>Ga0207144_1001_pt1 | contig 97238 bp, 108 predicted proteins | sample Alteio_BWMinHeat_FD_153583 | JGI IMG/M metagenome (GOLD analysis project Ga0207144, IMG submission 153583) | Enriched cells from forest soil in Barre Woods Harvard Forest LTER site, Petersham, Massachusetts, United States -... | ecosystem: Environmental > Terrestrial > Soil > Temperate forest >...
TCCCGATTACTGCATTTATAATTGTTGCAGCCAGAGTCTTAATGGATATTTACAGTAAAGGGCAAGCTGGACAATTTATCCCCCCTCTTATCGGTCATAACGCTAATTTAAATTTTGGCTCAATTTTAGCATTTGGTGCAATACTTATTGCTCCAAATCTTCAGACTATTTTGCGGGAGAAACTTGGAGTTAAAAGTATTGGAACTCCGGGTCTTTTTGCCGCAGGAGTTGCAGGTGGAGCAGCAGTAGTGGGTGCTCCTGTTGGACGAGCAATGAAGCACCTTAATAGATATGACCCAAGAACTGGTGATACTGGCTCTCTTGCCAAGCTGAAGAGAACAGCTGGAGAAAAATCGATTGCCGCCGCAACCCATTTACCTGGAATACTAGGTGGCCATGCTGCTGAAACAGCATTAGCGCAAAGAAAAGCTATTCAGGAAGGCGGAACAACATATAAATCTACAAGAAGGGTTGAGATAATTGGCAAAAAAGGTAAGAAAACTTTCAAAAATGAAACGTACGACCCAGTTCAAGAGGCAAGAGACAAAAGAATTGCTGAAAAAGGTTCAAAACCAAGAAGATCGTGGACCCCAAAAATTAGAAACCGCGGGGGTAGTCCAAAAGGTGGCGGAACCCCACCTTCTACACCATAATCTTTAAACTTTCTGCTCTATAATTGCTTTCATTGCCAGACTTAAAGCCAAAATCAGTCCTATTCCTTCCTCAGGCTTATCATCCATAAATACATCTTTAAGCATTGCTCTCCAATAAAGATCAAAGTTTTCAACAGTTGCAGTTTTTTTGAGCCATGCTATGTCGGCTTTGTTGAAAAAATACTTATTGACATGAGTGTCCTTAATGCTATATTCATTCTGTAAAATATTTCCCGGTATTCTTCCAATTGATTCAACAACATTTTGATAATATGTCAAATTAAATCTGGGTTCATTTGCATGGAGTGCCCGGTGCGCGTAAAGATCTCCGGCAACTTTCATCATAAACCATTGCTTCCAGACAAGTTGCTTTTCGTCTTGTACTCTCTGATAATCAATTTCATACATTCCTTTTATCTTCCGACCCTTTTTATCTCTCATGTTTACTGGATTGCCATGATCATCTCTTTTCCAAAACTCAGCTCTGTTTAGCATCTCATGGCCAAACATTGCCTCACCCAATTTAACTTCATGATAAGCAGGCTCCAGAGAGCGATGATCGGGCCCCCAGTGTCTACTGCTTGTCTCTGTCTGATCTAAAACGCGTACAGTCTGATTAAAATTAAGACTTGGATATGTATCAATCATGTAGCGAATTTTATGAATCCACTTGTCTTGAATTTCTGCCGAAAATTCAGCCTGCTTGAAACGAACTCCTCCAAAAGGAGTATATTCGGTGAATTTCTCAAAAGGTATCTCCTCAGCACTAACAAGCTGTCTGTAAAGATCCATTCCGTAGTGTAAATGATCTTCCCAATAATTGGAAAGGGTCCTCTGTCCAAAAGACATTTGCTGAGCAAGGTTTTGGTAATTCTGATCTGAGGACTTGTTATGGTCTTCTATTTCCTTCTTTTTAGCCTGAATAGCCACTGTATTATTGGAATCGTTTAGTGTTAAATCTTCCAGCTCCTTCTCAAGCACCCTCAATTTCTTGACTGCTGTTGTCTTAAAATCAGACAGCTCTACCATAACTTCCATTATGGTTTTTTGCCTATTAATAGGCTTTTTTTCTCCCGAGTCTTTATCGATTTTATATATTACTCTTCCCTGCTCATCTCTTTCTTCTGTGGGTGCTTCAGTCACAATAGCGTTGAGCGCGTCTATACCCGTCCTTTTAAACTGCATCATTGTGAATTCATTACCAAACTTGTCACCTCTGTGTGGATATTTCTGTCGCATCAACTGTGTTTGATAAACCCTTGTCATCCAATCATGCCCGATCCCGTCAGGATCATTTTTGGCTCCCGCCCCAAATGGCTTGACAAGTGACCAAGCAATTGCCTCAGCAATTTTCAAACTATCCATATCCTCAACTCTTTCTTCTATTTTTTGCTCTTTTTTCCCTTGGTCTGGAGTAAAAGCGTGTTTTTTAAAACGAACTTTAACACCATCTCCTGAATAACCCTTTTGAACTTCGACCATAGGGTCCTCGGCGTATACCTTGTTATATAAATCCCTACTTATAACTTGTTCAAAGATTTCGTTCTTACTGTTTTTTACATAGATCTCCGACCCGTATTTTTCAGCTATTGCACTGCGAAGCGCCGCGCGCACAGTCCACTCAACCTTCCCACCGATCATTTTCGGACCAAAGATACTTATAAACTTTATGAAATTTTTCTTGTTCTCAGGAGTTGAAATCTCTCCATCCTTATCAAAAGCTTTTACAAAATATCCATAATACTCCTCCCCCATAAATACCCGGATTTTATCAACTCCTGTTGCTGCGATATTCTCCTTGGCTACTTCCCTCATTCCCTCAGCAATGCCAGCCCGGGTGAAAAATTTTGACCCTGAACCAAGTACTCTTTGCAAGCCCTCAAAATCACTCATACTATCATAGGCTCTGTAGATATCCATCCAGGCAGCACCCATCACACTGTCACTTGGCCAGTGCCCGTCCTTCCTTCCTTCAAAATCCAGAGGCATTGTGGCCATAAGATTGATGATGTTAGATCCAAGCGCCCCTCTAGTCAATAAATTTTGGGTGTTATAAATTTCTTTAAAAACTTTTGCCAGTTCATCTGGATCACCGGCTACTCCCCGATATGCACAATCCCAGACTCTGACAGTTGTCATAACTGCAGCTTCCTTATACCATTCAAGCAAGAGCTGTTCATAACCTATCCCGTCTTCTGAGACAAAATATTGCTTTGGATTAAGAAGCATTTCCTGAAGAGACAGTGGATATCTTTTCTTCAAAGCAATCTCCTTAAAAAAATCATGAGGAGTTTCACGATCAAGATCATAAGCAGTGTACATATTGTAGCGCGCCCAGCGGACCATATTGGCAGTGTTAACACGGTAACGACTTTTTTCTGTATTGATTTCCCCCTTTTTATGACCATCCTCGTCGTCCTTCTCGTACTTTACTATCCGCATCTCAAGAAGCGGGAAGTCCCCTCTCACACCCCATCCGCTATATGACTTACCGGGAGTGTGAATCATCTGCCAGGCAAGTTCTTCAATATTTTTTGGTGTTGAATAATCAATTTCGTAATCATTCTCTGATACGAATTTATCAGTCATAATGAAATGCTTGATTTGCTTTTCATCAATTCCCAACTTATGCATCAAAAAAATTTCGGGGTCGTTTTTCCAATCGCGCCTCAGATTCGGATCACTGTCCCACTCACTCTTTATATCTGTGCTTATCTTTTTTATTTTTGGGTCTGTTAATTCTGAGGGCTTTTTTCCTTCTGCAAGAAAAATCTCAAGCATGATATTTAACTGGTCGTCGTTGAGCTTAAGGCTACTTAGGTTGCTATTTAAATCCTCTTTTACTTTTTTTTTCTCATCATCACTCCATCCATACTCAGCCCAGCTCTCCTTCTCCTTCTCCCTTTCTCGCAAAACTTCCCCAGGTGGCACTGAATCATCTCCCAGTTCTCCCATTACTCCTTTAACACGATCCGAATAAGCATCCAGGATGTCATCAACAATGTTTAAATCTTCAGGCTTTCGGATTACAAGCTTCTGTGTCATCTGACTGAATTTCTTATCAATTTGTTCCTTGCTCATTTTCCGAAGTTCAGCCTGAGTTAACTCTCCTCGGGGTTCCTCTCCCTCTTTTATTCGGCCCATTATCGCGTCCCTTAAATTGGCGTCAGTTCCATGCTCTTTCAGTGTGGGTTCCCATAATTTGAAGAGTCTTTCTTCTTCTGTTTCTCTCGAGGATTCTATTGTTGCTGTTGCTGCTTCTGACATATATTTTTACTCCTTTCTATCATATCTGCTGGCTTATCTGCCTGTCAATTTGCTTAGTTTGTATAAGAGGATCTTAGCCGCAAAAGAGGGAAATGACTTGATATTGAGATTACAAAAAGATTACAATTTTTTTAGGCAATAAAGCGGAATCCTCTTCCCTTCACTGTCAAAAGGTGTTTTGGATTGTTAGTGTTTTCTTCAATTTTTCGCCTCAATCTAAAAATCAATTGATCAACTGCTTGATCTGTAATACCTGCAGTTGACTTAAGATCTGACCAGGTAGCGCTTATTATTTCATTGCGTTCAATAATTCTCTCAGTATTTTGCAGTAAAAAACGAAGAAGTCTAAATTCTGAAGAAGTCAATTGATCAGATAAAATAACATCCCCTGACTTGATTGTATTACTACTCTCATCATAAACAATTTTTTTTGTATCACCCCAACCTGCACTAGCATGAGCCTTAATATGTTTATCAAAAAGCGGAATTTCTATTTTCCTATTTTTTAGAAGCCCAACCGTTTCAAGGTAGTCTTCAATAGACTTGTCTTCAAATTTATTTCTAATTAAACAACTTTGCTCAGATGGCAATAAGGAACTGCAGATCTCACTCAAAGCGCTCTGAATCAATTTTTGCGAGATTAGATAGGAACTCAGGTTTTTTGCATCCGGCTTTTGCTTCTCAGACAAGAGAATCTCAACCGATAATTTAATAAGCCTCCCGACTCCACCTGTTTCTTTAACGATCTCAGAGAGTAAAACGGGTGAAATTTTACGTTTTGTTATTCTCTCAAGATACGAAACTCTAAATTCGGTTGTTACACTATCTTGTAAATTAAGATAAACATAGTGTCCGGCAATAAATTCATAAAAATCCGAAAGAAGTATGGGCTCAAGAAGTGTTTCAAGAGACCTATTAAGAGAAAATACGACAGAAAACTGATACTTGGCTCTTGTTCGAAGAGTACGAAGATTAGTAAAAAATGCACTTGTTACATCTGGTACATATTCTTCAAATCGATCAAACAAGAAAACAATCTGCTGCTTTTTTTCTAAAGTTAGGTAATCAATTGCTTCTTTAAATGCCTGGAAAAGTACGAGCTCATCCTTAAATCCTAAGGATTCTCTAAACAAAGAATTAATTTTCCCATATTCCTCCATTTTACGCGCACGAAGAGAGTCACTCATACTTAAAAATAAAAACTTCATAGTATCAAAAAGAGGGCGTTTTCTAACTTCTGCAAAATTAACCAAAACAAAATGAATATTACTATTCTTACCAAAATGCTTGATACGGACTTTGGGGTTGTTTGCTAAAAGTCCAAGAACAGTTGACCTCCCAGCTCCGGGTATACTTATTAACTGAGCAGAAGTTCCGCTCTTTATAAAGCTTGCTAATTTTTCTATATCTGAAAACCTGGCTGTGTCAGGATAAAGCGCCTCAAAATGTTCTTGCTCCATATATTAATTGTAAGGCGTTAAGGGAAAAGAGGCAACTAGGCTTTACTTTTTTTCACTTTAAAAACTTCTTGATTTTCTAGTAGGAAATCAGTAGTCTATATCTATGAGCTATCTTTCCTTAACTCTTCCTGGTAGCCAAACAATTACTGCGCCTAATGGCATACCAAGCGGAGGGATTGATCTAGTAAGCACAATTTTTAGCAATGCTCTTACTATTATGATTATATTGTGCATTGTCTTAGCACTCATATTCATAGTCTATGCAGGTATTCAGTGGATAACATCAGGAGGAGATAAAACAAAGCTTCAAGCAGCTAGAGCTAAACTAACCTGGGCAATAGTCGGTATTATTATTGCCCTTGCTGCATTCTTTATAGTCAGTCTGATTGGCTATTTCTTCAAAGTAGACCTTCTAAAATTTGGCTGATTTTTTGCCCTATTGACAAGAGGAAAAATATTGTTCTATTATGAATATATAGTTATGAAAAAGGTTTCAGCAATTATATTAGGCCTCACTTTATTTGCTTATTCAGCAGTTCCTGCTTTTGCAGGAGTTGGAGTTGATCCATGCGCTCCAGCAAATCAATCCGGAGGAACTAATTTTGCTGGTCTCTGCGCGCTTAGCACTGGTGGAATTGGAAAAATTGTTCAAACAGTTGTTACTGTTCTTTTGATTGCTGCTGTTCTTATAGCTCTTTTTTACCTCATTTGGGGAGGCATCCGTTGGATAACATCAGGCGGCGATAAAGCAAAAGTTGATGAAGCAAGAAAACATATTGTTGCCGCAATTATTGGTCTAATAGTTGCATTTCTTGCATTCTTTATTCTTCAGGTAATACTTGGTTTCTTTGGACTGAGCTTATCAAGCCTTGTTTTACCAACCATAGTAACACCACAATAGTTTTTATATAACTTCTAACAACTTTCTACGAGGCAAATACAATCTATCTAGTTTTTAGTAAGTTATTCTTACTCTCTGTCCTGAATTGCTAGAAAATCTTGTGATTTTCTTACCTATTTTTGTCTATTTTTCTCATTAATGTGCTATGCTTGTCATAGCAAGCATGGGAAACAAAATGGCTTTATATGCAGATGTTGTAACAGATGAGTCTCCTATTGTAAAAAGTTCAGCTGATGAAAACCCCCATGCAGTTTTCGCGAGAAGAGCTCAAAAATTACGGGAAGATCCGTATATTACAGAATCAGAAAGAAAATCAATAGATAGCGATTCAAAAGAAAAACAAGAAAGGACTGATATGAAACCTGAAACCAAGTCTGAAGAGACTCAAAAAGAAGTTGAGGTACTTGTTTCAAGATCTAAAAACGTACTCTTTCAGGCTAGATCTATTTTCCCATTTGATTTTTTTCCAAGCACTATAACAATTGATGCCAATAAGGTAAATATCATCATCAAGACTTTTTTTGCAACAGAAACTGCAACTAGTGTACATCTTAAGGAAATTATGGATGTCAGGGTAGAATCAACCTTATTTCTTGGGAAATTGATTATTGACTATGGTCCTCACCCTTTGAAAATAAGGACTGTTTACGTACCAGCTCTTAAAAAAACATCTGCATTAAAAGCAAAAGAGATTATTGAAGGAATGTTGGTTCTCTATAGAGCTGAGAACATTGATACCACTACTCTCAACCCTGAGGATACAATGGAAGATGTAAAGGAGATTGGAAAGATTGAGGAGAGGGAGTAGTTATAAAAGAGGCTTAGTTTAGGTGTTTTTTTAGTTTGTGATTTTTCGAGGCATAAATCTCTCTGACAATTATCTCCATCGCTTTTCTTGCCTCAGATAAATCAAAATCAGAAGAATTTTTCTGCATTTCAGCCGCCAATTCCTGATTTGTTTTCTTTAAAGCCCTTTCATAAAAACCATCACCAAATTTTTCCTCACCTTTTTTTACTTTCTCATATTGAATTCCTAAGTTTTCCTCTATTGTTGCCTCACGCATGGCATCATAAGTTGTCCATGCCATACGGTCAACATCAAGTTTTTGCGAAGGATCCAATTGAGGATATTTGCTCAAGAGCTGAGCCCTTACCTTCTCATCCATTGGTAACATTTTTATAAGATCTAAAGTTGTCATATAATTATATTATCATTTATTCTACAGACGGTCTAGCCTCGGCGCCATAAAGTCAAAGATTACGCTCTCAGTCAAAAACTCCGCAAAATCTTCCGGCGTTATTTCACCTGCTGCAACTTCATTTCGTATTCTTTCTATGTGTTGCTCAAACGTACCAAGTACTGTTGTAGTGGCTGGTGCTCCGCCTGCAGCTGGCGCTCCGGGCATAAATACCGGTAAACGAAACCAGAATACTAATTGGTCACGCAATACCTCTTCACTTACAAGCTCGGCATTTCTTCTGACTGCAGCATCGCGTCCTGTTTCGCCCCTAAATGTAACTCCATCCTGATCATGATTGCGATTATCAAAAATCATTTGTTGAATCTCATCAAAAGCAACTGAATGATTATCTTCTAGCTCAGAAGGTAAAAATCGAGTCGCATTTGGGTCTACGTCTGCTGCGCGATGGCTATCCAGCGCAGTAACTAGTTGCTGCTGATTCATGCCTGTAACTACTGTTCTAATATCGGCATAACGACCTACTGCTCTGTCTATAGTAGCCAACTCAGGAGACTTACCTCCTTCCGCTGTTATACTTGCTTTTTCATTGGTGAGCTCTCTTTGTCTGATTTCATTTTCGCTTTTCAGCTCCTCAAATGCCTCACGTCGCTGAGTGAAGCGCTCCTGCGCAAGCTCTTTAAGAGCGTTAATGTCATCATCTTCTGGTATATCGACTAGTCCTAAGCGATCTCTCTTTTGAGTCATTATTGCTTTTATTGACTCTAGAGGCATAAGCAAGAGATCGTACTCAGTAAGTCCCCAATAGTTCTGATCAAATGCTTGAACGTACGCATTGGTTACCGGCTCTATACGTGCCTCAACCATTGCTCGGAGTAATAGCTCACGGTTGGCCGTCTCATTATTTGCTGCTTCTGGCCAACCAACCCTTGGGTCGTGCTTATTAGCTTCGTTGATACGCCGGAACAATTCTTCCACAGAATCTTCTGTCTCTAATATGCCTCTTGTCAGGTCTACTGGAGCAAGAGGAGGAAGAACTGGTCCTACTCTTGTCCACCCCTCAACTATGGCTAGAGCGTTTCGCATTTCGCTAGCTGCCCTATTTGTTTCAGTTCTGATAGTATTCTCAGAACCTGTTTTTATAAGATCGTTGCGTGCAGTTTCAATAGCTGCATCACCTTCTGTTTTGGCAGTTTCAATAGCTGCATTAGCCTTTGTTAATTCAGTTAAAAAGTCTTCCAAGGCTTGCTTGTCATTATTTATATCAGCTTGTTTCTCCGTAAATTCAGGTGTTGCTCTCAAAGCGGCTTTTGCTGCTTCCCTTCTAGCAGAATATGCTTCCAGACGGGCTTGGTGTTGTTGTTGTTCTTGCTTATAGTCAGCTACTTTTTTATCATGAGCTGCACGTTCGTGATCATAAACCTCAAGCTCCCTATCATAAGCTCTAATCTTCAACTCATAGGCATTCTTACGATCTTTGTAATCTGCTTTTTCCTGATCAGTTGCTCCTCCTGCAAGAGCGGTTGGCTCATCAGGACGAGTGGGTTTTATAACATCAAATGGAAGAGGTGGAGCACCATAAAGCTCCTTTGGCACAGCATTTCCCGGTTCTTTAGCCCAAGTTTCCTCTATGCGTGTATTGATTTCAGTATCAAGAGCTTCCTGCTGACTCGCGATAGATGCTATTTCACGATCCCCGAATTGTAGAGGAGCACTCGCTTTATCTTTTCTAAGTTTCTCAATGATGCTCCGGACATTATTTGCATCTATAACAACACCTGCTTGCGTAACTGTACCAACTAATTCGCTAACTACTTTCTTTGCTTTTTCCTGAGCTTCCAAACTTACTTGCGTTGCTTTATTAAGAACTTCTAGGCTTGCTTCAAGTGTCTCAAATGGCCCTGCAATGGCGGGGAGAAGTTCTGCATCCACCCCCAGCAGCCTTAACCTTTCATTTATTTTTACAGTATTTTTGGACCCGTCTCCTTCGGCCTCTTTCGCCTTATCAATTTTATCACGCAGGTTTGGCAATCTATCGTGCTTGCTCTCTAACAACTTATCCCAATTAAGAACATGCCTCTCGTGTGCCAATCGTACGCGTATTTCCCGCTTAAGCCTCCATGCAGCGATATTTTCGTCAGGAGTCATAGTATCTCGTTCAAATGGCCCATGCAGGATTACGGGAGGTACCCTAGCAGCTAAGATTGCCCCATAAGCTGCAAAAAAAGCAGGATCATTATCCAACCATCGAGGCACAGCACCAGGAACAGCAATATTTACCATACATGGATTTCCATTATGATCTACCATTCGTGGATCTTGTTTTAAAGCTGTAAGCACATCTTCTTCTGAAACTATGCCGCGCTGAAGATCTTGCTCATGACCTCTTCTTAGAAATTGATTATCCATCCCGGCTCTCAGTCTTTCCGGGACACCCATTTCCTCCTGCATCGCGAGGATCTTACGATCCTCCTCAACCAATTTACCCAGAGCTGTTTCAGAATCCATTGAAGGATTGACTATGCCTTGCCTTACCAAGTAAGGATCTATCACTACCTTATCTCTCGCTAACCGCCCGTTGCGAATAGTTAGATTCCTCACATCAAGACCCTGCGTCCGACGAGCCCAGTCCTGCATGACAGGATCATCTGTCTTTGCAATTTGAAGAGCTTCTTTTGAGGCCTCTATATTCACACTCCCACCTTTTCTAAAAGATCGTATTATCCCGGCAGCTACAGGAGGTAGCACAACCCCCAATGGTCCAGCAGGCGTAAATGCTCCAGCAATTGTCAATCCCCCAACTATTGCTCCAATTGTTCCCTTTTTCTTGATACCAAGAATTGGAGTTTTTCTGCCAGTTGTATCCACATTATCTTCTTGACCCCAAAGCTTTGCCTTTCGCGCTAATTCCCGAAGACGTAATCCTTCGCGCGTACTGACATCTGTATTCCCAATTCCACCTGGCTGAGGAATATTCTTAATCCTCTTATCCATATCAGCCAATACGCCTGAATTAAGGGCTATTATCTCTGATCTCATTACTGCAAAGCTGTAAGCATCCTGCAGACCACGATCAGTAGCAAGCCACTTTGTTAACTTATCAACATCTACTTCTCTTGTAGGAGTTCCTTCACCTGAACCAGGTTTGGGTGCTGTAAATTTATCAAAAAAATCCTTGTGCAATTGAAAAGCCGTGTGGTTAATAAAGCGTTGAAAAGCAGCTTGATCTTCCTGATCTCCACTCTGCATCTCTGCCAAGTTATCAAGCTCTGTTTTTACATCATCGACTATCTCCCCTAATGTTTCTTCGGTAAAAGCACGGGTCTCACCCTCTATTGGCTTTCTTCTTCCTTGCCGATCCAGTGTATTTTTTGAAGCCGTATATTCTGCAGTCCTAAAAGAATATTTTCTACCATTAACCTCTATAACCTTAATTTTCCCAGATTTTGAATCTGAAGGTCCTACTCCACTTCCTGAGTCTGTGTCATTTCGTAATCCCGCAAGAATCCTTCCGCCGCTACTTTCCCCTCTTGATAAAGTTGTTGCTCCTGCTGTTTCAGCCATAATGTTAATACTTAACCTATTCTATAGTACTTGTACTGTGAATAAATTTCAACTATCATTGTATTATGTCACTAGATGCTGAGGTACCACCAGGAGCAACAGGTTCAGATGGATCAGATCATCCACCAAAAACTTCACCGGAAACATCCCAGCCTCTTTCTAGAGAAAAAGTTGCAAGAGATGCTGATAACTTGATACGCACACGTGTTGGTGAAATAGCTAAAAAATACTCTAAAATTGAAGAAGATAAACAAATTATAGACGATTCTAAGATGAGTGATGATGAGTTTAATCTATATTCTGTCGAATTATATAGAGCTGGGTTTACAGATGAAGAATATAAATATGCAAGAGATGATGGTAAAGACGGTATAGAATTACGTGGCGGTTTGGAAGTTACCACAATCGATGGCCAAAAAGTAAACATAACTTCTCTATTGAGCGAGGAAGATAGTGACGGGAAAAAAGTCTATAAAGCAAGAACTGAAATAGATGATCCTGATAATCCAGGTACCACCAAAAAAGTTGAGGTTTCAGTAGAAGCTGATGAAGTAGTGCGATCTCACATGGCAAAAAGAGCGGACTCAATAGCTGCAAATTTTGCGGACACTAGGGAAAACGTAGCTGTAAGATGGCATGCATCTGGTAGCACGGATGATCCTCCTGAAGCTGTCAGAGAGGTTACAGAGCAGGATGTTGACAGCCCTATTGCTGTAGCTGATGAGATAATCAGTACTGAAAAGACCAATATTCAACGTGAGACAAATAATTTAAGGAGTAAAGACAAATTAACTCCTGCTGAGAAAGAAACGCTTGCACGAAACGAACAAGTCTTGGGAAAAATAAAATTGTTGACAGAAGTAAATGGAGAGGACTTTGTAGAATTAGCAAGACTTGAAGCTTTATTAATTCTTGAAACAAATGGGGTAGAAGGATTAACAGATCTTCAAGAACAATTGGAACCAGGTGCCCAAAGAGGTCTGAAAATTCTTCAAGATAAACTAGTTAATGAAGGCGGAGCAACAGATAGTGACTTAGCCTTAATTGAAAATCAAGGCTTCAGTGCGCTCATGACTAATCCAGACCTTTTAGAAAAAGCTCTTAAGGTTAAGGATATAAATAAATTGGTTTTCGGTCGTGAAATACCAGATGAAGAAGCTATTAGCATGTTTGGCGGGGCACTTAATGATAAACAGCGCAAATGGCTTGACAATATGATAAAAACAGGAAAAATCGGCGGAGGAATTTTAGCAATAATCCTCCTTACTCTTGCTGCTATACCTGCTACTGCGCTTTACGTAGGAGCTACAAGTCAAAAAAGATAAATAGGAGCGACATATTATCTGGGATAATCTTATCTCTTTGGGGATTGTCTCTTTCTTCTTGATTTTCCACCCATGCCTACTTTTCGGCGTTGCCTAACGCGTGAATCTCGAGTCAAAAGTCCTTTCTTTTTCAAGACTGGACGGTGTTTCTCCCTGTCAAGCACGCTTAATCCGTTTGAAATTGCAGCAATCACTGCTTCCAGCTGTCCGCTTTGTCCTCCACCTGTCACTCTTATTGTAATCGAGTAATTTTGTTGATGAGTGTTGGTAATTCTTAAAGGCTCAGTATAAAGTTTTCGTTCGATATCACTTGGAAAATAATCGGCAATTAGCTTCTCATTTACCAAAATCTCTCCTTTTTTAATAGGGGTATTGCCCCAAGCCAGATCCGCCTTGACGTGTTCATAAATCCTAACCCGCGCAACAGCAGACTTGCGCCTTCCAACAGCACTGACATACTCTTTTTTAGAGCTCTTGGTAGTTTTCTTTGTATGCTTTATTTCATCAACCATATTAGTTCTTATTTCTAACTTTTGAACTTGTCTTGATATTTATGCTCCTCGCCCGCAAAAACAAAAAGACGCTTTAACATCTTGTCCCGCAGTTTATTTTGTGGAAGCATTCCTTTTACAGCATGAATTATTATTTCCTCAGGTTTTCTAACTCTTAATTCTTGTAGACTTTCTGCTTTTAGTCCACCTGGGTATCCTGAATGTCTGTAATAGTTTTTCTGCTCTTCTTTTTTACCTGTCACTTTAACTTGCCTGGCATTAACTACAACTACATAATTCCCACAATCAAGATTGCGAACAAAGTTTGGATTGCTTTTTCCCATCAATAAATGCGCTATTTCCCCAGAAACGCGGCCCAACACTTTTCCTTTTACATCAATAAGATGCCAAGACCTTTTAATATCGGTTTGTTTTGTTGATGTTGTAATAGCTGCTTGATTCATGCTTTATTGTCCTTTCTTCTGCCTTGTTACCAATTTTCTGACAACATCCCTAACTTTTGGCTGTTGTTTAATCTCCTGGTTCTTTATTGTTTTTGCTTCTACTTTTTTTGTTTTTTGCTTTTTCTTATCCTTTTTTGCTAATTCTGAATTCTTAACTATCAATTCTGAACTTCTCTCGGTCCACTCTATAAAAACCTGCGGAGCATTATCTGCAACTCTTCTTTTGCCAATTTTTATTATTCTGGTGTATCCACCTTGTCGCTTTACAAAACGCGGCGCAATATCTGAAATTAACTTAACTACTGCATCTTGATTTACGTCAGGATGTAAACTCTTGTATGCACTGTCGCCGCCTTTTTTGGCTTTAGTAACAAGTTTATCAGCAGCAGCCTTAATAGCCTTAGCCTTAGCTTCTGTTGTTTTAATACGCTCCTTAAGAACAAGAGACGTCAGCAGATTTTTAAAAAGTGCTTTTCTCTCATTGGTGTCTCTTTTGAATTGTCGTCCAAAAACATTTTTTTTCATAAAAAAAAGTCAAAATGCAAAAGGCAAAATTCAAAAATACAAAACTTGATAAACTTTTTACTTTTGAATTGTGATTTTGACTTTTGAATTCTAACTTTTGACTTTAGACAGCAAGTGATACGCCCTTTTCCGAAAGCTTTTCCTCAATAACAGAAATTGATTTACCTCCCATATTGCGCATGCTTACTAGGTCTTTTCTTGGAACAGCCAGAAGCTGCTCAATTGTCTCAACCCCACCATTTCGCAAACTGTTGTAAATGCGTGTTGGGAGATCTAGCTCATCAATTGTTGTCTTAAGAACAGTTTGAGAAATTGAAGATGTTAAGGGAGTTCCTTCAGCTGGTGCGACTTGAGTTTTTGGCTCATAAACTTGTGTGAAATGTGAGGCCAATATCTTTGACGCTGTATTAACAGCATCTTTTGGACTGACAGTTCCATTAGTCCAAACTTTAAGAATCAATTTATCAAGATCCGTGCGTCTCCCAACACGAGTTGCAGATACAGTATATGTAACCCGTCTAACAGGCGTAAAAACAGCATCAATTGTAATACTTCCAAGTTCAGCTACTTTTCTCTCTTCTGATAGTGAATAACCAAATCCCTTCTCAATGACAAGTTCCATCTCAAGTTTTGATTTATCTCCTGAAAGGGAACCAATATATTGATCTTTATTAACAACCTCAACTCCTTCTGTTAATTCCAGATCTTTTGCTGTAATTTTTTTGGCGCCTTTGACTGAGAGTTTTACTGTTTCATGGGTCTTACTACCCACAAGTCGAAAATTTAATTCTTTAATATTAAGAAGAAGATCAACAATATTTTCCTTAAGTCCAGGAAGTGTTGAGAATTTATGTTTTACGTTATTAATGCGAACCTGTGTCACTGCTGCCCCTGGAATTGTTGTATACAAAACGCGGCGCAAACTATTACCCATGGTGTGCCCATAACCTGGCTCAAGTGGCTCAATTGAAAATTCTCCAAAGTCTGGAGTACTCTCAATTTCTTTTACTTTAAATATGTATTCATCCATAAAAAATGATTATACCATTATCTTGAGTAATATTCAATAATCTGCCGTGTGCTAAAAGGAGGCATAATATCATCAGCTTTTGGCAGACGTTTTAACTTACCAATTGGCCCTTTTTTTTCAAGAAATGAGGCTATTTCTGTTTTTTCTTCAAAAAGTTTCATTATATCCGGATTTTTCTGCATTGTTTGATTAATTGAAATAATATCTCCCAACTTAACTTCATACGATGGAATTGTCATTCTTTTACTATTTACCAATACATGCCCATGAACAACAATTTGCCTGGCCATCATTCGTGATTTAGCAAGGCCTAGTCTATAAACAATATTATCAAGTCGTCTCTCAAGAAGAGACAGAAGTAATTCTTCGGTATCTCCTTTTTGAGCCGAGACTGTTTGGACCAATTGCTTGAATTGTTTTTCAAACAAACCATACATTACTTTTGCTTTTTGCTTCTCACGCAACTGAGTTCCATACTCTGATGCTCTTCTTCTTCCCTTTTTGGCATGTACGCCTGGAGGAATATTAAGCCGGCGCATTAAAGACGCTGAGCTTTTATCCAGAATATTTATTCCTTCCCGTCTTGCTAATTTATGCTTTGGTCCTGTATATCTAGCCATATTATTAAATCTTTAAACTCTGCGTTTCTTTTTCGCTCTTGGTCCATTATGAGGCATTGGTGTAATATCTGAAATTGACTTAATAGCAACTCCTGATGTTCTAATACCACGAAGAGATGAATCTCGTCCATTCCCCGGACCTTTGACAAAAATATCAACAGACTTTAAACCTTTTTCAACAATCCGCTTGACTACATCTTCAGCTGCCAAACTTGCGGCATATGGAGTTGACTTACGGGCACCTTTAAAACCCTTTGCACCTGATGAACTCCATCCCAATGTGTCACCCTTGTCATTTGTTACAGTAATAAGAGTGTTGTTAAAAGTTGATGTAACATACACCCGACCGTGATCGCTAATATTACTTGCAGTTTTCTTTTTTGCTTTAGTTGTTGTTTTTTTGTCTACTTTTACCATTATTTTATTTATCCTTTGCTTTTGCTGCTACTTCCATCTTTGCCGCGACTTCTTTCTTAATAGCCCCAATTGTCACTCTTTTTCCTCTTTTAGTTCTGGCGTTTGAGCGAGTCCGCTGACCCCTTGATGGCAAACCTTTACTATGACGCATTCCTCTATAACTACCTGATTCTTTAAGTCGTCTTATATCAGATGCTATATCTGCTTTTAAATCCCCCTCAATTTTATAGCCTTCAAGAATTTTAGTCAGTATTTTTATTTCTTCCTCTGTCAGATCTTTAGCTTTTTTGGACGGATCAACCTTGGACTTATCCAAAATCGGTAAGACGTTGCTTCTGCCTATTCCATAGATGTATGTCAAAGCGATATCAACTCTTTTATTATCTGGTATTGTAACACTGGCTAGTCTCATAATTATCCTTGTCTTTGTTTGTGTCTTGGATTTTCGCAAGTTACCCGAACAACCCCTCGGCGTTTTATAATTTTACATTTTATACATCTTTTTTTAACACTTGCCTGTACTTTCATAATTATCTATACCTAAATGTTATTCTTCCACGCGACTTATCATATGGGGTCATTTCAATTTTTACCTTATCTCCTGGTAAAATCTTTATAAAATGCATCCTCATTTTGCCTGAAAGATGACAAACCACTAAAGACCCATCTTCAAGCTGCACTCTAAACAACGTATTTGGAAGGGCTTCTTTAACTATCCCGTCTGTTTCAAAAGACCCTTGATGAGCCATTCAGACATTATAACAAACCAGGCTCAAAAATACAAAGAGGAAAATTCAAAGCGTAATGCTACAGGGCAAACAAAAACCTTAAAATTTTAACTTGTGATGAGCAATGGTTTCCCTTTTGTTATAGCCACAGTTCTTTCAAATAATCCGGCTATTTTACCATCCTGTGTTTTTATGGTCCAACCGTCTGGATCCAAAACAACATCTTTTGAACCCATGTTGTAAATTACCTCAATTGCAATTGTCATACCTTCTTTCAAGAACGGAGTCTTTTCAATCTTTGAAACCAAATAACCCGGAACTTCAGGCTCTTCATGAAGCTCCCGACCAACTCCATGACCAATCAAACTTCTAACAACCGAGTAACCATTCTCTACCTCGACAATATCCTGAATTGCTTTTGAAATATGTCCAATTCTATTACCTAAAACTGCTTGCTTAATACCCTCATTGAGCGCATATTTACCAACTTCTAAAAACTTTTCAACTGGGCTTTGGATCTTAGGTTTTGAACTTTTAACTAATTTAGTCTCAGCCATATCCGTATGAAATCCTTTATAAAAAACGCCGCAATCAACGCCTACAACATCGCCTTCTTTAAATTTATAACCGCCTGGAATTCCATGAACCACAGCATCATTGGTGGACATGCAAATTGTGTGATAGTATCCTTTAACCTTTTTAAAACCCGGCTGGGCACCTTTTTCAATAATCAACTTTTCAGCAAGTTGATCAAGCTCTAATTCGCTAACACCTGGTCTAATTGAACCCATAACCTCATAAAGCACAAGGGATAAAATATGTCCCCCGTGTTTCATTAACTCTAATTCTTGTTTTGATTTGATATTAATCATTTATTAATTCCCTCTTTTTTAATTCTTTTTTAATTACATTAAGGGTCTCGCTTTCAGTCATATCTGAGTTGTCTAAAACAAAGTATCCTAAATCTTGCGGATTACTTGCTAGAGGACTTGCTAAGCGTTCTTTGTCTCTTTTATCACGAACTTTTAATTCCTGCAACTCCTTTGACAAATCTTTCTCTTTTTTTATATATTGCTCCATGCGCCGCTTTGCTCGGATCTCAGGCCTTGCACTCAGGTAAATTTTCAAAACTGCACTTGGGAAAATTGTAGTCGCTGTGTCACGTCCCTCTGTGACAACGATTTGACCCTTATCACAAACCTTTGTGGCAATTTCCCGTAATTTTTGATCCAAACTCTCCCTAACCTTTGGATAAACCCCAACTTTTGACGCTCCGCTTGCAGTATCCGCTTGTTTTATTCTCTCTGAAACATCACTACCATTAAGCATGATTTGATTATTCTCAAATTGAATATTTATACCAGTCAGCGCTGATTCAACTTCATTCTCTCTCTCTAAATCTAAACCTCTCTCAATACAAATTAGGGCAAGACATCTATACATGGCTCCCGTATACAAATAAAACCCGTTTAGATCTTTTGCGAGTGCTAGAGCAATCGCTCCCTTACCTGAGGCAGCCGGTCCGTCAATTGCGATTATAAATCCTTTTGGCATTATTTTTGAATCTTATTAACTATTTCTTTGTGGATTTCATCAACAGATTGTTCTCCATTTACCTCAACCAGAACCCCTTTATTTTTGTAGTACTCAAGAAGCGGTTTTGTAAATTTATGAAAAATATTAATTCTTCTAGTAATTGCCTCGGGCGTATCATCCGGACGGATCTGATCTTTGTTGCTATTTCTTCCCTCAATCCGACGCCTTGCTTCTTGATCGCTTACATTTATATAGACAATTTTATCAATTGACGTTGGGAAAGATTCCGCTTGTGAAATATTACGAGGATATCCATCAAGAATAAACCCAGTTTTGTATTCAGGACGAGTAAGATAATCTTTTACTATCTCAAGTGTTTTATCATCTGGAATAAGAAAACCCTTGGTCATTATCTCTTTAATCTCCTGCCCCAAAGGGGTATCTTCTTTTGCGAGCTGACGGAAAATGTGTCCTGTTGAGAGATATGGAACATTAAAAACTTTTGAGAGAAGATTTCCTTGAGTTGACTTACCAGAACCTTGTACTCCAAGCAGAATTATTCTCATATTATTTGTTAAGAAAGCCGTCGTAATTTCGCATCACAAGATTAGCCTCAATTGCCTTAAATGTCTCAAGAACAACACTGACAACAATCAAAATACTCGTTCCACCAAGAAGAAGCGTTTGAACACCTGTAATTGCTCGCGCAATTGTTGGGAGTATAGCAACAAGTCCTAAAAATGAAGCACCAACCAATGTAATTCTAGTCAGGATATAGTTTAAATATTTAGTCGTTTGCACTCCAGGCCTTATTCCCGGTATAAATCCACCGTGTTTTTGTATTTCCTCAGCAATTTTTTTAGGATTAAAGATAACTGCTGTATAAAAATAAGTAAAACCCACGACCAGCAGAAAATACAAAAGATTATAGGCAATACCTGTTGGGTTAAACCAGATGTTAACATTCTGGGCAAATCCGGCAAGAAAAAGATTTTTTGAGGTTCTAAAAAAATTTGCAAGAAGTGAGGGCAAAAGAACAATTGACACGGCAAAAATAATTGGAATAACACCAGCTTGATTCAGACGAAGCGGAAGGTGGGTTGACTCTCCTCCATACATTTTGTTTCCCCGAGCCCTTTTGGCATAATAGACTGTTACCTGACGTGTTGCCTCAGTCATAACAATAACTGCGGCAATTACTACCAATCCCAAGACTAGAAAAGTTAAAATATTAAGCGTATTCTCAGCTGTTGCTGTTGAGAGCGTTTGCCCAAAAAGAACGGGAAAGCGCCCGACAATCCCAGCAAAAATCATAAGAGATATACCATTCCCAACGCCCCTTTCTGTTATAAGTTCACCAAGCCAAACCAAAAACATTGTGCCAGCTGCCATTGTCGCAATGAATGAAATAAGAGCAATCGGATGAAGAGTTGTGATAATACCCTGACTCCTCAAAAGTGCATACATTCCAATTGCTTGCAAACAACTAAGAGGAACTGTTAAAAATCTGGTGTATTGATTGATTTTGCGCTGTCCGGCTGCTCCTTCTTTGGAAAGTTCTTCTAGTTTTGGGAAAACCATAGTTAAAAGCTGTAATATAATTGAGGCGTTAATGTATGGATTAAGACCTAAAGCCATAATTGAGAAATTGGCAAGAGTACCTCCTGAGAAAATATCCAAAAGCCCCAAGAACTGATTGCCAGCAAAAAGATTTTTAAGTGCAGCTACATTAACACCAGCTACAGGAATATGTGCCAGGAATCTAAATGCGAGGAAAATACCAAGAGTAAAAAGAATTTTCTTCCTTATCTCAGGCGATTTAAAACTATTTCGAAGAGTTGAAATAAAACTATCCATTAACTAAATCGTATCGCAAACTTACAATTTGCCTTGAGCAACAATCTCCCCGCCTGCTTTTTTAATTTTTTCACTTGCTCCTTTTGACGCAGCAAGCTTTACGCTAAGTGCAACCTTCAATTCACCTTGTCCTAATATTTTAACACCATTTACTATAGCTTTGTCTTTATTAACCAGTTTATTCTTCACCAAACTCTCAAGATCAATAACCGAGTTTTTTGGGAAATTATTTAATAAGCCTACATTTATAACAAGTGGGGGTTTCTTAAATGATTTATTCTTGCCCTTTCCGCGCAGAAAAGGTAAGCGTTTTATAAGAGGAAGTGCTCCACCCTCAAAGTCTAGTTCTACTTTTCCGCGTGCTTTTTGACCTTTTGTTCCGCGTCCGCTGGTCTTACCCCGACCTGAACCATGCCCAAGACCAACCCTTTTCTTTTTCTTAGCTGTAATTTTTTCAAGATTTCCTAAATTCATAGCTTATCCTTTTATAGAATCTTTTCTATTTTTTTGTCTCTGACCCCGATCGCTAAGCCTTCTTAAGGCCTCAAGCGTTGCATAGATATTACTAATTTTGTTTCTTGTCCCAAGAACTTTTGATGAGATATTTTCAATTCCAGCAGCTGTCACAACGCTTCTGACCGCTCCCCCGGCAATTACACCTGATCCATGAGGAGCAGGTTTTAGCATGATTCTTGCGGCACCAAGCTTAATATCAATTCTAAAAGGTATGGTTCCATTAACTAAAGGCGCTTCTACTAAATGTTTTTTTGCATATGTTATGCCTTTTCTAATTGCTGATGCAACATCTGGTGCTTTTCCAAGTCCTACCCCAACTCTTCCTTTTCTGTCTCCAACTACAGTAAGAGCTGAAAAGCCAACCTTGTTTCCACCCTTTGTTTTTTTGGATACTCTGTTAATTTGAACAATTTGTTCATCAAATTCACTCTGTTGATTTGGCATGCTGTTCATAGATCGTTGTCTCATTAAAATTTCAAGCCTCCTTCCCTAGCACCTTTTGCTAGCGCTTCAACCCTTCCATGGTATGAAAAACGTCCTTTATCAAAAGCCACTTGCTGGATTTTTTTTGACAGTGCTAATTTCGCGATCGCTAAACCAAGTTCTCTTGAGCGGTCGATCGGGGAAACCTTTCCCTTTGCTGGCAAAGATTTTTCAGATATTCCCAAAATAGTGTTTCCCTTTTTATCAATAATTTGGGCATAAACATACTTATTTGAACGAAAGACTGAAAGTCTTAACCTGTCAGTAGCATTTGCTAGTTTTGTTCTAATTCTGGTTTGTCTTTTTATTCTTGTAATTTTAGTATTCATAGCCTATTTAATTCTTATTTTGTTGCCCCTGCTGCTTTTGCTGCTTTTCCAGCTTTTCTTCTCACATATTCACCCTCATATCTTATACCCTTTCCTTTATATGGCTCTGGTGGCCTAACAGCTCTTATCTCAGCTGCCATCTCGCCAACTGCTGCCTTATCAATTCCTGTGACTGAGATTACGTTATCAACAACTGCTATTTTTATCCCGTCTTTTGGGCTAAATTTTACTGGATGAGAAAAACCGACCGACAGAACCAAATCTGCTCCCTGCATTTGCGAGCGGTATCCAACACCTGTCATTTCAAGTTTTTTCTCAAATCCACTCTCAACACCTTTGATTGCATTTGCAAGATTTGCCCTAAACATTCCAAAAAGTGCTCTTATCATTTTGTCCTCTTTATTTTCTGCACTGACTAACGCTTGCCCCTCATTAACTTTAATAGCAATACCTAAAGGTAAAGCAACAGTTAGTTCGCCTTTTGGACCTGTAACCTTAACAGACTTCCCCTCAATTAATAAGTTAACTCCGTTTGTAATAGATATTGGAACTTTTCCTACTTTTGACATAATTTTTTCCTTACCAGATCTTAAACAAGATCTCTCCTCCAGTTTTTTTCTTGATTGCTTCCCGGCCTGAAAGGACACCGGCATTAGTTGAAAGAATTACAACTGCTGATCTACCCTGAGCTTTTCCAATTTCCAAAGCCGATACGTATTTACGAAGCGACGGTTTGGAGATAAGAGCAACATCAGTAATTGAGGGCTTCCTACTTTGATAACGAAGACGAATACTCAATAATTTTTTACCATCAGCTTCTTCCTCTTTTACAGTCTCCAAAAAACCTTCTTTTATCAATGCTTTAGCAATCGCTTTATTAATATTTGAATAAGGCGTTGTGATATCTTTCTTGCGAGCCATGGCCGCATTTTTTAATTGAATAACAAAATCGTAGTACATAGTTTTATTTACCAGCTGGCTTTAAGCACTCCTGGCAATTCTCCTTTCAGGGCACGTTCTCTAAAACAAATTCTGCATAGTCCAAATCTTCGGAAATAACCACGGTAACGTCCGCAAATTGCACAACGATTTACCACACGAGTTGTGAATTTCTGTTTCTTATTAGACTGAGCTACATTTGATTTTTTAGCCATATTTTTATTTTTTTATACGCAGGCAATTATAACACACCTTCTGTTGTTTTCTTGGCTTCTTTGATAAATGGCATTCCCATTTCCTCAAGAAGTGTCAGTGCTTCATGATTATTTCTGGCAGTTGTAACAACTACAACCTCCATTCCCTGAAGTTTCTCAACTGATCCAGGATCAATTTCAGGAAAAACAGAGTATTCATAAAGTCCAAGCGTATAATTTCCAGTTTTGTCAAAGCTAGTTCTTTTAACACCCCTAAAATCTTTAATGCGGGGAAGAACAACTCTAACCGTTTTTTCAAAAAAATCATACATTCTAGCTCCTCTTAATGTGACTACTAGTCCAATAGGATCTCCAATTCTGAGCTTAAAGGTAGCAATTGCTTTTTTTGCCTTTGTTACTTTTGCCCTCTGCCCTGTAATCTGAGAGAGAATTACAGCCATTTTCTCAATGTTTTTTTTATCAGCTACAGCATCCTTGACACCCATATTAATAACAATTTTTAAAATCTTAGGTGCGCTCATTGGATTTTTAAGATTAAGCTTTTTTTGTAATTGAGGAACTATCTCCTCTTTATATTTTTTTTGTAAATCTGTCATAATTCTTTATTGCATTTTTTACATACTCTGGTTTTGTCTTGTTTTAATATCTTATAGCCCACTCTCGTTTGTTTTTTACAATTTGGGCAAATAAGAACAACGTTACTAACCGGTAAAGGCTTAGTGATAGTAATTATTTCTGATTTTTGACCCTGCATTTTAGCCTTTATGTGCCTTTTGTATTGATTTATTCCCTCAATAACTATTTTTTTATTCTTTGTATAAACCTTCTCAACCTTTCCAGTTTTACCGCTGTCTTTCCCCCTTATAACTTTAACTTGATCACCTTTTATTAATTTCATAATACCTCCGTTGCCATACTGGCAATTTTTGCAAAACCTCGATCCTTAACTTCTCTTGCGATTGGTCCAAAAATTCTTGTACCCCGTACGTTTTTATCCTTTGCGTTATCTATAACAACTGCTGCATTATCTGAGAACCGGATATATGACCCATCAGCTCTTCTAAACTCCTTCCTGGTTCTCACAAGTACAGCTTTGACCATTTCGCTATCTTTAACTTGCCCATTAGACGCTGCTTCCTTTACAACGCAGTGCAGGACATCACCAAGACGCGCAAATTTTCTCTTTGATCCACCGTACATATGGATAACAACAAGCTGTTTGGCTCCTGAATTATCAGCACTTACTAAAATACTTCTTTGTTGAATCATATCTTTTTCCTCTCTGTTACTATTTCTTGTACTTTAAAGTGCTTATCTTTTGAGATGGGTTTTGTTTCGACAATCTTTACGCTCTTGCCAATTGTTACTTCATGTCCATTTGTATCAGCTTTTATTTTTTTGCTTCTTTTTAAAAGTTTTCCATACAGCTTGTGAGGCGTACGGCGAATTACCTCAACAATTACTGTATTTTGCATTTTGATTGAAATTATTTTTCCAGTTAATACTTTGCTCATTTTTTACCTCCTTTACCCGCTATGGCCTTAACGGCAACAGGCTTTTTATTTTTATCATCCTCTTTTGTTATCTTTATGTGCTTTCCTTCAATCGATTTCTCATTAATAATTGTCTTAATCACCGCAATTTCAGCTCTTTTCAACGAAAGAGAACTACTATTTTTAAGTTTACCCATTTCCTTATCAAGTCTTAAGGAGCGAACCTCATCTTTAACGTCTTTAAGCTGCTTTTTAAGCTCAAGCAAGGATTTAGCATGTAACTCTTTTTTAATTTGTGTTTTCATAATTAATTTTCAAGCTTTGTAACAAATCTCGTTTTAACTGGTAATTTATGAGCTGCTAAACGCATGGCTTCTTTAGCTATCTCTTGCGTTACACCTGAAATTTCAAAAAGCATTTTACCAGGACGAACGGGCGCGACAAACTCATTAGTATCACCCTTTCCTCCTCCCATTCTAACTTCTGCTGGTTTTTTACTAATTGGTTTATCAGGAAATATCCTGATCCAAATTCTTCCACCTCTTTGGGTATAATGTGTAATTGCCCGCCTTGCTGCCTCAATCTGTCTTGCTGTTATCCAGGCAATTTCCAAAGTCTGTAAACCAAACTCACCAAAGGATAATTTTGTTCCCCGGGTTGCATTCCCCTTCATAACGTTTCTCATTTGTTTTCTGTATTTTTGTCTTCTTGGTGTTAACATATTTTATTTCTCCTCAGGCTTGTTGATCCATACTTTTATACCAATATACCCTTTTTTTGTTAATGAGGGGTAACTTGTATAGCTAATATTCTCCCTTATTGTTGAAAGTGGCACTGTCCCAATATGAATTTTCTCCCGCCTTGCAATCTCTGAACCTGCAATACGCCCTGTTAAAAGTATTTTCACTCCCTTTGCGCCACTTGACATAACACGCTCAGCAGTTGACACCAAGATTCTTTTATACGGAAGGCGTCTGATCAATTGGTCTGAGATGTTTGTTGCTACAAGATAAGAATCAAGATTTGGTTCTTTCACAGGTTCAACCCTAATATCAAGTTTTGGAATACCAGCTCCTGCTTTTTGCTGAGTGAAAAACTTGGTGATAGTCTTTTTCAAGTCTTCAAGACCTGACCCACCACGCCCAATAACAATTCCCGGGCGTGACACAAAAATAATTATCTTTAGACTGTTAATTGATCGCTCAATCTCAACTTTAGCAATACCCGCTGCTTTAAGCTTGTTCATTAGCATCTTTCGAAGTGTATAATCCTGAAGTAGGGTTTCCTTATACTTTTTCTCATCAAACCAGCGGCTTGACCAGCTAAAAACAGTCCCAAGTCTTATGACATGCGGGTTAACTTTTTGTCCCATTATTTTTTGCCTCCTTTTTTAGTAGTTTTTGCTTTTATAAATTTTGTCTCATCTGCTTTATCAGCTTTAAGCACTGCTGCCTTAACTAACTTCTCTTTAAGAATAATTGTCACGTGACTGCTTTTTTTCTTGTAAGGATGGACTCTCCCACGAGAGGAAGGGTGAAAACGCTTTAATGCTTGCCCCTCATTAACCATGATACTTGCAATAATAAGATTATTTTTATCAAGATTATTATTGGTTGTTGCATTGGCTATTGCGCTTTGTAATACTTTTTCAAGCGGTCCTGCTGCTCTATTTTGGGTAGCCTGAAGCACCTGAAATGCCTCCTCAATTGAAAGCTGTCTTATTGCATCCGCAATAAGCCTCACTTTTCTTGGACTCATTCTGACCGATTTTGCTAGTGCACGTACTTCCATATTTTTAAGTCTTACTTATCTCTCTTGCCACAACCTTTCCATGACCTCTAAATGTTCTGGTTGCTGCAAACTCTCCAAGTCTATAACCAACCATATTCTCACTAACTAATACTTTAATAAAGTTTTTCCCATTATGAACCATGAATGTATGCCCGACAAACTCCGGTGGAATCTGACATGCCCTTACCCAAGTCTTAATTCCATCTCGATTGCCAGTTTGCTTTTGCAGCATTACTTTTTTAAGTAATTTTTCGTCAATGTATGGTCCTTTTTTCGTACTTCTTCCCATATTATTTTTGACCTCTCTTGGTCTTTCTTCTCTTCAAGATATATTTATTCGAATATTTTTTCTTATTCCGCGTGTTGCCAACAGCTGGTCTTCCGGCAAAAGTCTTAGGTGCTGGCATACCAATACCGGATCGCCCCTCTCCTCCTCCATGCGGATGAGATCTAGGATTCTGGGCAACTCCACGAACTGTTGGACGCCGCCCCATATTTCGTGCCCTCCCTGCTTTTCCGATCTGCTCATTTTTCCATTCAACATTTCCCAACTGCCCAACTGTTGCCATACAATTTAACCTAATTTTACGCATTTCGCCTGATGGAAGTTTCAGATGAGCAAATTCTCCCTCTTTGGCTGAAATAATTGCACCCGTTCCAGCACCTCTTGCAATTTGCCCACCCTTGCCTGGTGTAAATTCTATGTTGTTAACAATTGTACCAACCGGAATTTCAGATAATGGAAGAGCATTACCCAAAACAGGATCAACTGATTTCCCGGATGCTATTATAGCATCTACCTTAAGGCCAACTGGTGAGAGAATATATTTCTTCTCCCCGTCGCTATACTGAATCAAAGCAAGATCGCAAGTCCTATTAGGATCATATTCAATAGCAATAACTTTCCCTAAGATATCAAATTTATCTCTTTTAAAATCAACGCTTCTAATAAATCTCTTGTGTTGGCCACCCTGGTGGCGTACTGCTACTTGCCCACTTGCATCTCTTCCTGAGTGTTGTTTTTTAATAGTTTTTAGTCTTTTCATAATTTTAAAAGTTATTTCTTCTTCTTTTTCTTTTCTTCCTCAGTTCCTGACTCAAAAAGCGAAATCTTTTCCCCTTTTTTAAGCATTACAGTTGCTTTTTTTGTGGCTGTTTCTTTTACCTCAATTCGTCTTGTCCCAATTCTTTTTCTCTTTCCTTTAATTTTACTTGTTGAAACAGAAACAACATTTACATTAAAAGCTTGATTAATCGCATTTTTAATATCAGTTTTAGTTGCAAAGCTTGAAACCATGAAAGTGAACTTCCCCGGGTGCACGCCTTGCATTGATTTCTCACTAACAACAGGCTTTATAATCACAGTATTATTCATTTTTTCTCCTCCTTCAAAAAATGTTTCTCCATCTCAACAATTGCTTCTTTACTAAAAAGTAGATACTTATGACTTAACACCTCAAGCGCATTTAACCTATTGGCTGATGTATTACTCACTCCTTCTAAATTTTGGGCTGCTCGCCTTGCGTTCTCAAAATTATCAGGAGAAACAAAAAGCATTTTCTTTTTTTTCATATCTAAAACCAAACTTTCAATAACTGAGGCAAACTTTTTAGTTTTTGGCTCAATCTTCTCAAATCCTGATAAAACTTTTAATTCTCCGTCAGCAAGTTTGGCAGAAAGTACTGAAAAAAGTGCTTTTCTCTTCATTTTTTTAGGCAACTCAAGACCAAAATCCCGTGGCTTTGGTCCGTGAACTACACCACCTTTTACAAAAATTGGCGCTCTGACTGATCCATGTCGCGCATTTCCTGTTCCTTTTTGTCTGTAAATTTTTCTTGTTGATCCATCAACTTCACCTCTTGTTTTGGTTGATGCATTACCTTGTCTTTTATTTGCCTGGTAAACCCTGACAGCTTGGGCAATAAGTTTTTTATTTACTTTTTCTCCAAAAATTTCCTTTGCCAAAGTTATTTTGCCTGATACTTTACCATCCAAACCATAAACATTTATTGTCAAATTAAGCGCTCCTGTTTCAATTTTTTTTACAAGAGGTTTTATGACCTTAGATTTAGCTTGTGTTTTCGCTTTCACTTTTTTTGTTTTTTTATCTTTAACTGTTGGCATTTTCTCCTCCTTTTTCTGCGTTTTCTTTTACTTCCGGGTCTCTCTTTTCTTCAACTTTATCTGTAATTATTGTATCCTCAGCTGTTATTACCTCTGCCTCTTTTACCTCTTCTTTTGCCTCTACTACCGGTTTTACTTCCTCTACTGTCTCCTCAATTTTCTCCTGAGCTTCGTCTACTGAACCCTCATTTATAGATTGAGGTGAAAATAGTGGTACAAATTTTTTATCTTCTCCTGTTCTTGTTATATAAACCCAAGAATTTTTATGCCCGGGGATCAAACCTGAAACATAAAGTTTTTTATGCTCCGTATCGACATCAACAACTCTTAAATTTTTAACTGTCACTGTATCTGAGCCCATTCTCCCAGCCATTCTTTTTCCTTTATATACTCTCCCAGGAGTTGTTGTTTGACCAATTGATCCTGGCGCTCTGTGTCTATCTGATTGTCCATGAGTTTTAGGCCCTCCCTTGAAGTTATACCGCCTAACACCACCTGCAAAACCTTTTCCTTTTGACGTGCCGGTAACCTCAACAATATCGCCTGGTTTAAAAACAGCATCAACTGATAATAAGTCTCCTGCTTTTGGCAAATCTTCAGAAAGGCTTTCCAGTCGCACTTCCTTAATCTTTAAAGGTGCATTTTTTACCCCAGCTTTTTTTGCATGACCCAAACTTGCTTTTATTGGCCGCTTTTTAACACCCGCCCCAAGTTGAATAGCCAAGTATGCATCTTTTTCAGCAGTTTTTACCTGCGTAACAAAATTGTCTTTTACCGCAATCTCTGTTACAGGAATCCTTACTCCATTTTCTAAAAAATCCTGTTTCTGATCTGTTTTTTGTCCGATAAGTGTATTAATCATATTAAGTCAAAAAAAATAGCCCTTAAGGCTATTATCATAAATATCACACTTTTGTGATCTGATCCCCTCTAAACGGGGTAGCTAAGCTTAAGCATTTTTAATCGATCTAGCATTTTAATATTTATTTGTTTGGGCATTTATAATTAAAATGTAAAACTACATTTTTAACTCTACATCTACTCCAGCTGGTAGAGCTAAATTTGTCAAACTGTCAATTGTTTTGTCTGTTGGTGACATGATATCAATCAGCCTCTTGTGAACTCTTATTTCAAAATGATCTCTTGCGTCTTTATCAATAAAAGGTGATTTGTTCACGGCATAGAGTGATCTATCAGTTGGAAGGGGAACAGGTCCAATTACCTTAGCGCCCGTTCTGATGACTGAATCAAGAATTTGCTGACAACACGCATCCAAGACGCGCGCGTCATAACTTTTTAATCTGACTCTGATTCTTCCTTTCGGCATATTTTTACCAACAAACTTTTAAAGAACAAACCCCGATTGCTCGGGGTCTTTTTTAGGCTATTTAATTATTTTTGTAATTACTCCTGCGCCAACTGTTTTTCCACCTTCACGAATTGCATACCTGAGTCCTTCTTCAAGAGCAACAGGTACGATAAGCTTGACAGTCATCTTTGTGTTGTCTCCTGGCATGACCATCTCAACGCCTGTTGGAAGGGTCGCAGTTCCTGTAACATCTGTTGTTCTAATATAGAATTGTGGTCTATATCCTGTGAAGAAAGGAGTATGACGACCGCCTTCTTCTTTTGTTAGGATATATGCTTCTGCTTCAAATTCTGTGTGTGGAGTAATTGAACCTGGTTTGGCAATAACTTGTCCTCTTTCAACGTCAGTTTTTTCAAGTCCACGAAGAAGAAGACCGACATTATCTCCTGCCTGTCCTTCATCAAGCTGCTTTTTAAACATTTCAACTCCTGTTACAACTGATTCTTTGTTCTTGTCAAGTCCAACAACAGAAACTGCTTCGTTTACCTTAACAACTCCACGCTCAATTCTTCCTGTTACAACTGTTCCACGTCCTTTGATTGAAAAAACATCCTCAACTGGCATCAAAAATGGCTTATCAAGTGGTCTCTCAGGGGTTGGGATATATTCATCAACCTTAGCCATTAATTCTGTGATTGCTTCTTCAGCTTTTGCATCGCCTTCAAGCGCTTTTAGAGCTGATCCACGGATAATAGGTGTCGTGTCTCCTGGGTACTGATATTTATTCAAGAGCTCACGTACTTCCATTTCAACCAAATCAAGAAGTTCTTCATCCTGAACCATATCGCACTTGTTAAGAAAAACAATGATTGATGGAACTCCTACTTGACGAGCTAATAAAATATGCTCACGGGTTTGTGGCATTGGTCCATCAGGTGCACTAACTACAAGAATTGCACCGTCCATTTGAGCCGCACCTGTAATCATGTTTTTAATGTAATCTGCGTGCCCTGGAGCATCAATGTGTGCATAGTGGCGTTTTGCTGTTTCGTACTCTAGGTGGGAAATGTTAATCGTGACTCCGCGGGCTTTTTCTTCAGGGGCATTATCAATATCTTCATACTTCATGGCCTTTGCGCCGCCTGTCTTTGAAAGAACAGTTGCAATGGCTGCCGAAAGAGTGGTCTTGCCGTGATCAACGTGACCGATTGTTCCAATGTTAACGTGTGGTTTGTTTCTGTTAAATTTTGTGTCTGCCATATTACTATATTATTACAAAAAAATAAATCTCATCTCTTCAGATGAGAGTGAATGAATGATACAATATTTTTTCCGCACCGTCAAGGGGGAAAATTTGAGTCTGGTACAAAACTCAAATTTCTATACCCAAAATGTAATTGACGGAGTTGTTTCTATTAAGATATTTACAAATGATATTGATAGTTTGGGTAAGGAGATAATAATAAAAAGCTTCATGATAAAGTTTTTAGGGAGTTTGTTAGCAAAGTGTTAATGTAAATAAATGCAGAGATATTTGTTAATTTACATCCCCTTATATATTTATATATAAGATATAGAGTCTGTGTTTTTCTTACAATTAGCCTTAAAAATCTCAATTTTTAGTACCTACGCGTAGGTACTATTTTCAGTAAAGATTTTACGAATTTTCTATGCAAAAAAACACTTAAAACTATACCGTTCCAGTTATATTATTTGGCGAATAAATACGGGGCGCAACAGTTATTTTAAAAATATGAGTATGACCAGAAACTGAAGTTGTTTATCCCTCTTTGTTGTAAATACTTCTCTTTTGCTGCAATAGACTGCATGTCCTCAAACCAGACAACATGCATCTTTCCATCTGTATCTGTATAGGTAATTTCCGTTTCTTTTGAATCGTTTTTACGAGTAACAATACAATCTTTGTATTGACAATTTGTCAGAAATTGTTTTTGTATTTGTAAATCTGTCAGAGGATTTGCTTGAGAGAGTGCATTTCCCTTTTCATCAACTATCCAATCGTATCCGAAAACTCCAAAAACTACACTTGTTTTATCAACTGGCAAAAACTGCAGGAAATCATCACTCATTTTGGTCATATCATACCCATAAACCTCTTTCCCTTGAAGAGGAAAGTTCGGCCCAGGATTACCACGCGCCTTACTGAAATCATAAGCCATAATCAGAAATTCATCGGCATTTTTTGAAAGGGCTTTGACATCAAATGGCCGGAGTCTGTAAAAAGAATCTCCATAAAGCATTAATCCAAACTGGAGATTGTTTTTCTTAACTTCTGAGTGAAACAGTGAAGTGAAATTGTCAACCTGCTTAACCAATGAATCAAATGGCACAGCTGACAATTCCAAATCCAAAATAACACCGCTAAATCCATTTATATTTGCTAGAGCAATTGAATCATTAATAATTGATTTTTGTTTTATAGTATCTTTTAAGATCGTAAAATTATCGTCTGAGTTAACCATCCTTACAACAAGCTCTTTGTCACTACCCTCTGGAACAATTGCCAAAAATTTACTCAAACCAACAAATCCGGCTTCTTGTTTATCAATCCCACTACTAGCAGGCGTGATCCCAAAGTAAAGATATTTATTATAATGTCCTGAGTTTAACTTTTGTCTTGTTATTGTCCAATAAGGAATAAAAAGCGATTTTCTTATTTTTGAATTATCAATATCTTTTATTAATTTCAAGGGTGGTGTTGGAACAGAAGTGGGAAGAGCAACGGGCTGGTATATATCTTTTCTAACGTTGTCTTTAATAGTTTTGAAGGCAAAAAATCCTAAAGCAGCAAGAAGTACTATCAGCAAAAGAGACTTTCTCATGCCTCAATTATACTCTTTTATTTCTTTCCAACAAATTGCCAGCAGTTTCCTTCAGGATCAAGAAAGGTAGAAAACCATACCTGATTATCAGGGGTTGAGAATGAAGCAAGAAATGGCGGAGCAATAATAGCAACTTGCGGATTATCCTTGACTCTATTGTACCAGTATTCAACTCCTTCTTCAGGATAAAGATTAAACATATGTCGAAACTTTTCTTTTGTTTTTCCGTATATTTCTGAATGTTTTCCAATCCAGACATTCAAATCGCCTACGACATTAAACATATAACCATAATCGTCTGGAAGATCTAGATGATCAACCAGTTTAAATCCCAAAACATCGCGGTAAAACTCCATCAGCTTATCCGGATCTTGAGAATAAATCAAAATTCTATACTTTGTAAATGCCATGGCATTATTTTTTCTTAACTATTAAGAAGTTTTCTTCTTTTGGAAGGTTTTCAAGCCTCTCAAGTATTTTTTTAACATCATGCATTTGAGATTCGTGCTTATGCATAGCGGCAACTTTTGTTTCCCAAACAGGCTTGATATCAATAACTTTTGAGATTTCAGATTTTTTATAGCCTGGCGGCCAGTAGATATAATAATCCTTAATGGATTCGCGCATTTGCTCGGTGCTTAAGACATACCAAAGCTCTTTAGTAAAAGGCGCTTGGTTAAATACGTATGTTGTGATAAGAGACGTAGCAACGTGATCAAGGTGTCCTGATATACCACGCATTTCAAAAGTTATAAGTATTTCAGGCTCAAGCTTTTCAAGTATTTTTTTAATTTTTTCAGCTATTTCATGATATAAATTGTTTGATAAAGTCCCATCTTTATAGCCAAGAAAAAAAGTATCACGTACCCCAAGAGTTTTCCCGGATTCCTGCAGCTCTTCGCGGCGAATATCGGCAATGTCGCCTTTTTTATCGCTACTATTCTCCCCCGCATCTCCATTGGTTATACAAATTGTGTAAACATCATGATCTTTCGCTAGTGTGGCAATAGTGCCACCTGTAAAAAAAGCTTCATCATCCGGATGAGCAAAAATTCCAACAACTGTACTCATGAAATCATTATAGCAAACAAGAACGGTTGGAAGAACGAGAACAATTCATCCCAACCGCTTATCAAAACAATTTATACAACTATCTTCTCCCACGACCTTTTATCCAAACTGGAGCAGAAGATACACTATCTCTCTGAGACCCACTAATACCTCTATTTCTCTCAGTTCTGTCGCGTTTTGACGAGAAAATGGGCTCATGTAATTCAACGCTTACTAATCCTTTAGGCAGCTTTTGAGAACCAATTCCTAAACGAGAGAGCTCAAGCTCCCTTCTACCGTCTTGCGTTCGACGCCCTGGTTTACCAGCTAATTGTTGTGTTTTAACTGTAATTCTTTTCCCTGCTTTTTCAGGACTAACGTCAAATTCAATTTCCAATGTCTCCCCATTAATTGTTTCATAATGCCCTGTAGCGTCAGGAACACTGGCAATTAATATGTTATTAACGTATATTTCTGGCGACATATATTTTCACCTCCACTCTTTGAGTCCTACCCAATGTAAACCACAAAAAAACCTCCTTTAAGGAGGTTGCTCTCATTTCGTGATTTAAAAGATTAATTAAACAACAAAAGCATCAACCCCCTTGCAGGAGTTGAAACAAAATAATGCTTGATGGTTTTGCTTGTACATAAAACCATTTTACTAAGAATTCCTTAAAAAAAACAATCTCTAGTCTACTACTCAACTCTTCCCGTAAATGTAGATTTTGCGAGGAGGCCTTCAACTATGTTTTTAGGTACTGCTTCATAATGACTTGGCTCCATATAGTAATGCGCTCTTCCTTGTGTCAAACTACGAAGCTGGGTCGCGTATCCTGAAAATTCAGCAAGCGGCACCATTGCAAGAATAATAGTTGCTTTATTTTTCTCCTCAGATCCCAAAATTTGTGCTCTTTTTGATGAAAGATCACCAATAACTTCACCCATATATTCAGACGGTGTCGTAACTTCAACTTTCATGATTGGCTCAAGAAGTGTGATTCCGGATTTCTTGGTAGCAGCCTGGATTGCTTGAGATGCGGCAATCTTAAATGCGATTTCTGAAGAGTCAACGTCGTGATATGATCCATCATAGCAAGTCACCATAACATCAATCATCGGATAACCAAGTAGAACTCCATTTTCAAGAGTTTCTTTGGCTCCCTTTTCAACTGCTTTAACAAACTCAGCCGGGATCGCACCACCCTTTATGGCATTAACAAATACGTATCCTTCACCTCTTGGCTGAGGAGTAACTCTTAGAAAACAATGGCCATATTGTCCGCGCCCTCCTGATTGCTTGATGTATTTTCCCTCAGCTTCAGCTTCCTGCTCAATTGTTTCTTTGTATGCAACCATTGGAGCCCCAACATTTGCCTCAACACCAAACTCCCGCTTCATGCGATCAACCATGATTTCAAGTTGCAATTCTCCGATTCCGGAAATGATTGTTTGTCCTGTTTCGTGGTTTGATTTAACAGAAAAGGTTGGATCTTCCTCCGTAAGTCTTTTAATCGAAAAGCCGAGTTTCTCCTGATCAGATTTTGTCTTTGGCTCAATGGCAAGTGAAATAACAGGCTCTGGAAATGTAATTTGCTCAAGAACAATTGGCTTTGCCTCATCACAAAGCGTATCTCCTGTTATTGTATCTTTAAGACCAACTATTGCGACAATTTCTCCTGCATATGCTTCTTTTATCTCCTCGCGGTTATTTGCGTGCATAAGAAGTATGCGCCCTACCCGCTCTTTGACACCCTTTGTGCTGTTATAGATGTATGAACCTGAAACAAGTGTTCCCGAATAGACACGAAAGTAAGAAAGCTTACCAACATGAGGGTCATTTTGGATTTTAAAAGCAAGGCCTGATAATGACTCATCCGGAACGAGTTGGCGGACTTCCTCAGCCTTAGTCTTGGGATTTAATCCTTTTACTTCTTTTAAATCAACCGGAGATGGCAAATAATCAACAACTGCATCAAGTAACGGCTGGACACCTTTATTACGAAGAGATGTTCCTGCATAAATAGGAACGAGTTTGTAATCAATAACTGCTTGTCTTAAGGCTTTTTTGAGTTCTTCAACAGTTGGCTCCTCACCACCAAGATATTTTTCAAGAAGTGTGTCATCTGTTTCTGAGATTTTCTCAATCAGTTTGTTGCGGTACTCTTCAACTTTATCTTTCATGTCCTCAGGTACTTCATCTTTTACGTCATATTTTGCTCCCAACTCTTCCGAACCCCAAATGTATGACTGACGAGTAAGTAAATCCACATTTCCAACATATGTATTTTCAGCACCTATTGGAAGAACCATAATTGCAGGATTTGCACCAAGTCTCTCCTCAATAGTTCCAACTGTGTAGAGAAAATCAGCTCCCAATTTATCCATTTTATTAACAAAACAAATACGTGGAACCTTATATTTATCAGCTTGGCGCCAGACTGTTTCTGATTGGGATTGAACTCCTTCTTCTGCATCAAGTACAGTCACTCCTCCATCAAGAACACGAAGCGAGCGCTCAACCTCGGCTGTAAAATCTACGTGTCCGGGTGTATCAATAATATTAATTCTGTAAGGTTCAGTTGGGTTTTGTGAATGAGTCCAGAATGCAGTTGTTGCAGCTGAAACAATCGTAATTCCACGTTCTTTCTCCTGCTCCATCCAATCCATTTGAGTATTTCCTTCATCAATATCCCCGATTTTATAAGTTTTACCAGTGTAAAAAAGAATACGCTCAGTTGTTGTTGTTTTGCCAGCATCAATATGGGCAATAATGCCGATATTTCGGATTTTATCAAGTGGTACGTTTCGTGATTGCTCAGCCATAAAATAAAAAGTTAAAAACTCAAAATGCAAATTCCAAAATTACAATTCAAAATTAAAAATCTAACTCTAAACCGCAACTTTTTAATTTTCCACTTTGAACTTTTAACCATATTTAGTATAACATAATCAACCAAAGTTTTCTAGACTTAAAAATATTTTTCTTTGACTTTTGCTATCAATTTACATATGCTAAAAGCAGTCGCTAAATGGTAGCGATTTTGTGGCTATGGCAGAAAAAACAAAACCTATAAACTTATTACCCCAAAAGGGGGAAGGATTTCTTGATCAATTTCTTGGTTGGGCTCTAACAATTGGTAGGCTTCTTATTATACTTACTGAGACATTGGCTCTTGGTACATTTCTATACCGTTTCTCACTAGACATGAAAATAGCAGATCTACATGATCAAATCAAAAACCAACGCATTATAGTTGAGCAGTTCAAAGATACGGAGAATACTGTCCGCAATCTTCAAACAAGACTTGCTTTTGCAGAAAAGTATGATGCAACAAGCACTGTGGCTCCAAATGTTTTCTCAGACATTGTTGATATGGGACGGGGACAAATTAGCTTTAAGAATATTCTCCTGGCAGATAACTCAATTAAAATTGACGTCCAAGCCACAAATAGTAATGCTTTAAGTGCTTTTGTAAACCATCTTAAAGCCTACCCAGGAATAACATCAGTAAACATTAATAATGTAGATAATCAAACAACTAATGCACTTATAAGGATGACTATTTCAGCTAATTTAAAAAATATGGGTAAATAAAACTATGAAACTTCCAAAAAATTATTTTGAAAATTTAACGGCAAAGAGATACCGAGAGTACTTAAAACTTCTACCCGATTTACAGAAAGAGAATACAAGGATTATTACAACGCTTATTCTTACCTTTTCGGCAATGTCGTTTTTTGGTATTTTTGCTATAAACCCAACGCTTTCAACAATTGTGACGCTCAAAAAACAACTCAGCGACAGCATGCTTGTTCATGAAAAATTGGGTATCAAGCTTAACAACCTAAGTAGTCTTCAGCAGCAATATAGCTCTCTTTCTTCAGACCTACCGGTTGTTTTTGATGCCATACCTCAAAATCCCCAAGCTCCAAACCTTATGGGGGAAATTATTGCTCTCTCTCAAGAAAAGAAAACTCAACTTACGTCTTTATCCGTATCAGGAATACAACTAACTGGAGATCCTAATCCTCTTAACGGATCTTCTTATATTTTCTCCTTACAAGCACAAGGAGCATACGACGATCTTATTAATTTTACCAAATCACTAGCACAAATTAATCGCATTATTAGTATTGACTCAATTTCAATAGCTAGAGACGTAAAGCCTAACACTCTTGACTTGAATCTTGTGGGACGGGGGTATTTTAAAAAATGAAAAAGAATAGAGCACAAAAAGATATTCTCTATATTTCCATTTCTTCGTTTGTCCTAGTAGTTTTCTGGATTGGTTTTAATCTATACCACGATTATGTAACTTCAACAATTGCTCCTGATTTACAGATGGAGATACAACCAATAGACCCTACATTTAATACGGGGCTAATCCAAAAACTCAAAACCCGGGAAAAAATTATTCCAATTTATGAATTAAAAAACGCTTCAGCTGAAGCAAGCATAACTCCATCACCAACTCCAGTAGTAACACCAAACGCATCTGAATCGTTAGCACCAACAAGTTCACCAGAAAGGCTGGGACAATGATGGACAAAGATAATAGCATTTTAAACAAACGGCTCCCTAGAGGATTAGGGATTCCTGTATTACTGCTTTCCCTAATTACAATTTTTTGGCTAAGCCGCAATGTTGTTTTGTTTGGCAGCAAAGCAGCTGTAAGCAATATTCCAAAAGATGTTCAAATAAGTAACATCACTGCTAATACCTTTACTGTCTCCTACCTTACCGATGAAAGCGTTACCGGCAGTATAGCTTATGGCTTGGATTCAAAATTTGGAAAAGTTGCTTTTGATGTTCGCGAAACCACTGCTCCACTACCTCATAGAACCCACTATATAACTATTTCAAACCTTGCGCCTTCAACTAAATATTTTTTTTCTATTGTTTCAGGGGATGCGGTTTTTCTTAATAATTCAAACCCTTATAATATTACAACCGCCTCAAGTTCAGCGTCCAGTGCCTCTGTCCAAATACCGCTAGGAGGACTCGTAACTCTTGATGGAAACAATGTACCAACTGAGGCAATTGCATACGTCCAATCTGACGACTCTCAACTACTGTCAACTCTTCTCAAAACAGGTGGAGGGTATAATTTTAAGCTTGATAATGTCCTCAAAAAAGATCTTTCAGGAACTCTTACTTTTGCTCCCAATACAGTTCTTCATATGGTTATTGAAAACTCCACGCTAAGGTCGCAGGTTTCTCTCCTTGCAGGGCAAGCCAACCCCGTTCCAGCGATAATTCTCTCCAAAGACTATGATTTTAGTATAGGTTCTAATCCTATTTCAGCAACATCTGCATCAGAATCTGCGCAAGTAACAGGTTTCCCAACACCTGAAATAAACTCAAGCTCATCTTCTCCTAAAATTATATCCCCGAAAACAGATCAACAATTCAAAGATCAGCAACCACTATTTGAAGGCACAGCCCAGCCCAACAGTGAGGTTACTATTACAGTTCAATCTAATCAAGAAATAAATACAACCGTCAAGTCAGACAGTAATGGCAACTGGCAATACCGCCCGGACACAAAACTCTCGCCAGGACAACATACACTAACCATACAAACTATCGATGCATCAGGGATTTTAAGAACACTTTCACAATCATTTACTGTTTTTGCCCAAGGGAGCCAGTTCACGGAGCCATCTATTTCACCTACATTACAACCAACTCCAACTACTACCCAGCCGTCACCAACAATTTTACCAACAATCACTATAGCCCCAACCCAACCAGAGCCGACTGCAATCCTCACTCCAAGCGTAATCATAATAACACCTATTGTTTCAACTCCTTCAGCAACGGCTACACCCGTTGTACATATTACAACTCCTCCAATCCCCAAAAGCGGCAGTTCTGACCTTATATTTGGTTTTATTGGCATAGGGTCTATAATTAGCATTGGTTCTTTACTATTCTTCTTGATTTAAAACACGCTAAACAGGAACTAAATATATGAAGATTGCAATCATCGGAGCCGGATTCACTGGCCTCACAGCAGCATTAAGGCTATCAGAAAAAGGAAATAAAATAACAGTATTTGAGAAGGAAGATAAAGTCGGAGGGCTTGCCGTAGGCTTTAAGCACGACCATTGGGAGTGGGCTTTGGAAAAACATTATCATCACTGGTTTGCAAATGACACTTTTGCGATAAATTTAATAAAAGAAATAGGTCTTTCAAATGACCTTTTTTTTAAAAAACCGCGAACCGATATTTTTATAGACGGGAAAATTTATCCACTAAATTCTGCTTTTGATATTTTGCGTCTCTCCCCATTGTCTCTAGCATCTAGAATCAGGCTTGGGGCAGTCAGCCTGATGCTAAAGTCAATTCCTCCCCAATTTGCAGTCAACTTAGAAAAAACAACTGCCAGGAGATGGATTAAAAAATACTATGGAGAGGAGGTTTGGGAAAAGATTTGGAAGCCTCTTTTGAATGGAAAATTTGGGCCATTTGCTGAAACAGTCAATATGGCCTGGTTCTGGGCACGAATTTACAAAAGAACTTTTTCCCTCGGGTATTTGGGGGGAGGATATCAAAGGTTGTCTGAAAAAATTGCTGAGAGAATAAGAAAAAACGGGGCAGAAATTCATCTTTCTACTCCTTTTGACCCAAAACTTGTATCTAGTTTTGATAAGGTAATTATTACAACTCCTCTTGCTGTTTTTGTAAAAATGTTTTCCGAGCTTCCAGTGGATTACAAAAAACAAATAAACCAAATCTCGCATCTTCATGCCTTTAACATGCTTCTTATTACAAAGGAAAAATTTCTGAAAAAAAGTTATTGGTTAAATATAAGTGATTCTGAATTTCCTTTTGTTGGCATTGTGCAACACACAAATTTTGTTGAGGCTAAGCATTATAATGGACAACACTTAACGTGGCTTGTAAACTATTTACCGGTTGATCATCCACTTCTGAAAATGGAAAAGACACAAATATTGAAAAAATTCACACCATATCTTGAAAAGATTAACAAATCTTATGACTTACAAAATAACATTATTAATTACGAAATGTTTTTGGGTCCATTTGCCCAACCCGTATTCCCTATCAATTACTCTAAGATCAAACCTTCATTTCAAACACCAATAAAAAACGTCTATCTTGCAAACATGGATATGGTTTATCCTTGGGATCGAGGTACAAATTACGCAATTGAGATGGGCGAGGAAATAGCTAAATTAATATCTAATGCTTAATGTTAAAACATTAAAAGATAGCAAAAACAACACGCTTGTTGCTGTGCTTATTTTTATCGGGGCATTCTTGCGCTTTTATAATTTAAATTGGGGTGCTCCTTTTTACTTTCATCCCGATGAACGAAACATTGCAGATCTTGTTCTTAGATCTAATCTTGCAAGTCCTACATCTCTTCTTAAAGGGACTTTTGCTTATGGAAACTTTCCGGTTATTTTAATGCTTTTACTAAAAAGCTTATTTCTCTCATTTTTTCAAATTTTCAAAATTACAGATCCCCTCGCGCAGACAACAATTATCCTCAGGATAACCTCTGCCTCTTTTTCTGTACTTACGCTTTATGTAATCTTTCTTTGCGGTAAATTCTGGTCCAAAAAAGTGGCGCTGCTTAGTTTATTTTTGGCTACCTTCTCAACTGGCTTTATCCAGCAAGCGCACTTTGGTACATATGATGGATTCATGGCATTTTGTTCCGTAACTGTTTTTTACTTCCTGCTTCGATTTATCAAATCAAAAAGAATTTTATTCTACTATCTTGCAATTTTATTTATTGCGCTAGGTGCAGCAGCAAAAATTAATCTGCTAGTTTTGAGCATCTTCCCAATTGCCATACTACTTAGTAAGCTGAAAACGGGTAAAACGCATTTTATTTATGTTTTTAAAAATGGCTTATTTGGGCTAATACTTTTACTATGCTTGACCGCACTACTTTCTCCTTACTATTTAACCTTGGATTTTCGAAATTCATTAGCCTATGAACGCGGACTTGTAGCAGGAACAGCGCCTGTTTTTTACACTCAATCTTTTTACAACACTACTCCTGTTATTTTTCAGCTCCTACACATTCTGCCTTTTCTGATAAATCCCTTATTAACAATAATTTTATTGCCGGCTTTCTCTTATGTACTATTTAAAACAATAAAAGCAAGAGATCAATCATTCTTGCTTCTTGCTTCTTGCTTCTTGCTTCTATTTCTTCCACAGGCATTCCTCTTTGCCAAATGGACCCGCTACATAGTGCCAGCATTACCCTTTATCTATTTATTAATCTCTATTTCTATATTAGACTTATTGCGCCACTTCAAGAAAATATTAAATATTAACTATTTAGTATTTAGTATTCTCATTTTTTCAAGTGTAGCATTTTCCCTATCCTATTTCATAACAGTTTTTGTGCGACCTGATACCAGAGTAGAGGCCAGTACTTTTGCGAAAGATAATATCCAAGCAAACTCCAGAATACTTAGCGAGCCATATGATTTAGGAATCATGTCGTTTAATGATTTATCTCACAACATTATTTTTTTTAATTTTTATGATTTAGAAACCGGTAAAAATGCTTTACAGAATGAATTAAAAACGGATATTGAAGCCTCAGATTATATTATCCTTCCAAGCCAGAGACTTATACGCTCAAGGTCATTAAACAAAAATGAATTCCCAAAAGGCTATGATTTTTATTCTTCGCTACAAAACGGCAGGCTGGGATACTTAAAAATCTATGAAACACCATGTGATATTTTCTGCAAAATTACTTATTTAAACAATCCTGTTTTTGGTTTTGAAGAAACAGCAACTGTTTTTGACAGACCAACTGTTTTTATCTTCAAAAAAACTTTATAGTCATTTATTGCAACCACCATTGCTTCTATATAAACTATAATTAGCTAACGCATGAGAAAGAAATTTCAGATTATACTTTTTATAATAAGCATTATAATCCATATATTTTTTTACATTTCTGCGAACTGGACCCACACTCTTGATATGTTTTTTGAGCATGTAACAAGAGGCCAAGATTTTTTCCAGATCCCGAACGCAGCATATGCCTTTCTCCATGGAGGAACACTTACGGGAAATCTACCGGCAAATATACATCCATATACCACATGTTGCGGAGTTAACAGCAATGTATATCATCCCTTTTTCACGCTTCTTATTGGCATGCCTCTGCAATTTTTCGCTCCCTGGGTCGCTTTTAGTATATGGACATTTGTTCATTTACTGACAACTACAATTTTGCTATTTTTCTTATGGAATAAATTTAAAAGCCATAGATATATTTATCTCGCGCTTTCCTTATTTCTTGTTAATTCCTATCACTATTATGAAATTCACCATGCTCAATATCATTTTCTTTTTAATTTTTTTACCATTTTTTTTATCTATGAGAGTATCAAAAACGGAGACACAAAAAGAGCTGGCTTGTGGTTATTTTTAAGTCTTCTTGTTAAGCCGATTGGTCTCCTTTGGATATTGCCACTTTTGTTGTATAAACGGTTCAAAACAGTAGCGGTAGGCATTGGCCTATATGCTCTTTTTACACTTCCATTTCAAATGGTACCATTTGGTCAATATTATTTATCCAACTTTATTTCCGTAGTAAAACTATCTTTCCCAACATATAATCTATATTCGCTAGTCCACATTATCCCATCTCTTCCCGCTGAATTTATAAAAATCACAAGCTACGCAACTGCCGCGTTGCTAATCATCTTTCAGCTTTTAAAAAAACCTAACCTTTTCCTCATCATCATTCTTTGGATTTTCTATCAATTACTTTTTTACAGTCTTACTTTTCCATATCACTACACTATTTTGGCTGGTATTTTCGTTTTAGGCTTAATTTTCAATATCTTTACACCCAAAAAAATTCTCTTTTTACCAGTTGTCCTCTTAACGCTTCCAACACCAATTGTCCTTTTCCATCTTACTGGTTTTCCACCAAGCCTACCGCCTAAAGAATATTCAATGATGGCTCTTTACAGCGCAAGTCTTCTCATATTATTAACGCTGACAATTTTATCCAAAACATATGCTAAAAAAATTATTAAGTAAGAACTTACCACTTTTACTTATTCTTACTCTTGCATTTTTTACAAGGATATATTCTATTACTGACGTACCGGCTGGATTTTTTTGTGATGAGGCCGCAATTGGATATAACGCCTACTCTATCCTTACGACCGGAAGGGATGAATATGGGAAAATTTTCCCTGTATTTTTCCGCTCATTTGATGACTACAAACCTCCACTAGCAATCTACTCAACTGTTCCATTTATATATATTTTTGGCTTAACTGAATTAAGCGTTCGCTTGCAATCGTTTTTTTATGGAATAGTTACGATTATCGGAATATATTTATTAGGCAAGGAGGCAGTTTCCAAAAAACTTGGATTATGGAGTGCATTTATAGCAGCTACCATGCCCTGGCTAATTCACTACAACAGGATTGGTTTTGATAACAGTATTTATCCCGCATTTTTTATTTTTGCAATCTATTTATGTCTTAAAAGCGAGAAAAACAAAAAATATATTCTGCCCTTTTTTATAATTCTTGCTTTGACACTTTATACTTATCAACCAGCAAGGTTAATTGTTTTTCTGCTCTTGCCTTTTCTGCTTTGGATCCACAGAAAAGCTTTTCTCTTGCATAAAAAAGAGCTGGTTGCCGGACTTTTGCTATTTTTTATTATCGCAGCCTATCTTATTCTAAGTTTTTTTACAGGAGAAGGCTTAGCTCGCTTCTCGCAGGTTTCACTATTTACAGCTCGTTTATCTTTTTCGGATATGGTTTTCAAAGCACTCTACAATTATTTTATCCAACTCACGCCCGGCTATCTTTTTCTAAACGGTGAACCAACGCCAATTACCAGGCACTTTACTCAGGGACTTCTTCCTCTTCTTGGAATAACTGCACCTTTTCTTTTCCTTGGATTATTTTTTGCGGTTAAAAATATTAGAAAGAAATTTTTCCAGTTATTGCTCTTCTTGCTTATCATTTACCCTGTAGGGGGAGCACTAGTTGCAGATGGACCCTTTACTAGTAGGGACATTATTGGAGCACCCATCTTTGCTTTTCTTATCGCTCTTGGTATTATGGCATTTGCAGAATGGATTAAAAAAACAATCCCATATCCAAAAATAATATCCACCTTCATTGCTATCTTGATATTAGCAAACTGCATATTTTTTCTAAGGTTTTATTTTATAACATATCCTCTTTATTCATCAGGCTACTGGGGATGGCAATATGGACCTAAATATATTGTCAGCTATTTTTTAAAAGAGAAAAATAACTATGATGATGAAATTATGCAGCCAATATTTAATGGTCCTGACATCTTCTTTAAGTTCTATGCACCAAATAACTGCAGCAAATGTAGACTCGGCGTTCCTGATAACATGCTCGATCGGCGAAGAAAACAATTATTTGCTCTCACCCCGGACTATCTTTTAAAAAATCCAGGATTCCATTTTAAGACTAAGAAAACAATTTATTATCCTAATGGCTCTATTGCCTTTGTTTTGGGGGAAATTGGTAATTAATTTTGGGAACGATCAGTTTTAAAAAATTTCAAAACTTGAACCGGGAAGGTTATAATAGAGATAAACAAACCCGTTTTTCAAATGAAATCGAAACTTTCAGACAAATTAATTCTTATAGCAATTCTTCTTTTTGCCGCATTTTTGCGTTTTTATGACATTAACTGGGATCAGGGACAACACCTTCATCCTGATGAGCGTTTTCTGACTCTAGTCGGTACTGTTATGAAGCTACCGCAATCATTTGCGAATTACCTTGATCCGCTTACTTCAACTCTTAATCCCGCAAATATTGGTTATAAGTTCTATGTTTACGGAACTTTTCCAGTAACTATTAATAAGCTGATCGCAATTTCTCTAGGAACTGATAACTATAATAGTTTCACAATTCAGGGACGATTTCTGTCTGGGTTTTTTGATCTTTTGATTGTTCTTTTGATTTATAAAACTCTTCTCCTTTTTGAGAAAAAATATAAAATCAATCAAAGCATAAAATACTGGGGAGCTTTTTTTTATGCAATTGCTGTCCTCCCAATTCAGCTATCACATTTTTTTGCGGTAGATACTTTTTTAAATTCTTTAATGTTTGCCAGTTTTTATGCAATTTTGAAGTTTCACTTTCAGGGGAAAACTCAAAATATTATTGCTAGCGCAATTTTTCTGGGAATTGCTCTTGCTTCAAAAATTACAGCTTTGTTCCTGCTCCCATTGATCCTATTTTTATTATTATTTCCTATCTTAAAAAAGGATGCTGACAACTCTGGCAAGCCTATCCTTAAGTTAATCCTTCATTTCGGATTATTCTGCTTGATTTTTTATCTGGCGCTCAGGATTGCCGATCCTTACATGTTTCAAACTGCCAATTTTTTGGACTTTCGGATTAATCAATTATTTATAAACAATTTGAAACTTCTTACATATTGGTTCAGTCCTCCTGTTTGGTATCCACCTGGAGTTCAATGGCTAAGCAAAACCCCTTTATTCCCTTTTGCCAATATTGCATTTTTTGGCCTTGGTTTACCCTATTTCATTTTTACACTTGTCGGAATGGCAGTAATTCTTTCTAAACCAAAACGACCTGCCCTCGTTGGTGTATTAATCTGGTTTTTTGCTTTTTCCATTTTTGAATCAATTCAATTTGCCAAAGCTATGCGTTATTTTATTATTTTTTACCCTTTTCTGGCTATGTTTGCAGCATTTGGCTTTGTTGAGCTTTGCAAAAATCGAGGCAAATTATTGAAAATAACAGCAATTATCTTGGTTCTTTTCTGGCCATTGAGCTTTTTCTCAATCTATACAAAAAAACACACGAGAGTTGTGGCAAGCGAGTGGATATATAAAAATATACCTAACAAAAGTATCATACTAAACGAATATTGGGACGACGGCCTGCCACTTCCGCTTCAGGAAAACTTTGGGAAAAGCTTTGAGGCAGAATCACTTCCTGTTTTTGATCCAGATACTCCTGACAAGTGGCAGAAAATAAACACACTTCTTAAAAAAGCAGATTACTACATTCTCTCATCTAATCGCACTTGGGGTAGTATTGCATTGGTTCCAAAAAGATATCCCCTCATGAGCAAGTTCTATAGAGATTTATTTGCCGAAAAAACCAGCTATAAAAAAATTCAGGAATTTTCCTCATACCCATCTCTTCGATATTTGGGAATTCCTTTAGAATTTCCTGATCAGATAGCTGATGAGGAACTTTCCGTAAACGACCATCCACAAGTGTTAATATTTAAAAATACTAGTAAAAAATAAGGCACTTATAAAAATATTCTTATTGTTGTAAAATGCATTATAGAATGAATATTGGCTTTGATCTGGATAACGTCTTTATCAGCACTCCTCCTTTTATCCCTAAGGAGATTATTGATAAACTCTACAAGAAAAAGGACAACGGAGTTCTTCTTTACAGAATTCCATCCCTGCCAGAACAGCTCTTCAGACGCTCAACCCACATGAATTTACTTCGCCCTGCTATTAAAGAGAACTTAGAATTTCTTAAAACAATTACTAAAAAAGACAATAAGCTTTATCTTATCTCAAGTCGGTTTAAATTTTTGGAAAAGCGCACCAGAAAAATTATCAAGAAATACTCTCTGGACAAAATCTTTAATGAGATGTATTTCAATTTTGGAAACACTCAACCTCATATTTTTAAAAATGAGATTATTAAAAAATTAGATCTTGACTTGTATATTGATGATGACTTATCACTTATCAAACACGTCGCAAAAGATAATACCAAAACCCGTTTTTTTTGGCTAAACAATAATAACCAAAAACAGGCTTTATCTAATAATATATTTGCAATCCCAAGTCTTTCTGAGATATTTGAACAAACTGGAATTAGGAATAAGGAATCAGGAATAATGGAACAATAAAATCCTAATTCTTAATTCGTAATTCATTTCTATGACTCCATCCGATATTTATTCAGTACTACAATGGTGGCTTGTAATCCTTGTTCTGGGAACTGGCTTCCTGCCTCTAACTTTTTTTATTTTTGATAATTTTTTTGACAATGGGTATGCCTTTTCAAAAATACTTGCCATTGCTTTTAGTTCTTACGCTATTTTTCTTTTGGGGGTTTTACGCATATTGCCTTTTACGAAAACTTTTTCTTGGGCTATCTTCCTGTTTCTAGCAAGTATTATTTTTATTCTTTTTTCAAAAAAAATAAAACTTATTCCAAGATTAAGACTTAATTGGCGCATATTTATTTTTGAAGAACTACTATTTTTAGGCACTCTTTTTTTCTGGGCATACATTCACTCATTTAATCCCGATATCCACGGACTTGAGAAATATATGGATTTTGGCTTTCTTAACTCCATTCTAAGATCAGAGTATTTCCCACCTAAGGACATGTGGTTCACCCCCTATCCAATTAATTATTACTATTTTGGCCATTTAACAACAGCAGTTTTGACTCGTTTATCAGGCATTCCGGCAAAAATAACTTTTAACCTGATGCTCTCAACTGTTTTTGCCTTTTGTTTTGTAGAAACTTTTTCGCTTGGGGCAAATTTTTATGGATTCATGGAAAAAAACGGAAAGTTTTTAAATGCAAAGCGTATTATTGCAGGTTTTTTAACTGCCGTTCTTGTAAGTTTTGCCGGGAATCTGCATGTCGTCTATGGATTTTTCAAGCAATACCCGACAGACAATCCGCTTCCATTCTGGCAACTTCCTTTTATGCCCTTTAGTTTCCCCAATTCCTACTGGTATCCGAATGCAACCCGTTTTATCTATCACACAATCCATGAATTTCCTATTTACTCATGGGTTGTTGCAGATCTACATGGACATGTATTAGATATTCCATTTGTCCTTTTGGTTATTTCATTCTTACTGTCTTTCTTCATGAAAGAAAAAATTGACACTTTTAACAAAATAGCAAGGGCGAGTTTATCTGCTGGCCAAGCTAGGAAGGGAAAGCGCTTAGAAACTGGCAGCCTACTATTAATTAGCTTTCTGTTAGCAGTAATGTATATGACCAATGCTTGGGATGGGGGAATTTATTTGCTTCTCGCAGGCCTGGTTGTTCTATCTATTAACTGGCAAAAACCCTTTAGCTTTATAATTTCTATGCTCATTATAATTCTTGGTCTTGCTCTGTTTTCTTGGCCTTATAGCTATTTCTTCAAGCCATTTGCCTCAGGAATTGGCATAATCTGCGCCCCAGCATTCTTAACAAAAATAGGGAAAATCGGGCCCCTACTATTTGAGCCAAACAATTGCCAACACTCGTATTGGTGGCAACTTCTAGTCCTTTACGGCTTTTTCTATTTTTTTGTCCTGTCATTTGGAGTTTTTATAGCCCGTGCAAAAAAAATCCTACAAATAGACGCTTTCGTTTTTTCACTTATCATTCTTTCAACCTTTCTGATCATTCTTCCCGAATTTATTTATCTTAAGGATATTTATCCAACTTACTACCGTGCAAATACTATGTTTAAGCTTGTTTTTCAATCCTTTATTATGCTCTCGCTTGCATCTTCTTATATAATTGTCAGACTTTTTTCAAGCATTAAGAGTAAAACCCTTAGTATAAAGGGGAAATTGTTAACTGCGTGTTTTCTGCTATTAACTGTTTGTTTAATCACTTTAGTAATGACTTATCCTTATCTGGCGATCAAATCCTATTACGACGATCTAAAAACCAATAAAAGCCTTGATGGGACTGCATACTTACAAACACTTTATCCTTCTGACTACGCAGCAATTCAGTGGCTTAACAGAAATGTATTAGGTCAACCTGTAATTCTTGAGGCCCAGGGCGATTCATATACAGATTACGCAAGAGTTTCTGCCAATACAGGCTTGCCTACAGTCCTTGGCTGGACAGTACATGAGTGGTTGTGGCGCGGATCATATGACGTACCCGCTCCAAGAATAGATGATGTAAAAACGCTTTATGTTACAACAGACATAAATACTAGCAAAAAGTTAATTAGCAAATACAGCATTAAATATGTTTTTATTGGAAATTTAGAGTATCAAAAATATCCACTTCTTTCAGATTCAAAATTTCAAAAACTTGGAACTCTTATCTATCAGAATCAAAGTACTAAGATCTATAAAATCTCTTTATAGCGCTCCGCTTGCTTTTTTGTTTTAATGTCTGTTAATCTGAATATATGTTTCTAGACTGGCCGGCAACATGCGTTGACAATGGGGTAGCGAAACTTAGCTGTCTTCCTGTTGTTTTTCACAATGTCGTAAGTGGGTTTTTATTGTTCGTTGGAGCAGTTGCGCTTTTCATGATTATTTACTCAGCCATTAAGTTTATTACCTCCAATGGAGACCAAAAGCAACTAGATGCAGCACGAAAGATGATGACCATGGCAATAGTAGGCACCATTCTTGTCCTATCCTCTTTTGCCATACTTTATTTTGTTGGCTATATTACCAAGTCTACACCTTGTATTACCAACATAGACAGCGTAGCAACTGGTGGTTGTAAATAATAAATCTTTTTAAGACTTTTCACGAGAATCTCCTTTTCCCAAGCCTTGTTTGACCCATTTTATAGCAGTTGCATTGCTATTTTTCACGTTATACACTGTTTGTAAAGTTCATGGATCAACATCCAATACCACAAAACGTAACAGGGTTTCAATTCAAGCTTATAGGCAACATGACTGTTAAGCAGTTTGGTTATGTTGCAGTAGGTGTTATTGCGGCAGTAATAACCTATTATTTACCTTTAAAAGGTGCACTTACTATTCTTCTTAAAATCATCTTGATTCCTCTTTTTGGATCAAGTGGTGCAATAATTGCTTTTGTTCCAATTGATGGAAGACCTATTGACATAATGTTAGGCAATTTTATGCAAGCATTATTTTCACCAAATCAATATGTATATCACAAAACAGGTATAAAATTTAGTTTTTCAAATATATCTCACACCAAAGCTCAGCCTATGTCAGAAGCAAATCAAAAAACACACAGCACCCCAAAACAAAAACTAATCAACAGCAGGGGAAGAGAGCTGCAAAGGCTTTTAATTAAAAGCTCTACAAGCAAAGTAAAAAATGCCCAGGACACGAAGGAAGCAGCCTTTCTCAACTCCATTTTGACAAACACTTTAACTCAAGCGCCTTCAGTAGCTCCCACACAACCAACGCTTATGAACTCTCCTCTTATGCCTAAGCCACAAATAGCAATGCCTGTAAAAGCAGCTCCTTTGCAAAACACGCAACCAAATCCCAAGCCTAATCAAGACCCTGAGATTCTTTCGGAAAAAGAAGATGCACTTAAAAAACAATTAGAGTTTACTAAGCAGGAAGAAGCAATTTCTAACGATCCTAAAGATCAGGCCAGCATTCATCAGAAAGCCATGGATTTGGAAAAACAGGTTAAAGAGATTCAAGCCCAGAAACAATTGCTTGAACAGGAAATTGCCAATTTAAAAAATCAACTATCAAGCCAAAAATCTTCTACTCCTGGATCAACAACTAAGCCTATGACACAGACAACTAAAAAGACAAACCAGGAAGTGTCCGATCATGTAAGAAATGTTCCAAAGGAGATGAATAAACGTATGGGCATTCTTGTTTCCGACACACCAAACGTTATATCTGGAACAGTCAAAGACTCAAGAGGAAATGTCTTGCCAAATATTCTTGTTGAAATCAAAGATAAGGAAGGAAATCCTGTAAGAGCATTTAAAACTAATGGGCTAGGCAATTTCGCATCCGCTACACCTCTCCCCGCTGGCTCATATACTATTACACTTGAGGATTCAAAGAAGTTACACACTTTTGACACAATTCAAATTACCGCAACAAACCAAATAATGCTTCCTATTGAAATTATTTCATATGACAAGCGCGAGGAATTACGAAAGGATTTGTTTAGTTAAATTATGAGTGCTGCCCAAAAAATTCATGCATCAACCCAAAAATTTACGGAGATCGTTGATTTTGTAGACAATGTGGTTGTCATGGAAGGTGGTTCAGCTTGTATAGTTATTGAGATTACAGCTAGCAACTTTGCCCTTTTATCTAAAAGAGAACAGGACTCAAGAATATTCTCTTATGCTTCCCTTCTTAATTCACTTTCTTTTCCTATCCAAATCTTGATTCGCAACAAGAGAATAGATATCACCTCCTACTTAAAAGAGCTTGACGAGGTAATAAAAACCAGCAAAAACCAAAAACTGCAAGCATATATCGGATATTATCACGATTTTGTTCAGGAAATGGTAACTGTCAATGTCGTTTTAAGCAAATCTTTTTATATTGTCATCCCATTCTCAGCTCTTGAAATGGGAGTTGGGGGCGCCAAGCAGGCGGCACAAAAAGGGCAAAAAAACAAAGGCCAAGGCAACGCGCTTCCCCAAGGAGCCGCAAAGAATCTTCAATCTAAGGCAGAAACAGTGCTTGGTCAACTGCAAAAATTTGCAGTATCTGCCAGGATTCTTGAAAGAGAAGATTTGGTTAAGCTTTTTTATGATATTTACAATAACGGAGCTACCATTGAGGCTGAACAGGTTGATCCAGGCGGAGGACCTGCAATCGTAACTGGAGGCGTAAAAACATGAATTTTCCTTTTTCCAAAAAACCAACCAAGCAAGCCACTCCCTTACCAACAGCTAATGCCCGTACATCAGCTACCGTGCCCACACAGACTAAATCTAGGAATGTTATTGAAGGAGTAGAAAAAGGAATGACATCTGTTATTGATATCATTGCTCCTTCATCGGTTGAGGTAGACTTTCGCTATATCCGCGTGGGTGATGCATTTTATACAACGCTTTTCATTGCAGGTTACCCTCGCTATGTTTCTCCAGGCTGGCTACAGCCAATCGTTGACTATGATCACACCTTGGATATCTCCATGTTTTGTTATCCGACATCTAGTTCTGATGTCTTAACAGACTTGAAGCGCAAGATTGGAGAAATGCAGGCAACGCTCTCATCTGATGCAGAAGCTGGAAAGGTTGCAGATCCGACTGTTGAGGCGGCGCTTGAGGATGCACTAGGGCTTCAGGAAGAACTAGCAAAAGGCATTGAGCGATTCTTTCAGTTTGGATTTTACATCACCGTTTCAGCTCCTGACACAGAAGAACTGCAACAAACAGTCAAAGATCTACAAACAACTCTTGGATCTCTTCTACTAGCTGGGAAAACGGCAACTCTACAAATGGAAGAAGGATTCAAATCAACATTGCCCCTAGGACAGGACAAGCTCTATGTAACACGCAATATGGACACTTCGTCCCTTGCATCAACCTTTCCCTTCACCTCAGCTATTCTGACACAGAATAAAGGGGTAATGTATGGAGTCAATCAGCAGAACGGCTCTCTGATTATTTTCGACCGCTTCTCACTGGAAAATGCTAATGAGGTGGTTCTAGGAAAATCAGGAGCCGGAAAATCTTATGCCATTAAACTTGAGATTGCCCGTCAATTTATGCTGGGGGCCGAGGTTATTGTTATTGACCCTGAAGGAGAATATGAAACAATGACGCCTGTTTTAGGTGGTGAGGTGGTTGATTTTTCATCAAGTTCTGAAGTAAAAATTAATCCTTTTGACTTGTCGGATGTCTATGAAGAGGGAGAAAATGAATTAGGCCTTAAGATACTTTCTTTACATGGGCTTTTGAAACTGATAACAGGCGAGCTGGACGCAGAACACGATGCCATAATGGATCGCGCTCTACTTGAGTGTTATCGCCAAAAAGGAATCACAACTGATCCAGCAACTCAGAGAAAACAACCGCCATTAATGGAAGATTTGTACAAAACGCTCCTTGGTATGGAGAACCAACCAGCAAAAGATCTCGCCTACCGACTTGAAAAATTTATCAAGGGGTCAGCAGCAGGAATCTTTAACCAGCAGTCAAATTTCGAGATAAATAATCCGCTGACTGTTTTTTCAATCCGCAATCTTGAAGAGGAATTGCGACCTGTTGCAATGCATATCATTCTTGATTTTGTCTGGACAAAAGTTAAGAAGAATTTGAAAAAGAGGATTCTAATTCTGGATGAAGGATGGTACATGATGAAATACCAAGACAGTGCATCGTTTGTTTACTCAATTGCTAAAAGAGCAAGAAAATACTACCTTGGCATGACAACCGCAACGCAAGATGTTGAGGATTTTCTCAAAAACGAGTATGGAAAAGCTGTCCTAACCAACTCCTCGATTCAGATTCTTCTCAAGCAGGGTACTGCGGAAGTTGATATAATTGCCGATACTTTTTACCTTTCAGAGGGAGAAAAAGCCCTGCTTCTCTCCTCCGATGTCGGAGAAGGACTGTTTTTCGCAGGACAAAATCACGTAGCAATGAAGGTCTTTGCTGCACCGTTTGAACACGAATTAATCACCTCCAATCCAATTGAGCTTTTGAAACGTCAGCAAGACAAAGTAGCATCAGAGGCTCAAGATCAGCGGGAGATAGATTCTTTAACACAAGCTGAGCCCAACCCAGTTATTAAACCAGCTGTCCCGACTCAACCAAATCCTCCTAACCCAACACCTAAACCTAGCATGCCTCAGGCTGACTCTCCCAATCAACCCGAACCAACAATCGTGCAACCATCGACCCCAATTGCTCCAAGCGGAATTAGCCCTGAAAACACAGCAACACAAGCCACAAATCAACCATCAGGCTCTTCACAGCCGCCTGTTTTACCAAAAGTTTAAATTTGTTAATATAAATATATGAGCACTACGACTAAAGCCGCACCAAGCGGTAAAACTGGTGGGTCAGCCGGAAATACCGCAGCTCAAACTGCCGGAGGAATAAAGCAAGCAATCAATCAAGCAGGAGGAGGACAAGGTTCAGGCAGTCCCCTCGCTAAAGCTGCTCAAGGCGCAAACAAATTAGCCAATAAAGCACAGGCTGCAGGAGCAGGAAATAAAAACAATCCACAATCAGCTACGGGACAAAAAACTGGCGATAAAATTGCCGGAGGATTAAATAAAGGACTCGACAAAGCATCAGAAAAGGGAGCAAAGGCAGCAGGACAATATTTTGGAGGGTCAGCGGGTGGAAAAGCTGCAGAAGCCGCAATGAAAATGAAGAATAAATTCGAGAAGAAAATTACAGGTGGCAATGAGGAAGCCCGTCTTGCCCTTCGAATAGCCGAGCAAATGGGCCCTGCAGGACTAGCAGTAATCGGAGCATTTCTTTTTATTCTTCTTATAATAATTCTTATTATGACGATATTTGGAGGAGGATCGGCAAGCGGAAAATCCTTACTTACTCTTACCAAAACAGGTCCTGATACGGCAATTCAAGGTCAATCCTTGGATTATCAAATCAACGTTTCTTATTCAGGTAGCGCCCAGGATATCATAGTCCAAGACCCTATTCCAGTTGGCACAGATTTTGATAAAACAACTCCTCCGCCCGCTCAGTTTGACCCTATAACGAGGACTGTAACTTGGGACTTAAAAAACATTATTCCACCACAAAATGGACTTATCAGCAACGTTAACACAAATCTTGCATTAAGACTTACGGCTACTGCTAATAATAATTTTCTTGTAAACCAAGCACAAGGTTTTGTGATAGGTGAAACAACAACAGGCAATAACGGAAATGGCACAAGCCCTCCAAATACTTCAGCAACAGACTTTACTACCCTCATGACGGGACAGGGAAGAAATGTAGCGATTTTGGGTGATGAAAATGCCTTTGTAGCCAGTGTTCTTAAGAACGGAGCAAAGCTTGCAACTGGATTTAGCTCGGGATCATACGCCCCCCAATTGCACCAAATTTATCAACAGGCAGCTGCCAAAAACGTAAACCCTCTTATAATTGTAACCATATGGGGAGTAGAAGCGGGCTTTAATCTCAACAACACGGAGTTTGGTTGCAATCCGTTTGGCAGCGGTTTTACTAGTCAGCTCAGTTGCTCCGTTAACACGCTTGACCATTGGATGCTAGCGTTTGACCAGACGCAAAAAAACGGGTCAATATCCCTGACAGGGTGTCCTCCCTTTACTGACGCATTCATTTACGCTTATGAGTACTATACGCCCGTTTGTCATTCCCAAGACGGAAATGATGCAAGTAGACGTAATTTTGTTCTTTTCTTTAAGACATTATTTGGAGTAAACTGATTATGATGAACTTTTTTTCTATAAAAAACAAGGCTTTTCTTTTTCCCCTACTCGTAGGCATTCTGCTTTTGGGAATTGTTATTACCCTTGCCTTCTTAAGCTTAAATGGGTCAAAAAATGCAGTACAGTCGCCATTTCCCTCGCAAGCTCCAACTCAAGCTACAAGCGAAGGAAATCTTCCAATTGTAGTAAAAAAAGTGCTCCCCGAGGAAAACGTAACCCTTACTGCTGGAGCTATCCAGGTTTTTACAATATATTTCCAAAATCCGGTTGAGCTTAGTCAGCTATCCATTGTCTTAACTTATCTTGACGTTTCTCAAGATAATTCCCCTATTGACATAAAAACATCTGTTGACCGCCTTGACCCAAAAACCATTAGAGTTAAAACTGTTGACCCCATAAAACCAAGGAGTGAATATAGCTTGATAATTAAAAAGGCTGATACAGGAGAAACGATATCATCAACTGTTTATCTAAGCGGGGATCTTCCTCCAATCCCTGCCCCATCGAACAACAAGGCTTTAGTTCAATATCTTCCTTATGAAACTATTACTTTTTCATTAGAATATCTTGCTTCAAAAAATATTTACGTTTTCCATTTTAAATATAATCCAAATTTACCAGGAACTGTTGATGAACAATTTGCAAATGCAAAATCCCAAGCGATTGATTTTATAAAAAGTAAGGGCATTGACCCTTCATCGCTTACTATAGACTTTCGTAGCTCATAGATGAGTTTACTATAAAATTTTATGAAAAAGCTTCTGCTCTTTAAGGTTTTTTTTGCTTTACTCTTATTACTTCTGTCATATGCCTTAACTGTTCGCTATAACCTTGCGCAGTCTGCATATGGGGAAGAGCCTGTCAGCAGCAATTGCGTATTAACAAAAGTTGGAGATCCAAAAACCCCACCACCACAACTTCCTCCTCAATGCCCCCTACCCTCTTCCAGCACTGCCTGTTCACAGGTGTCCAAATTACAACTTGCATATGATGATACAGCAAGAAATAGGCACATTCCGGTTACTGTCTGGGCTTGTGACAAACCAAGTCCGCTTGTCGTATTTGCTGCTGGCAGATCCCGAGGTCCAGACTTTTATGAAAGATACGAGAATGCAATTGCAAGTCAGGGATTTACTGTAGCAGCTCCAAATTTTCCAGTTAACAACGGCAGTGATTGGCCTGGTGAAGTAAACGATATAAAGTATGTAATTGGTAAACTACAACAAGAATCTCAATTACAAGGGAAAATAAGCGGAGGCGGAATTGGCTTAGTTGGACATTCCGATGGTGGAATTGTTGCGCTAATGGCAGGATTTAACCCCAGTCTAAAGGATTCACGGATCACGGCAGTTATCAGCGCAGACGGAGCTACGGAACCTCGGGAAAGTAGTGGGCCTCCTTTGCTATTAATCCATGGCACTCTTGACGCTATCGAAAACATATCATCAAGTATAAATGCCTACAATTCCCTTTCTGCTCCTGTAAAGTATTTGGCAAAAGTAATTGGGGCAGATCATTATCTTTATGTTATCCAAAACCAGACACAAACACCAGCTCTTGATGCAATAACTGGAGCTTTCTTAAAACATCAACTCTCAGGTTGTGACGATTCAATTAGCAACATTGTGAATAATCAATATAAAGCTGTAATAGACTTACAACAAAGCGGAAGCGATGCAGGAGGACAGCCTTGCGGAGTTGCCGCTGGAGACGGATCGGCAGGTTGGCCATTTCCAATAAAGTCCCCATTGCAAATTAACAGGGTTGATCAGGGATTTGACCTTGAATATAATCAGCCAACAAACGTGCTTGCTGTTGCTCCAGGTACCGTCAGCATTGCTGGTCATGACCCTGGTGGTTTTGGCGTAGATTACCCCTTACTGACTCTTGATAGTCCAATATGTGGATATAGTCAAATTTATTATGGACATGTACACGTACTTCAAAGCGCACTGGGAACTCATTTAAATACCGGTGATACAATTGCCAATACGGACCCTCATGGCGTAAACTCCAAACCTAATTGGCTTGAGATAGGTTTTTGGAAAGATGGCCCTGCAGCGCATGTTGGGATGCTAGCGGAGGTGTTTGCCACTCCTCCAGGTTATCAGATGAAAAATTGGCTACTTGGAAACGGTTGTGGAACAAACAGTACGCCATAAAATATCTTAATATGAATTATTTACAGCTTGTTAATCCTGTTTTTCTTAAAAAGAATAAATTGTTTTTGTTCGCAGCTATCTTAGTTCTGTTTTTTCTTTTTGTGGTTGCAATCTCATTTTATAGTCCATCACAAAAACAAATAACGTCTAATACTGCAACCCCCACTAACAGTATTTTTCCACATTCTTCTAACTCAAGCGCACAATTAGAACCTGGTGAATTGAAGCAGGATTGGGGGCCTGTTGCAGTTTCTGATAACGATCTCCAGGGCTCAATAGGAAGAGAGTCTCTTTCTGATGGCTCTACAAAATATTCCTACACTTCTAGTAATCCAAATAGACCGGATGTAATCATTACAAAAAATGGGTTAATTATTTTTCAGAGACAATCTACTTTCAATGAAAAGATTGAGGATTATTTGCCCTTTCTCGGAAAACCAGAATATACGATTCTTGGTTCAAATTTTTATGGACCAGATGCGATAACGTACATTTACCCAAGTCGGGGCACAGCTTTAGTTGCCAATCTGAAAACAGATCTTATATTTGAACAGCTCACCTTTCAACCAGTGGCAATAAACGAATTTGAGCAAAAATATGGGGATGATATTATTTTTAATAATCAGCAAAGCGCTCAAAAAAAAGAAACCCTTACTGGTGGAGCAATTAAATACACACTTTCCTCTTCTAGTCCTGATCGACCCAATATTGTTATAACAACAGGCTCTGGCTATCCTATCTTTCAAAGATTTTTAATTTCCCAAAGTCCTGGAATAAAAACATCAATTTTTACAAAGATTTATGGTCAGCCGAGATGGATATTTAAAGGATCCATTCTTTATGGAAGTAGTGCGAGTTACTATATTTATGCTGACTACGGTTTTGCGTTGATTGTAAACTCGCAAACAGATCAAGTTTTAGAGGAACAAACATTTTCCCCAATGAAAATTGAGGATTACATTAAGAAATACGGGGACGATATAGCGGCTTACCCCTGAACCCGGACTGGCATTATGAGGTGGAGAAAAGAACTATCCTCTTTTATTTTAAAAACCCCAGGATTTAAAGGGCCGGTCATTTCAAAAACCATTTCGTTCTCATCTATTCCTGCTAAAACATCATGAAGATAATGCGCATTAAAAGCTATCTCGTTTTCCTCGCCTTTCAGGACTGCATCAATTGTAACTGTATTCTCCCCCACCTGTGGTGATTGTGACGATACTATGATTTGGTTTTTCTTAAATGAAAACTTGATAATATTTGCGCTATCTCGTGCAAAAATTGAGCAGATTTTAACAGCCTTTTGCATCTCCTCTCTCTCAAACAAAACCTGGGTTGAGAAATCACTTGGAATTATTTTCTCGTAGTTTGGAAATGCTCCTTCAATAAGTCTCCCTACAAGAAGGGTTTCGCCTTGAGAGAAAAAAACCTGGCTGCTTTCCCGAGACGTAAACATTTCAATATCTTGACTCTCCTCCTTAATAGACATAAGTTCCCGAAAAACCCTTGCTGGTATTATAAATTGGTTTGTGTTTTTTGCATTTTTAATTGTCGCTTTATGGTGTTTTAAAGAAAGTCTGTATCCATCAGTTGCAACCAGAAGAAATCCATCTGCCTCATTTTTAACAAGAACTCCTGAGAGCGCAGGTCTTGTTGTGTCTACAGACGCAGCAAAAACAATTTCTGAAAAATCCTTTCTCATCTCTTCTGCCTGAAAAGTTGCTATTTTTTCACCTTTTTCTTTATATAAATTCGGGAAGTCTTCTCCTTTTATCGTTTGAAAAACGCTTTTTGTTTTTTTGCTTAAAACTTTGAGGGTGTCTTGATCTGTTTGAAGAGTTAATGATTCTTCAGAAATAGAATTTATTAACTCTATAAATGTTTTAGCAGGAATTGTGACAATCCCTTCTTCTTCTACGTTTGCCGGAATATATAACTCTATTCCTATTTCTAAGTCTGTGCTACTTATTTTTAATTTATCTTTCTTTGCCTCAAGTAGAATATTAAGAAGTATTGGAAGTTGGCTTTTTTGAGAAATTGCATGATTTACAAAAGATAATTTATTTTGAAGGTTAGACGTTAAGATATTTATCTTCATATATATAATTTTGTTGTTGTAGTAGTGTATCTGGAAAAGTGGAAAAAAGCAATAAATTCAACAAATCCACGCCTGTTAAAATGTGGATAACTAGTTGATAAAAAAGAGTATAACTTGTTAATTATTAGAAAATTAATATTTTTCATAAGTTTATCCCCCAAAAAGTTTCGTAATCCCCATTATGTCCCCAACCACCTCAGTCTTGTTTTTAACACCATTTGTTATTTTATCCACACCATGCATAATTGTTGTATGATCACGTCCTCCCAACAGTCCTCCAATATCTTTAAGAGTTAATTTTAGGTCGTTTTTTAAGATATACATCGTAACGTGTCGAGCCTTGACTAGTGAAGCATCTCTTTTTGGTCCCTTTAACTGGGTTGGTTTAATTCTGTAGTACTCACAGATATAGTTGATAACATCATCAGGATGTATGCGATTATTTTTCTCAGCAACATTTGCGCTTAATGTTTTTTTAGCAAGCTCAAGCGAAATCTCTTTATTGCTGGTGGTTGCCTCTGTAATAATGCGAAGAAGTAGCCCCTCAAGAGAACGCGTATCCTCAGCATTTTCTGCTAAAAGCTGGGCAACATCACTTGGCAACTCATGTCCGTATTTTTTGGCTTTTATAAGAATAATTGCAGTCTTTAGTTCAAAATCGGGTATCCCTATATCAACGCTTAGTCCGCCTGCAAATCTTGAAGAAAGTCTTTTCTCAAGTTTTTTAATTTCCTGAGGGGGTCTGTCCGATGAGAGGACGATTTGCGAGGATTCATCGACCAGTATATTAAAGGTGTGGAAAAGTTCTTCCTGCACCTTTTCCTTTCCCTCAATAAACTGGATGTCATCAATCAAAAGAAGTTGGGCCGAACGAAACCTCCTTTTCATTTTTGCAGTATCGTTGTGTCTTATTGCCTCAACTACCTCATTCGTGAATTCCTCACTTGTTATATAAATAATTTTCCTGTTAGGATTTTTAAAATAAACTTCATTTGCAATAGCATGCATAAGGTGGGTTTTTCCAACCCCGACTGGTCCATAAATAAACAAAGGGTTATATGATTTGCCAATGTTTTTGGCAACAGTTTCGGCAGATACGGCAGCTAGTTGATTGCTCCCAGATACAGCAAAATTAGAGAAAGTAAAATCTGCCCTGACACGCGGTAAATGACCAGCAAATGGAACTGTATCTGTTTTTTGTTCTGATTCCTGCTGGAAAAGCGGAGACTCGTCTTTATTTTTCTTCTTTGGGCTTATGGCACTAGCTCGTGAAACAAATACGAGAGATAGATTTTTTTTATTGGTTTGCTTGCCAAGCAGTTTTTTGATGTCCCCTGCAAAGCGATCGTTGAGGAGATTGACAATAATTGGTGAAGGAGCGGCGATTGTCGCGACAGCCCCATCAAGCGATAAGAGTTGAGTTGGCTTAAGAACCGTCCCAAAGCTTCCATCCGAAACTTGAGGTTTTATTTCAGCCAGTATTTTGTTCCAAAGAGTTGAGAGATCTGTATCCATAAAAACTTGGGCGAGGTTTATCAGTTTAATAATGTGGATAACTCTTTGTCAAGAGGCAATTGTTAATTGCTCTGTGATTTGCTATACTTAATCGGAAATGGAGCGCTTAACAAAAATAAAAAAAGTTAAAAGAAAGAGAAAACACGGGTTTTTGATTCTTATGAAAAGCCATGGCGGACAGAAGGTTTTGAAAAGAAGAAGAGCAGCGGGAAGACAAAGGCTTGCCGTTTAGTTTTCATGTTAAAAAAAATCCACCGCTTACCCGCTACTCAAAAGTCTAGAAAACCTCTACTTTTTAAAGCACAAAACTTTACCTTGAGAGTTTCAGAAAACAATTTGCTTGTCAGCCGGTTTGGATTTATAGTCAAAAAAAGCGTTGACAGAAGAGCTGTTGTTAGAAATAGATTAAGAAGGGTTTTCAGATCTTGCATAGAGGATATGTTTGAAGAAGTAAAAACTGGTTACGACATGCTTTTTTTTCTTGAAAAAGGTATAATAGATAAAAAGCGAGAGTTTGTTTATGGCGACATACATAAACTTCTTGCAGAAAGAGAACTTCTAAAATGAAATTTATTTCCCTACTTCTAATTAAAACATATCAATTATTTGCATCGCCAGTTATAGAACAAGTTTTTAACGTTCATTGTCGTTATTCTTTGACATGTTCAGAATATGCAAAAAAACAGATAGAAAAAAAAGGCGTGTTAAAAGGTGGTTTAAGTGCCCTCAAGCGAGTTGCCAGCTGTCAACCTTTTGGAAATAAGTATGTTTATAATTAATTTTTTAATAAATTTAATTGAGCCTCCAATCATCAATGTTTTAGTAGTTTTTTATCATGGATTAGTATATTTGCATATTCCTTATGCGTTGGGTTTTGCAATTATTGCACTCACTGTTTTTATAAGGCTTATTCTTTATCCTCTTACTGCATCCCAATTGAAAATGCAGAAAAAGATGCAGGATATTGCACCTCACATTTCAAAAATAAAAGAAAAACATAAAGGAGACATGAAGCGCCAACAAGAGGCAACGATGGCGCTTTATAAGGAGCACAATCTTAATCCAGCAGCAGGGTGTTTGCCGGCAATTGTTCAGATCGCCATTTTACTTTTTGGACTTTACCCGGCTCTTCGCAAAGTTATAGCTCTTGGTTCTAAAGATACAGTGCTGACAATAAACAAGACGGTTTATTCTCCAGCCTTAAAATTATCTCAAGCTTGGGACACTCATTTTTTTGGTCTTCCTCTAGCCCAAACCCCAGCAAACCTCTGGAAAACAATGCCATTAATTCTCCTAATTCCAATTTTCACCGGCCTTTTTCAGTTTATCCAGTCCAAAATGATGGTTTCTGCAGCCAAGCCAGATGAGAAACCAATTGAAGCAAAGAAAGGACAACAAGAAGATTTTGCTACCTCTTTTCAAAAGCAATCGCTATACCTTCTGCCGATTATGATAGGCTTCTTCTCATATGGATTTTCAATAGGCCTTTCTCTGTATTGGAATACTTTCACAATTTTTGGTATTATACAGCAATACAGAGTTAGTGGATGGGGAGGCCTTTCCGGGTTGTTTGCCAAAACTAATAATAACTTATGATTAAGGAAGTGACTGACAAAAAATTAACTGCTAAAGAGCAAAAAATCGTCGAACAAACAGTCGAGAAGCTATTTTCTGCTTTAGAGATTGAGGGGACCTTTGAGATTTCTCAACAAGAAGGCATGCTGGAAATTCTCATGGACACAAAAGACAGCGGAATGGTGATTGGCTATCACGGTGAAGTGCTTGAGTCTCTTCAGCTAATTACGTCACTTCTTATTGCTAAAAAACTTGACAGGTTTATTCGCATCTCAATAGAAGTTGATGGTTATAAAAAGACAAGAACTGAGTATTTACAGAAGTTAGCGCAAGACGCAAGAGAGCGTGTAATAAGTGAGAACGCAGAGCAAGTTATAACATCGCTGAAATCCTGGGAAAGAAGGATTGTCCATCTGATTCTTCAGGACGATGAAGAAGTCTCCTCAGAATCAGCGGGAGAAGGACGGGATAGGGTTCTTATTATTAAGCCAAAGGCTTAAAGTTTTCAATCTCTAATTCTCAGTTTTCAATAAGGTTACAATTTCTCAAGCTTGAAAATTAAAAATTACATTCTTCAGAATAAAAAAACTTTTTCTATAGAAACTCTTTTCTTTTATCTCCTAATTCTTTTTTTGCCAACACAACTGGGAAGACATTTTTGGCCGGACTTTGCATCCGTTTTAGGAATAAGAGTTGATTTTCTCTCACCCACGATCTATCTTACTGACGTCTTTGTCTTGGTGATTTTTATTTTATGGTTATTTAGAAGTCTACAAAATCTTACGCTTAAAGCACTAAAGCGAAAGGATAAAAAAATAATTTTTAAACCTTACTTCTTGCATTTTGCTAAATCTCCTTTTTTAGTATTCATTTTTGTTTTTTTATTTTTAATACTTAATGTATTAATATCTGGGCGGATATTGGGCGGGATGTACAGTCTACTGAAATTCCTGGAAATATCATTTGTAGCCCATTACATGGCGCAATTTATATATGAAAAAAACCAGTTACGAAAAATAATTTCACTTTTTAGTATAAGCGTAATTTTTGAGTCTCTTCTGGCAATAATCCAATTTATGAAACAAGGGTCAATAGGCGGCTTACTCTATTTTCTTGGCGAGCGAACTTTTGATGGTTCAACTCCAGGGATTGCCAACGCTTCTTTAAATGGTGAGTTAGTACTTCGTCCTTATGCCACATTCCCCCATCCCAACGTACTAGCCGGGTATTTATTGATAGTTATGATTCTCATTTTATTTTCTTTAGAATCAATTGAGGAATTAAAAATAAAAACCTTAAAGCTTGTAACATTATTTTTGGCTAGCATAGCCCTTGTGTTAAGTATGAGTAGGGTTGCAATTTTGCTCTGGGTTTTTGTTGTGGTTTATTATTTTTTAAGTCAGTCAAAGAGAAAAATTGCTCTTTGTGTCTTGGCATTTATTGCATTATTTATTTTAAGTCCCCTTGGCGTACGCTTCAGAGGGATTACCGCTGGAGACGAAGCGATTGTTATGAGGAGTGTTCTAATTGATAGCTCGCTAAAGATGATAGGAAAAAATCCATTTATCGGCATTGGTTTGGGAAATTTTATCCCAATACTTTCAACTATACAAAAGCCATTGTCTTTTGGGTTATACCTTCAGCCGGTTCACAATATTTTTTTTCTTGTTGCTGCCGAAACCGGCTTAATCGGTCTTGGTTTTTTCTTGTGGCTTCTCTTTAAAACCTTTAAAAGAATTATGACTTATGAGTCAAAAACTAAAGCATGTTTATTTATTATTATCTCATCAATTCTAATCCTCGGGTTGTTTGATCACTATTGGTTAACTCTTCAACAAGGACAACTCCTTTTTGGATGCATCATTGGTCTTTGTTGGGTAGTTAAGGAAAGGAAATTTTTCTCCTGACTTGTCTTTTTCTTCCACAGCCGAGAGTAGAATTTTATTGGAAGGTTTTATTGTTCTGACAATCTATTCTAATATTTTTTATTTATAATCAAAGCTAATAATTTAAAAATTATACATCTAGCAACTCTAACTTTTCAATTTTGTCTTTGAATTTTTAACCTTTATTGGTGTATCATTGAATAAGAATGAAACATGGACGAATCCATCTGGTTGCCAGTGAGGAAAACAGCAGTTATCCAATTTTGATTATTGACAAAAATGGTATTGTTGGTAGCTCCTTGGCTGATAAATTGAAAGAGCAATTTCTTGTGGTTTTAGTGAGCGGAAAGGAGCTTGATATTCATAAAAATATTATTCATATCCCTTACCGTAAGAAAATTCCTGTAATTCCGGATAACTCCTACTCTCATATTTTTACTTTTTATAACGGAGAAGAAGAGACACTTGAAATGCTTTCTGTTCTCGTGAAAAAAGCTCAAGACACAAATGGTAAGGTACTTTTCCTAACGCCCCTAACGCACAATAGCCCCGCGCTTTTTAGGCGCTTAGATGATCATATTTATCATTCAATGGGAATTATTGTTTATGGAGAGGTGTTTGATGAAGAAGCTAGAAGCGCTAATATGGTTAATTATTTTATCTATCAGGCAAGAAAAAATGCCAAACTCGAAATCCCAAACGAAGGAATGGGAAAGCTGTATCCGGTTTATCTTGCTGATTTATTGATGGTAATTATAGCTGCTGCTTTTTCAGAAGAGCGGAAAAATGGAAAAATTTTTGTATTTCCAAAACATCCTTTTAGCGAAATTTCAGTTGCCAGAATATTTCAAAAAATAAACCCTGAGCTAAAAATTGATTTTAATAAACGTAAAACTCGAAGTTCGGATTATTTTATACCAGATAATGGAGAATACGCATTTGATTCATACGATATAGAAGGGGGTTTAAGGAAATTAGATTTGTCTGAGTCGCCAAAGAGATATTCAACTTCGGAAAAACAACTATCTGCTCCAATCCAGAGAAGGCCTTATAGCCATCGTCTGATTTTGTTACTTTTAGTGCTTATCCTGCTTTTTCCTTTGCTATTAGTTTTAATAACCGGAGCTGTGGGAGCTGGTTTGCTGTCTTTATCGCTTAGAGATGCGGAAGGCGGAAAGTTTCAAAACGCTAGTCAATATGCGCATTTTGCGGAAGAGCTATTCCAGGTAGGTGAAACGGTTGGTAATAACTACTATCCTGCAGATTTTTTAGCGCCTGTTGCTGTGCAAAAACTTGATGAAAATTTTAGAACCGGAAAACAGCTAGCCCAGGTTGAGGTAGATTTATTTTCGTCTCTTTACGTGTTTTCAAATATCTATAACGGAACAAGTAGTAATCCAAAAAATGATTTTAGCAAGTCTTTGGCAACTGTTAAGAATACACTTTTAAAGCTTGATGAGATGAAGGCCCAAAACCAACTTCCGCAAAATTTGCAAGCAAGACTCAGTGATAATTCTTATATGATTTATCTTTTGGAAAATACCATTGATACTTCTCCCCAGATTTTGGGATTTCAGGGAGAGAAAAAATATCTAATTCTTTTTCAGAATAACATGGAATTAAGGCCTGGTGGTGGATTTATTGGTTCATATGGAATTTTAGATATTAATAACGGGAAATTTGGGAAATTAGATATTCATGATGTCTATGACGCAGACGGAAAATTAACAACCCATATTGAACCCCCCTTTGGTTTACGGCGATACGAGGGGGCATCGCATTTCTTCTTAAGAGACAGTAATTTTGCCGTTGACAATACGGTTAATGCAGCAGCATCGGCTGACATTTTAAGTCGTGAGACAGGAGAAAAAGTAGACGGAGTAATTACAGTTGATACAAACTTCATAAAAAATATCCTTTCAGTCTTAGGAACAGTTACGGTTAATGACTATAAAGAGCAAGTCACAGCTGATAACTTTTATCTCTTAACTCAAAAACACGCTGAAGAAAATTTTTTCCCAGGATCAACTCAAAAAAGTGATTTTCTGAGATCTCTTCTAAGCAGTATGCAAGAGTCTCTGTCTGAAAAAAAAGGAGTATCATATTTAAAACTCTCAAGAGCAATAGAACAATCTATAAAAGAAAAACATCTGCAGTTTGTGTTTGTGGATTCTGCGATTCAGAAAATTTTTACAGTTAATAATCTCTCAGGTGCTGTCTGGGACGGGAGGCAAATAAATGACAATACTTTTGACGATTTTCTGGGGACAGTTGATGCAAATCTTGGGCAAAATAAAACAAATTATTATTTGCACCGTTCAATTTCGCAAAATGTAACAATTTCAGACAGTGGGCAGATAGACGAAGAGGCGACAATTAATTATCAAAATATGAGTAAAAAAAACAGTGTTTTTGGAGGAGACTATAAAAACTATGTACGTTTTATTCTGCCAACCGGCGCAGACCTAAAGTTTGTAAGTATTGATAATAAGCAAGTTGCGATAACATCTGCAATCACAGACCCATCGCTATTTAGCGCGGCCAACTTCCATCCCCCAAGCGCGCTTGAGATTGAAACGACAGAAGTTAACGGAAAAGAAGTTGTCGGTTTTTTCCTGATTGTTGCTATAGAATCAAGTAAGAAGGTTAGCATAAACTATACAGTTCCCCAAATCATTAGTGCCACAGCACCCTCGTTTTCTTATGACTTATTGCTTCGTAAACAACCGGGGACTGACCAGGATCCATACTCTCTAACTCTTTCTTATCCTAATAAATTTAAGCCGATTGATTTAGGTCGTGATACTGTTGACCTAGGCGGGAAACTTACTTATGAAACTGCGCTTCCTGAGGATAGAGATATAAACATCAAATTTTCCCAAAAATAAATTAGTTAATAAATAAAATTTTGTATACTTCAAAAAAGCCCCAGAGCGAGAGACCGATAAGCGCAATACTTCCCAAGAAGGAAATTGTAGGATTTTTGACAACCCCGATAGTAGTTTTTGGTGATACAAACAGAAAAATGTTAAGAAACATGTGCCCAAGAATAACTCCTATTGCAAATCCAAAAACATGGATTATATTAAATAGCGGTACATATCCCGCAAAATCATCAAGCCCGAGAATAAAGGGAATTGTGAAAGATAAAGCAAATAGTCCCCAGAGAGTTAAGTCTTTTTTAGGTTTCATTGAGAAGTTTGGGATAATATGGCGGATGAATATATGAAAAAAATTGTTGACAGGAGACAAGGCTTTTGTGATTTGTTGAGAGATCATAGCTATTGCTGTATTTAGTTCCTCATTCTTATCACTGATGTGCTCAAGACTGTCTTGCGCAATCTTTAATAGGATAAGGGCTGCCAGTAAGATCATAACAGCCAAGAGGGGCTTAATGTCTTTGAAAAGATCCCAGATTACCAAAATTAGGATTGTCCCCAAGGCGTTTCCTCCAGCAGTTCCAAGCTCCATAGCAATACGATTTTTGCTGCCAGCGTATTTGGTCATTAAGTTACCGATAAAAAGAGCAAAGTCAACTGAAGTTTTAAGATAAATTGTAAGGCCAACAAGAATATCTCTTATTTGAACAGTGCTTGTTATAGCAGTCGGAGTAAATAGGTTAAGAAAGTGAATTTCCAGATAAAGAAGAAAAATCAGAAAGCCAGCCACCACTACAGTCAAAAAAAGTGGTACTAGTTGGTGTTTGGTGGTCTCGCGAAACTGAGAACTCATCATTTTTTTCCAGCAAAAAAAATTGATAACAACTTTGTCCGTCTCTCTTTAGTTTTAAGTGCTTCATAAATAGCTGGAGAAAGAGAGAGAATAATTACAAAAACAACAACTGGCTCAAAGTATTTATCAGGAATTAGTCGGCCAACAAAAAACCCAAGAAGAGTTATGCCTATTGCCCAAAGCACACTGCCAGCAATATTATATGTCATAAATGTTATGAAATTCATTTCTCCAATACCGGCAACAATTGGCGCAAATGTTCTGATAATTGGTACAAAACGCGCAAGAATTATTGCTTTCCCGCCGTGCTTCTCGTAAAAAGAGTGGGCATGAATCAAATGTTTTTTGCGAAAAAAACGTGAGTCTTCCCTATTAAACAATCTTTTGCCGAATTTCTGGCCAAATAAATAGCCTACCGTATTGCCAAGAATTGCAGCTGTTGCCAGTACAATAAGCAGGACGAAAATGTTCATGTCGCCTTTACTTGCAAAAATCCCAGCAGTTAAAAGAAGACTGTCTCCTGGCAGGAAAAATCCCAAGAAAAGACCAGTCTCGGCAAAAATTATTGCAAACAAACCAGGATATCCAAAATTGGAAATTAAGAAGTGAACGTCAAGATACGTTTTTAATGTTTGAATCATTATATTATTTCAAAGCCTCAATTGCCGGAAGAGTTCCATTTTCGATAAACTCAAGCATTGCTCCTCCGCCTGTTGATATGTGGGTTATTTTATCAAGATATTCTTTTTTGGCAATTGCCGCAAGCGTATCGCCACCACCAACAATTGATATTGCCTTGGTGTTTTCAGTTATAGAATAATAGAGAAAATCAGTGCCTCTTTTAAAAACCGGATTTTCTATGTATCCAACAGGCCCGTTCCAGACAATTGTACCAGCTTCTTCAATTATTTTTCCAAATTCAGCCTGTGTTTCAGGACCGATATCCAGGATATGATCTTTCTTGTCAATCTCGTTGATTTTTTTAACCTCGCTTATTTTGCTATCAAGTCCTTTTGCAACAACTGCGTCTTTTGGCAAAACAAAGCGCGTGTGCTCTTTTCTGGCAAGCGATAAAATATGTTTTGCCACTACAACATCTTCTTTTTTCATAAAACTATTACCTAGTCCGTGTCCTTCTGCTGCTACAAAAGTGTTTGCAAGTCCTCCACCAAGAAGTAGAAAGTCTGCTTTGGTTTCAAGTTTGTCAATAAACTTTATTTTTGTAGTGATTTTTTTACCCCCAATTATTGCAACAAATGGCTTCTTAGGGTTTTTCATGAGCATGCTAAGCATTGTAATTTCTTTCTTAAGAAGTAGGCCTCCATATGATGGGAGGAATTTCGGGAGTCCAACTAGCGACGCATCTTTGCGGTGGGAAACACCGAAAGCGTCGTTGACATAAACATCGCCAAGAACTGAGAGTTGTTTGGCAAATTCTGGATCATTCTTCTTTTCTCCCGGATAAAAACGGATATTTTCAAACAATAAAATCTCACCTGGTTTTAGATTCTGTGTGTGCGGATTTTTTAGAAAATCCTCAACGAAGGTTATTTTTTTAGTATGTAAATATTCAGCAAGCCTGCTTTTTACACGAATAAGTGAATCAGTATGGTCACGCTTTTTGGGATTATTCAAGTGAGCAATTATAATAATTTTATTATTGTCTTTTAGGAGGTATTCAATTGTTGGAAGTGATTGGCGAATTCTTACATCATCTGCAATTGTGAGGTTTGGATTAAGGGAAACATTAAAATCAACACGAAGAAGAACGGTTTTATTTTTTATTTTAACTTCATCTATAAATTTAATCATCCAAATTTAGTATAACATACGAAAAATAAAAAAGGGAGATTTTATGTGAAAAAGACCTAAGCTCATGTTATACTCTGAGAATGTCTCGGATAATACTTTTAATAATCGGAATAATGTTTATATTTGTTGGAGGCTTTAACTACTTGATTGACACAGTAAAAGGCAGGGTCAAACCAAATAGAGTATCTTGGCTGCTGTGGGGTGTAATACCAATTATTATCTTTCTTGCAGAACACAGTAAAGGAGTTGGCCTGATTTCATTTTTAACGCTTGCAATTGGATTTACTCCGGTTGCTGTTTTTGTTGCCACATATTTTAATAAAGAATCAGTTTGGAGATTAACTAAATTTGATTTTGCATGCGGGGCACTTTCTATTATTGGAATCATTTTGTGGTATTTCTCAAGAGATGGAAATACAGCGATATTTTTTAGTATTCTGGCTGACATTTTTGTTTCAGCGCCAACATATAGAAAATCTTTCACAAATCCAGAGACTGAGTCTTACAAGGTCTACTTCCTAAGTGCTATAGGAACAGGAATAGCGTTATTAGCTACTGAAGTATGGAATTTTGAGAATATTATTTTTCCAGTCTATGTTTTTCTTGGATGTGTATTGTTTACTGTTCTTATTAAATTTAAAATTGGCAAAAAGTTAAGCTATAAAAACTCCATCAACCATTGAATCCCCAAGCAGGCCATGTTACAATTGAGCTCAATGGATAAAGCATACGATCATAAAAAAGTTGAAGAGAAGCTATATAACAATTGGGAGCAAAAAGGGTATTTCAAGCCTGAAATAAACCCTGATGGTGAGCCTTATTCTATCGTTCTTCCACCCCCAAACGTAACAGGAACACTTCACAACGGACACGCATTGATGTTAGTTATTCAAGACATTTTAATCCGCTATCACCGGATGAAGGGTTTTAAAACCGTATGGATTCCGGGAACGGATCATGCTGCTATTGCTACACAATCAAAGGTTGAGGGCATTCTCTACAAAGAAGAAGAAAAAACCCGTCATGATCTTGGAAGAGAAGAATTTCTAAAACGTGTGGAGGATTTCGCTCAAAAAAGCCATGACATAATAGTTCACCAGATTAAAAAAATGGGAGCTTCAGTTGATTGGGATCGGGAAGCATATACACTTGATCAGGCAAGAAACCTGGCTGTTAAAACCGCATTCAAGCAGATGTATAGCGATGGGATAATTTACAGAGGTGAAACAATAGTAAATTGGGACCCAAAACTCCAGACAACTGTTTCAGATGATGAGATTGAATGGAGGGAAGAATCATCGTCTTTTTACTATCTCCAGTATGGACCCTTTGTTATAGGAACTGCTAGGCCTGAAACTAAATTTGGCGATAAGTATGTTGTTATGCACCCGAGAGATAAAAGATATAAAGACTATAAGCAGGGACAAAAAATTGACATAGAGTGGATCAATGGAAAAATCACAGCGACTGTTATAAAAGACGAGGCAGTAGATATGGAATTTGGGACAGGCGTTATGACAATAACTCCCTGGCACGATAAAACAGATTATGACATAGCAAAGCGCCACAATCTTGAGATGGAGCAAATCATTGACTTTAAGGGGTTACTGCTGCCCATAGCTGGGGAGTTCGTAGGATTACATATAAAAAAGGCAAGAGGACAAATTGTTGAGAAGCTTAAGGAAAAAGGTTTGTTGGTAAAAGTTGATGAAAAGTATAACCATAGAGTTGCAACTAATTATCGGGGAAACGGAATGATTGAGCCACAAATCAAAAAACAATGGATGGTTGATGTTAACAAAGAATTTGTTCTTAAGCACTCAGAGCTTGAAGGAATAAAATCTGGCGATAAGACAACTCTTAAAAAATTGATGAAAAATGCTGTTTCTAGTAGTCAAATCACCATCGCGCCAGCAAACTTTGTTAAAACGTATTATCATTGGATTGATAACCTCAGAGATTGGTGTATTAGTAGGCAAATTTGGTACGGACATAGAATTCCTGTCTGGTATAAAGGGCAAGAAACGTATGTGGGCATTGAAGCACCAAGTGGTGATGAGTGGAAACAGGATCCTGACACGCTTGATACATGGTTCTCATCAGGTCTTTGGACATTTTCAGCCCTTGGCTGGCCGCAAAATACAGAGGATCTGAAAATTTTTCACCCAACGGATGTTTTGGAAACAGGTTATGATATTTTGTTTTTTTGGGTTGCGAGGATGATTTTGATGAGCACCTATTTAATGGGACAAATTCCTTTTAAGAAAGTGTTGCTTCATGGAATGGTTAGGGATGCAGACAAGCAAAAAATGAGTAAATCCAAGGGTAATGTGATTGATCCGCTGGATTGGTCTGATAAATATGGAACAGATGCGCTAAGGATTGCTTTAATCTTCTCAACTGCTGCTGGAAATGATATTCCGCTTGGCGAGGATAAGGTTCGTGGAATGAAGCACTTTGCCAATAAGCTTTGGAATATCGGAAGATTTATCCAAATGTACAAAACAGAAGACAAGAAGCAATATAAGACTCTAGAAGAGTTACTGGCTGATAATGGAGGAGAAGAAAGCTTGTATGCTTCAAATCAAGAGATGATCAAACAACTAAAAGAGTTAAAAAATAGTGTTTCAAAAAATATCGAAAAATTTAGGTTACATGACGCGGCTCAAAGTTTATATCAATTTATTTGGCATGAATTTGCTGATAACCATCTTGAGGAAGCTAAAAAAATTTTTATTTCTGCTGGAGGCCCAGGCAAGGCCACAGATTTTCCTCAATATCAACTCATAAGCTTAGTTTTTATTGATTTGTTAAAACTTTTGCATCCCTTCATGCCTTTTGTTACAGAAGCCATTTATCAACAGATGCCAAATCATGGTGAATCAATTATGATAGAAAAATACCCAGCATGAAAGACCAATTGCCAACAAAATCCAAGTCCTTTGTTTTCCCGAATATTCTCCGATTTATTACCGAAGAGTGGAAGATTATATTTTCTAGTTTTGCTTCGGGCATGATTTTAATAGCCATAGTGCTTCAAGGCTTGAGTTTTTATCAAAACATAAAAGAGCAGCAAAGACTAAAACTTGAGCGGGAAGCTGTTTTAAAAGAGCTTAGCTATTGGAAAGGTACAGCTGTAAAGTATAAAAATTATAGGGACGTATATTTTAAAATTGCAGAACTTGATTATGAATTAGGAAGTACAGAAGAGGCAAAAATGTATATCAAAAAAGCTCTTGATATTGATCCAAATTTTAAACAGGCTAGGCTACTGGGAGTGCAAGTGGGATTGTAGTTATTCCTGTTTTTCTTCCGCAGGTTTTTCTTCGCTATCAGCTGGTGTCTCACCTTCTTTTGGAGCTTCGCCTTCAGCTAGGCCTTCTTCACCCTCTGTTGGTGCCTCTGGTTCTGGCTCGGGTTCTGGTGCAACTAATTCTGCAATTTTTACAACCGTCTGAGAAGGGTCTGTTAAAATAGTTACTCCTTCAGGAGCTTTAAGATCGCCAACTGTAATATGCTCATCAAGCGTTGCTAAATGTTCAACGTTTACTTCAATATTTTCGGCCAGATGATCTGGAAGCGCTTCGATTTCAACCTCAGATAGTGTGTTAAGCAAAAGTCCAACCTTGTCAATTACTGCTTTTGCCTCACCAACTATAACTAGTGGTACCATTGTCTTTACTTTTTCTTTCATGTTTACCTGGTAAAAATCTGCGTGAAGTGGAGTATGGGACTTGAAATTCATCTGGAGATTTTTAACAAGAACTGGGTGAGTTTTTCCATTTAGCTCAAGCTCAATAAGTCCGGTATCTCCTACCTCTTTGTGGACTTTTTCAAAATCTACTAATTTTACTTGAAGAGCAGCCGATGAAAGGCCTTTGCCGTAGACATTCCCAGGTAAAATTCCCTCGCGTCTTAATGTCTTTATTTTCTTACCCAATATTTTACGCTCCTCGGCTTTAAGCACTGGCCTTTTCATATCTATGTATTTTACACTAAAGAGCTATAATATGTAAAGTATGCGTATTCTGGGAATTGATCCGGGGATTGGCAGGACAGGTTTTGGAGTACTAGAAGTCCAAAGTTCAAATTTAAAAGTTCGAGGTTACGGGTGTATAGAGACCCCTGCGGGTATGGAAGTAGGGGAAAGGTTGAATAATATTTACGAGAAGGTAGTAGGGCTTCTGAACGAATACAAGCCCGATGCAGTTGGTATTGAAGAATTATTTTTCAATACTAACTCCAAAACTGCTTTTGTGGTTGGACAGGCAAGGGGAGTTATCATGCTTGCAGTCTCCCAAAAGAAAATTCCGCTCGCAGTCTATACTCCACTTCAAGTGAAAATCGCTGTTACAGGTTACGGAAGAGCTGAAAAAAGGCAAGTTGCTCAGATGATCAAAACACTTTTGAAGCTTGAGAGTGTCCCAAAACTCGATGATACAACCGATGCGTTGGCAATTGCCATAACGCACGCGTTTTCCTATAAAATCAATGCTAAGAATAAATAATTTGGTGGTATAATCTGAATACTTTATGATAGGGATAATAAAAGGAACTGTTGAATACAGAGATGATCCATATTTAATTGTTGATGTTAATGGGGTTGGATATAAGGTTTTGGTGCCATTAACCGTCCTTGCAAAGATAAGTGGCTTAGGAGAGAGTATAAAGCTCTACACGCATACTCATGTCCGCGAAGACTTATTAGAATTGTATGGATTTTCGGATCATTCCGATTTAAAGCTGTTTGAATACCTCATAAGTGTTTCAGGGGTTGGTTGTCGTATCGCATCAAGTATTTTTTCAGTTGGAAGTAGATCTGAAGTCATCCAGGCAATTGTTGGAAATGATGTTTCGTTTTTTACGGCAGTTCCAAGACTCGGCAAGAAAAACGCCCAAAAAATAATAATTGAGTTAAAAAGTAAATTAGGATCAGGTGTAGATTTGGATTTATCTGGAGATGGCAAAGAGAGTAATGAGATAATATTAGCGCTTAAAACGTTTGGCTTTAGTAGCTCAGAATCTCAAGAAGCAATACGCGCACTGCAAGGCAAAGGGGCAACAGTTGAGGAGAAAATAAGGCTTGCATTAAAATACTTAGGAAAATGACAGATATTAAGTCAAAAAAAATAACAGAAGTTGAAAAGGTAACTCCTGAGGAGGAAGTACTATTTACATCGCTTCGTGCCAGTTCATGGGAGGATTTTTTTGGGCAGGAGAACATTAAGGCCTCTCTTCAAATAGCGATTGAGGCAGCAGGGAAAAGAAAAGAAGCAATTGAACACATACTTCTCTACGGACCGCCGGGACTGGGTAAAACAACGCTTTCTCACATTATTGCTCGCAAAATGAAAGCCAATATCAAGGTTACATCAGGTCCTGCTCTTGAGCGCTCAGGTGATCTTGCATCAATTCTAACCAATCTTGAAAAGGGTGACATACTTTTTATTGATGAAATCCATAGACTTAATACAACGGTTGAGGAGACACTTTATCCAGCTATGGAGGATTATGCACTGGATATTGTTCTTGGAAAAGGTCCATCGGCAAGAACAGTGAGACTTGATCTGCCGCAATTTACAATTATTGGTGCAACAACCCGTGCGGGACTTCTCTCAGCACCACTCAGGGACCGTTTTGGCGTGGTTCACAGGCTTAACTTTTACACAGCTGAGGAATTGGGGAGAATTGTTGTCAGTGCTGCTAAAAAACTGGTTGTTTCAATAGATAAAGATAGTATTAAGGAAATTTCTAAGCGCGCACGCGGTACCCCAAGAATTGCCCTGAAAATTTTAAAAAGAGTCAGGGATTATGCTCAGGTTAAAGGAAAAGGACACATTGACTTTGATGCTACAAAAAAGGCTTTGGATATGCTTGAAGTGGATGCTAAAGGTCTTGATCCACTGGACATCAAGTTTTTAAGAGCAATAATTGAGAAGCATAACGGTGGTCCGGTTGGGATTGAAACAATTGCTTCAACAATCTCAGAAGATAGTGGGACGCTTGAGGATCTGGTTGAGCCTTATCTAATGCAGCTTGGTTTTATAAAACGTACTCCAAGAGGAAGAATCGCCACAAAAACAGCTTATGAGCATATTGGCGCTCTTCATCCCGAAGATAAAGGAGCAAAACAACAGAAGCTCATTTAAGATTTTTTAGTAAGATTAGTTTAATACGTTTTGGACTGCTGGTCTTTTACTCAGAATAGTTGCTAAATTTGATTAACCAGGATGCTTATCCCCAAGGTATCCACATAGTTGTGTTTTTGCATTAACAGATATTTTTTTAAAGAAAACCAAAGTCAGTATGGCATGTAAATTCGATTTTTCCTATGTAACTATGCCCTAATTCTGCCTAACATTCTGGTATAGAGGTTTGGATAGGTATTGACAAGTCCTCAAATAAAGTATTACGCTAAAAGTGTTCTATTAATGCATTAGTAGGACTTGCCAAAAAGATTAAGTTTCTAGAGGCTTAGTTTTGAGGGACACGGTAAAAACGAAGAATATAGATAGAAAGTGTAAAAACAAGAAATTTATATTTTTCAACAAAGAAGTCTGTCACAAGCAGACTTTTTTGTTTATCTAGCTACTTGTTAAGAAGTTCCATTATTGCGCTTGCTAGTTTTTCAGGATCATGACGGATAATGCTTCGTTTGAGACTATCCGAGCTATCTTTTTCAATAATTGCGTTTTTTAAAAGAGGAGCTCGTATAATTTTGGTTGATTTTATATTTCCTAAGTTATCTACAACAGGATATTCTTCAAAATCCCTATACCACTTTAGAGCTTCTTTACTCGGTTTTTGGGTATTGACCAAAACCGCATCAACAATGTTCTTATAAGTGTATTTTTCCAAAGTCGCAATATGATCACTGGCTTTATAGTCAGTGGTTTGACCATATTTTGTCATTAGATTAAGAGCGTAAACCTTTTTGGCTTTTGTTTCGGATAATGCTTTAGTAATACCACCTACCAAAAGGTTAGGGATTATACTTGTATATAAGTCCCCAGGTCCAATTACAATGTAATCTGCTTTTTTGATAGCTTCTATAGCCTGTGGATTCACTTTGGTTTTGGGTTTTAAGTAGACTTTTTTGATTCTTGAAGTAACACTTCCTAGTGGTGGTTCATCAATAAGATACTCTTCAGTGAGAATTTTTCCGTCAGTATATTCAGCAAAAAGGTTAGTTTTAGTAAATGAAACCGGAATTACTGTACCGCGGATACGAAGGACTTTTCCTGTTTGGCGGATTGCCTCTTCTTGTGACCCAACAATATCTGATAAAGCAGCCATAAACAGATTGCCAAAAGTCATCCCTGAAATACCCTCCCCTTTGCTAAAGCGGTACATGAATAATTGTCTAAGTAATCCTGTATTTCCGTTTTCATCAGAAAGAGCAACTAAACATTGACGGATATCAGAGGTTGGTAAAAGGCCAAACTCATCTCGGATTCTCTTGTTACTTCCGCCTGAATCACTCATTGTAACTATAGCTGATAAATCCACAGGGTATTTTTTAAGCCCAGTTAGGGCAACAAAGCTTCCTGTACCACCACCGATTACAACTACTTTAGGTTTGGTATTCATATTTTCATTTTACAGTAACAGATTTTGCAAGATTTCTTGGCTTGTCAGGATCAAAGCCCTTCTTAACTGCTATCTGATAGGAAAGAAGTTGGACAGGGACTATCTGGGCAATAGATACCGCATCCTGACAATCCTTAACTTCTATCCAATGATCAAAAATTGCTTCCTTCTTAGGACTTATTCCGATTATTACACCGCCGCGCGATTTGATTTCAGTTGCGTTTGAGATTATTGATTGATATGTTTCATCGTTTGGAGCGAAAACAATACATGGTGTACCCTTTGAAATAAGAGCAAGTGCTCCATGTTTTAACTCTCCTCCAGCAAGCCCCTCAGCATGGATATAAGTTATCTCTTTAATCTTTAAAGCTGCTTCAAGTGCTGATGAGTATGAGACGCCTCGTCCTATGACGTAAATATGCTCAGATCTTGTCAGAATGTCAACAATTGGCTTAAGCTTTTTGCTCTCTTTTAGAATGCGCTCAATTTCTAAAGCAGTAGTCATAAGTTGAGATGACGCATTTTCTACATCATGTTTCATTGCGTAAGCGATCATGAGAAGAATGGAGAGTTTAGCTGTGTATGCCTTGGTTGATGCAACAGCCTGCTCTATCCCAGCTCCTAAGAGCAATTTTTTATCACTCATCCTATAAATTGTTGAGCCTTGGGTGTTGACAAGCGCGACAATTGTGCCCCCCTTCCTCTTGACCTGCGTTAGTGGTTCAACTACATCAATTGTTTCGCCTGATTGGGAAAGCGCAATAATCAGGCTTTTGGAAGTTAAAAAATCAAGAAGATATGTAAACTCTGATGCAAAAGACATATTTACATGCTTTCCTGCAGTTTTTGAGAAGAAATATGTACCGGCAATGCCAGCGTATGCAGCTGTACCCGCACCTATAAAAAAAGTTCCCTTTGCGTTTTTAATAGTTTTAGCAAGATCCAAGACGGAATCTTTGTAGGTTTTTGCAATATTTCGAATAATTCTTGGCTGTTCATAAATCTCCTTGAGCATAAAGTGAGAAAAAGCACCTTTAGTAGAAGTTTCTTCTTCCCAGGAGACGGTTTCAAATTTTACCTTCTCTTTTTTCCCTTCCGGAAGCGATAGTATCTCAACTTTCCCCCCAAGAATTGCCATTGTGTTATCTTTTAGAAAAAGAAGATTTTTCGTATGTGGCAAAATGCTACTTGCATCAGAGGCAATATATAATGCGTCTTTACTTTTTCCGATTACAAGAGGAGAACCTGTTTTGGCTGCAATTATTTCACTAGACCCCGCATATGCAACAACAATCGCATTCATTCCCTCAAGTTGGTTAAATGCATCCCGTACGGCTGTTGCAAAGCCATTAGTTTTCATTCCCTCCTCTATCAAGTGAGGGATGATCTCAGTGTCTGTAGCTGAATGAAAAATATGACCTCTTTTAACTAATTGTTTTTTAATTTCTTCATAATTTTCAACAATGCCGTTATGAACTAGTGCAATTGTCCTAGAGCAGTCAAGGTGTGGATGGGCATTTTCTCTTGTTACGCCTCCATGTGTTGCCCACCTGGTGTGTCCAATTGAAAGAGTTGATAAAAGATCAAAAAATTGAGAATTAGTTTTTGCTTCATCAATCTTGCCAACATGTTTTTCAATCACAAATTTTTTATTTGTTTTTGTGGCAATGCCCCATGAATCATATCCTCTGTACTCAAGAATTCTCAGTCCATTTAGAACCTCCTTGGAAGCATTTGAGTTTTTGCCGATATATCCGAATATTCCGCACATAATTAATTATTAGCTTTGATTATACTAGCTAGTTGATTTAAACTCGTAATAGTTGCATCAGGCTTAAAGTTATCAGGAATAACTATGCTTGGCAAACTTTCTTTTCTTTTAATAAATATTGTAAAGATATTCTTATTGTGGTTTTTTGCGCCTTCTAAAATTTGTGGAAAATCATCAACAAGGTAAGTTTGGTAAGTTTTATAAATATCAAATGTGTCTTTTATGGCCTTAAATTTATTGGGAGCAATATGCACGTGATTTTCTTTAAGATAATTTTTAAGGCTTTCAATTTTTATTTTTTGGTAAGCTGTCTCACCTGTTGAAAATATCCCAATCTGAACATTTTTTTTATCAAGATCTAAGAAAGTCTTTTTAACGTCTGGGAAAATAAAGCTATGATAGGATCTGTTTTCATGAAAAATTGCCCTTAGATTTTTTAGGTTTATATTGCTCTTTGAGATTTTGAGAATTGCTTTTAAGAAATCCTCAGGCTTGAAATACCCAAAAATATTTTTTGTTTCATAATACTTGTTATTTATTACCTCAAGCTGTTCGCTATCTGTTAACCCCAATCCGTTTGCAAGGTCTTTATAAAGAGTTTTGCGGAATAATTCAGTGTTGAAAAGAGTATGGTCTATGTCAAACAAAACGATTTTATTATACTTTTGCATAATCGTAAGTTAATCGATAAACATTTGTATCTCGTTTTTTAAATCCAAGTTTCTTATAAAGCTTATTAGCTTCTAGTCGGTTGGAATTAGAAGTGAAATCAATGTAAGAAGCACCTAATTCTTTTGCAGATGACAACACTTTTTCAAGTAGCTGTGATCCTACACCTTTCCCTCGATACGCCTTTTCAACAATAAAGTCATCAAAATAAGCCTTTTTTAGATAAGGGATGCGGTAAATAGCAAGTGTTGCCATGCCCACTATTTTCTGCTTCGTTGATTCACGGGCAACAAATAGGTAAGTAGTCGGGGATGTGGTAATCTCTTCTAGATCTCTAGTGCTTAACGCTTTAAAGTCAGCACCAAGCTCGGCTGCCAATTTTCTTATCATTTCTGCATCCTCTAAAGAAAATGAGGTTAGCTGTGTAATTGTCGTATCATTATGCTTCATAAATCTTGACACATTATACCACGTTGTCAAAGCAAAGGAGGTGGTATACAATAGTGCCAAATGGACCAGGTTGCACAGATTCGTGAAAAAATAGATATAGTGGCTTTACTTTCCGAATATCTGACTCTTAAAAAAGCAGGACGAAATTTCAAAGCACTGTGTCCGTTTCATAGTGAAAAGACTCCTTCTTTTGTTGTATCTCCTGAGCGGCAGATTTGGCATTGCTTTGGTGGGTGTAATAAAGGTGGAGATGTTTATCAATTCCTCATGGAATATGAGAAAGTGGATTTTCCGGAAGCACTTCGTATTCTGGCAAAAAAAGCGGGGATTGAGTTGGTGTCTCAAAGTTTTTCAAGCGGTGAAACTTCAAAAAAGGAGCGACTTTATCAGATTAATTCCTTAGCAAAAGAATATTATCATTACGTTCTGACAAAGCACGTGGCAGGCAAGAAAGCCGCAAGCTATCTGAAAAAACGAGGTATTGACCCAAAGGTTATTGAGACTTTCAAGCTCGGATTTTCTCCTGAAAGCGGGAAAGCGCTTGTTAAGTACTTGATTGATAAAAAACACTTTAGCAAAGAAGAAATGCTTGAGGCAGGGGTGGCTTATCAAAGAGGAGCAGATGTGCTAGATTTTTTTAGAGGGAGGTTAATGTTTCCCCTTATTGATCATCGTGATAATGTTGTGGGTTTTGCAGGACGCATTCTGGATAATTCAGATTCTACTTCAAAATATATTAATACACGCGAAACCCCCGTTTATCATAAAGGCGAGCATGTTTTCGGACTTAATATTACTAAGGAAGCAATAAGAAGAGAAGCTCAAGCAATTATCGTTGAGGGAGAGTTTGACGTATTATCCTGTTTCCAAAACGGCGTTGCTAATGTGATTGCGGTTAAGGGAACGGCACTTACTGATTCGCAAGTTAATCTACTTTCAAGATTCACTCAGAAGATCACTTTTTGTTTTGATGCTGATAAAGCAGGGCAAGAAGCAATAAAAAGAAGCCTTGGTGTTGTTGAGAAAAAAGGTTTGAGCCCAACAGTTATTGAGATTCCTGACATGAAAGATCCTGATGAAGCGCTCATGGAAAACCCTACGTCATTTAAAAAAGCAGTAAAAGAAGACGTATCAGTCTATGATTATCTTTTACAAAAATCACTTGCTTCAGAAGACCTAGCAACAGCTGAGGGCAAAAAGAAAGTTGCAGAACTAATGCTGCCTTTTATTGCTCAAATAACAAACGAGATTATAAAAGAACATTACCTCAAAAAGATTGCTGACGCACTAGATACATCATATGAGAGTATTGCCAAAGAAATTGAGCGTTTAAGCAATAGAGAAAAACAACCTACATCCTCAACAATTGCAAAAACTAAGCGCTCAAAAGAAGAAGTTCTTGAAGAATACTTAGTGGCCTTAATTGTGCAATCAGAAAAGCCAAAATCAGCAATGCAAAAGGCAATTGTAATTCTATCTGATTCTATGTCAAAAGACCGGGCATATCATAAGATTATGGATCACCTTCTGGGGCATTTTGAGACTACAGATAGCTTTGATGGCAAGAAGTTTGCTGATGGATTGCCCAAGGAATTGGTCAGTGCCTATGACACAAGCTTACTTTTTCCGCTCCCTATTTTTGATGATGAAGAAAAGCTCCTAGTAGAGGTTGAAAAAGCAGCTCAGAAATTAAAAATAATTTATATTCAGGACAAAATGAAAAAGCTTGCAGATGAAATAAAACAGGAAGAAATAAAGAAAAAAAAAGAACCGAAAATTTTAGAAGAATTAAAGAAACAATATTCAAATTTAGCCTCATATCTTAATTGACAAATATCTTTATAGTGTGTTAGAGGCCGTAGCATTATGGTACGGGATCGAGATTCAAGAGATCAAAGTGGGGGAAGTAAGAACCCATTCCTTTACAGAAAATATATTGAAGTTTATTTCGGGGTTTCTTGAGAGCGTGAAATGTGCTAAAATAGATGTCTATGACACAGAAATTATCTCCAGTTCTTACAGAAGTTGTAGCTCAATCTAAAAAGCGAGGCTATATTACCCAGGATGAAATTCTGGCAATTTTTGCAAAGCCAGAGGAGCATATTGAAGAACTTGATGTTCTTTATGACAAGCTTATGCGCTCAAACGTTGATGTGTTTGAGTCTGTTACCCAGCAACAGGACACCCAAAAGCCGATTGAGGATTTGGCAAAGGAGCTTGAGGCACTGACTGTGCTAACAGAGGGATCAGTATCTGATCCGGTCAGAATGTATCTTAAGGAAATCGGAAGAATTCCGCTTTTAACATTTGAGCAAGAAATTGATCTGGCAAAAAGAGTTGAAAAAGGGGAAGCAGCTGCTAAGAAAAAGCTTATAAATTCAAATCTGCGCCTTGTTGTTTCAATTGCTAAGAAGTACATCGGACGTGGGTTAACACTTCTTGATTTGATCCAAGAAGGAAACCAAGGCTTGATCCGAGCCGTTGAAAAATATGATTGGAGAAGAGGTTATAAATTCTCAACTTACGCGACTTGGTGGATTCGTCAGTCTGTCACCCGTGCAATTGCTGATCAAGCCCGTACGATTAGAATTCCAGTCCACATGGTTGAGAATATCAATCGTTTTTTGCGCTCTCAGCGGAAATTAATGCAGGAGCTTGGTCGTGAACCAACACCTGAGGAGGTTGCCAAAGTTCTTGGAATAGAGCCTGATAAAGCACTTGAAATTATTAAGATCTCCCAAAATCCTGCATCACTTGAAGCTCCTGTTGGGGATGAAGAAGATTCCCGTTTGGGAGATTTTATTAGTGATAGTTCAGCACCGACTCTTTTTGATAGTGCATCGCGTGAATTATTAAAGGAACAGGTTGATCAGGTACTTGGAACTCTATCAGATCGGGAACGGCGTGTTTTGAAAGAACGTTTTGGTCTTGATGACGGACGCCCAAAAACTTTGGAAGAAGTTGGCAGGATGTTTCAGGTAACGCGTGAGCGAATTCGTCAAATAGAAGCAAAGGCTCTTAGGAAACTGCGCCATCCAAGTCGGGGCAATAAGCTTCGAGATTATTTGGTGTAAAGTTAAAAAAATGAATTTCATTCAAAAAATTAAAAATAGCATTTACTCTCCTGAGTTTTACTCAAATATTCCTAAGGAGTCACTTGGTTCCTCAATTAAGTATTTTTTACTGCTTATATTACTAGCTACAGTTATAACAGCAATAGTCCCTATTTGGTTATTTGCAACAATTGGACAAAAAGAAATAAATACCATTCCTGGTAAGGTTGTAAATGCGTTTCCTAAAGGACTGGAAGTAAAAATAAAGGGTGGTAAAGTTAGCACCAATGCTAGAGAGCCGTATTTTATTACAATTCCAAATTCTGAAAACTCATCCAATCAAGTTAAAAACTTAATTGTAATTGATACAAAAACTCCTTTTTCTGCAACTAAATTTGATCAATATAGTAGCTTTGTTTGGGTGACAAAAGATTCAGTTTTTACAAAAGATAGGAGCCAGTTTAAAGCTTTTGATCTCTCAGGTGTGTCTGATACAACAATTAATAGAGGGTTTGTTGCATCAGCTTTTGCAAAAATAACCCCCTGGTTAAAATATGTTACGTTTGTAATTAGCGTTTTTATATTATTAGGGCTTTATATTTTTAATTTTCTTAGACTAATCTTCTTCTTTTTCTTGGCGTTTCTGGCGTGGTTACTTTTAAAACTTATCAAAAAACCATTGTCATATGCTGATTCTTATAAAGTTGTTTTATACGCAGGGACGCTTAGTCTTATTGTCGAGGTTTTAGCAGGTGTAGCACATTGGTATGGTTTTCCATTCATGTTTACCCTAATTACTCTTTTGGTCGTCTTATTTAACTTTCTTCCTGCAAATCTTCAACGCAAGTAGCAAAGGTTAAGAAAAGATAAAATTTCTACAGTGGTTAATAAGGGGAACCTTGTTGATTTGTAGTTGAGTGGGTACCTCCATATCCACCACCTTTATTTGCAAATACAAAGTAGTAAATTGCTCCATAGACTATCGCGCCAATGATTAGATAAATAACTATCCACTGCCACAATGGCTTCTTGCCGTATCCACTTTTTTGGATTTCTGTTTCCTCAGCCATAAATTCAGTAAACAACTATTTGATTCTCTTGTCAAGAGTTAAATGCTTATTTCCCCTTGACAATATCTGATTTGATATTTTCCCGTTTTGCAAGATAGATAAAAGGCAACGCGCCTGCTTGAAAGATTGCAGATATCAGATAAGATGTTGAATAGCCCCATACATCTGCGGCTTTCCCAAGTATAGGTTGTATGAATATCCCTCCGCTTGATCCCATCAGTGAATCAAAGGAAAGAACGGTTGCTCTTTGTTCAGAAGGGATTATTCCGTTAATAAACGCTTGTCTGATTGGCATAAGAGCTGCGAAAAATAATCCCCAGAGAAAGATTAACCCAAGTACAGCCCAGAAATTGTTTGTCAGCGAAACTAAAACTAGAAACATTGCTGTTAAAAAAGTTCCGGATAGAAGTGCAGTGGTTCTTTTGCTGAATAATTTTTTTAGATACGGGGCAACAAAACCTCCTATAATTTGGGCTGAAGCTGCAATTGCTGCAACAAGTCCGGCAATTCCATAAGCTTTTTCATTGCCATAAAGTTTGAGCAGAAAAGGCTGAAGTGCGTAAAATACATAAATACTAACACCTGATGTAAATGGGGCTGCTAGCATGAGCCATCTAACAGGCCGGTTTCCCAAACCGTGTGTTATTGAGTTTAAAAAAATCTTCTTCATCTTTTTTAAGGGCTCGCGTGATTTATTTGGAGTAAACCCCAAATCTTTCATCAGGAAAAATGCAGTCGCAAAGTTTATTATCAACACAACAGCCCTTAAGATATATGGAACACCAAGATTAGTAAGCTGAGCTATCACGCCACCTGCAACAGACCCAATAAGCATAGCTGTACCACCAACCATTTGACCTTTTGCAAACACACTATCTAGGCTTCCTTTGAAATTTGTTGCATGCAATGCATCAACAAGCCATGCCTCAAGTGCTCCTGAGAAGAAGGTAAATCCAAGCCCCAAAAGCATAGAAGATGCCGCCCATCCCCAGAAAGGACCATGTATTTTCCACATTAGGAGATATAGGAGAGTTGATGCGGCAAGTGTGACGCATCCTAAAAGATAAGAAATGCGTCTTCCGTATGTATCAGCGATAACGCCTGTTGGGATTTCAAATATGACTTGTCCTAGCGTAAAAAAAGCATTTGCTGCAAATGCTTCAAGATTTGTAAGGCCTGCGTTTAGAAGAAAAATCGTATTAATCCCCCAAATAAAAGATGCTGCCAGAGTGTTTCCGGATACTAAATAGAGATAAACTGCCTGGATACTTTTTGGCTTTTTAAGCATTAATTTAATTTTTACTCAGAGTCGCTAAAATGATTAGCAAAAGAATTGATTATAGAGAGTACAATGCTGAAAAGAAGAGCCCACCAGAAACCATCTACTTTAAAACCAGGTACAAGAGAACTAGCTAAAAGAATCAAAAAAGCATTGATCACTAGAGTAAAAAGTCCTAAGGTTAAAATGTTTATAGGAAGCGTGAGGATGATGATAAACGGTTTTACAAATAAATTAATTATTCCAAGAACCACAGCTGTAACAAGTGCTGCTGTAAAACTGGCAAGATGAACACCTGGCAGAAGATAAGAGGTAATGATTATTGTTAGGGTACTAACCAGCCAGTTGATTAATGTCTTCATATTATTTCCTTTTTTTGTTTTGCCCAACAAAAAGAGAGGTTGCTATAAATGATGCAGCAATAGTTGCTGCCCAAGCAAAACCCACTCTTTGCGTTAATTGATCCTCGCGTATTTCAACTTCTCTAAGAGATCTACCAACAAGTACAAATCCAGAGTTTTTATTGCCGCTGTATCTTGTAATAACAACTGCACTTCTGACACCAGGTTTTGGCTGCCAAGTAATTCTGTCCTGATGGATTGATTTTGTATGATCAAGAACTCCTGATGGGAGAGTTGGTATTTGTCCATCAAGTTCTCCTGTTGAGAATACTGCCTTGCCTTGATCGGTGAAAATAATTATGTAGGTGGAAAGGCTGCGAGCAAGATCAATTTTATTGGAAGAAGATTGCAATGGCAGAGTTGGATTATTAGATAAATGATCAGCGATATCTTCTGAGATTTGGATCTGGGGATCATTCGCATTTTGCCTAAGGTTTTGCTGAGCAGTGAGGTAAATTAGCCCGGACAAGGCAGTTATAACAACTGCCAGAGGAAGCCAATATCTAATTCCGACTGTCATAAAATTATTATACCACAATCTATTTTATAAGCTGGATTTTTTGGAAAAGTTATGATATTATAATTTTAATTAGATGAAAAAGAGCTTAATTAATCAGAATGGTATTTCTGGGATACTTGTTGCTTTGATTATTGCAGTAATCCTGATTGGTGCAGCAGGAGCATACTTTGCGATGAGGCACAAGAGCGTAGTTCCTTCGGTTTCATTATCAGGAAGTTCTGCTATTTCTCAAAAAACAGAACCCCCAACACAAGCGCCAATTAATAATCTTTCGGCAACTATTCAGGATATTGTGGGGCGGGCTCAGAGTTTGGAGTGTGACTGGCATGTTCCAACTGAAAGCACTAATAATCCGTTTGGGACAGGAAAACTCTACACAAGCGGGAACGAGGGGCGCAGTATGATAAGTGGCAACTCGTCCGGAATGAGTATTGACGCAAACGCGATTTACAAAGGCGGTACGGCATATAGTTGGGTAACGGTTGGCGGAACAACCATGGGTTTTAAATTTGATAAAGCAAAAATAGATGAGATGAGTTCTTCAATGACTCCTCAGCAGATGCAACAAGCACAACAAATAAGAGCAAAAATGATTTTTAACTGTAAACCCTGGGTTCCCGATCAGTCCAAATTCGTACTCCCAACAGGGGTTGAGTTTAAATAAAACCACAAGTAGGACAAACCCCTCTCTCAATTTCTTTCAAAACTATTGCTAAAGGTTTGTCCTATATCATTTCTTAACCACAAGCTCGAGTTTTTTTTGCTAAGTTAAGAAACTGTAGTTTTTGATTAAGGCTGCGGAGGAGGGGAGATTCGAACTCCCGATATCTTACGATATGTCGGTTTAGTAAACCGATGCACTAAGCCACTATGCGACTCCTCCAGTGATTTGAGTGAGGGTGGAGGATCTAAAACTATGGTGCTTTAAGCCATACACCTTTTAGCCCTCCAGCATTATTATATCCCAAGTTCTGATTAGTTTATAGAAGTATTTCTCCCGAGGAGTTGAGGAGATTCTAATCCTATTTTATTGAAAATGGTCTCATTTTCATATTATGAGGGGTACCTGATGCATAAATTAAATCTCCAGTTATGCCTGTTTTATCATCTGTTGTTTCTTTAAAGGATACCAGAGTTGGATAGCTTTCAAACCTACCTCCTGCTCCCAATTGAGAGTGGGGAGTACCAAATTGATGAATCAATCTTCCATTATCCCATGCAATTCCATCAGATGAGGTAGAGAATTGGAAACCAATATCAGTTTCAAAAACGCAAAGATATTTATTTAGTGCACTATTAAAGCTCATACTAGGTAATGCTGCGTATTGACTTTGAGAATCTGGAGGAGTTATAACGGGTGAGAGATTTGATTCTACTTTTCCAAATGTATTGTTACCTTGATAAAACTCTAATTTACCTATAGAACCGTTAGCTTCAACTGGACCTCTGGCAAGGTAAATCTGATCTTTGTGTAAATTATTCTTTCTTGACCAATCAATATAATACACATATGCAAACCCATCCTTTATAATAGTGCAGGGTTGACCAGCGCCTGAAACATCAGTACCAGGAGGCATAGGATCATCTCCTTTAATAACAGGTTCATTACTTACTTGATGCCAGTTTTTGCCTCCATCAAAAGATTCAAGTTGGCTAATTGAAGCCGCGAATGTTCCAGCAGAATCGCTACCTGCATGTTCCTCATTATGAGTAAATGCAACTAGATGATAGGGGTCATTATTATTTGTTTGTAATACGCTCCCAATTGCACTATATCCATATTTATTATCTATAAATTTATCTGGTCCCCAAACTTCTGGTAAGTATCCCTCTGAGCTATTTTCAATTGCAGTCAAAAGATCATCTGTTGATTTCCCCTCAAGCATATATGTTATACCACCGTTCCCAGTTAAGAAAAACCTTCGCAAGTTTTCTTGAGGAATTGTAATGTATGAAAGGTGCAGATCTGGCGTATACTCCATGTAAAACCTTTCAAGTGACGCATCAATCTCCTCTCCTAAAACTATTGGTTCCCCTGTAATTGGGTTTTCAATATCTGGCGTTGGAATATCTTGCTCGGGTTGAACTGGTTGCACTGATTGATTCGATGCATCAGGTAATCTATTCCATACTTCTCCAAAACCTACTCCTGCTCCTCCAGCAACAGCAAAAGCCCCACCAATTTTGGCAGTAGTTGCAGCAGCTTTTTTCAAAAACGCCCTTCTGGAAAGCTGTTTATCTAAGGGGTTATTTTGAGCTGAATTATTATCAGGCTTTGGTGAATCACCGACTTCTGGCATATTAAATTAATTGTAACATAACATAATTAGTTTTATTTACAACTTATTCTGCGAATCGGAGGGTAGTGTACGACGTTCGAACTTTTTGGGTACTACATTTGGGTTCCAAGCAGTATTATATCCCAAACTTTGTTTGATTTATCGTAGTGTAGTTAATTTTACTTTCTACTATCATCACTTAGTGCTCTCGTTGAATCAATTAACTTCCCTACAAGTCCTGGTTTTATCCCTCTTACAATTTTTGGCATAAGTGGCATAGCATGAGATGCAACTAAAAGTCTATTTCCCCTTGTTGGCCTAACCAAAGTAAGACCATCTTCATAATCTTTGGGTAAATCCAAGCCAGCGTCCATAGCGGTACCAGCCGCAAAAAGATTGCCGATCCATGCGTTAAATGCAAGTTCTGTACTGACTTTCGGATCACGAAAAGTGAATAAGTCTGCACTCAATCTGCCTTCAACAACGGATAGCCTTCCTAGCTGTCCTGGCGACGTTGAACCTCTTTTATCTTTATCTATTTCTTGAACTGTTTTTACTACGTTGGTAAACTCTATTTTTTGACCTTCATCCCAAGCTGAAGTAACTTCTTTAAATTCACAAAATACACAGCCATCTATGCATTTTCCTGCTTGATTTGGAGTGTGCATTAAATCTTCCAATAATGTTACCATCTCAGTATCTCTTTCGTTTTGAGGAAGCGAGCTATCAATAATTGAATCTAATGCGTGAACTGTACGAAACATTACATTCCATTCTCGTTCTTGATCATCACTAACTTTTACATCAAAGCTGCGTGCTGCATCAGCTAGAAGGCTACTCCCGCGGCTATATTTATGACCAGTCTCTGTTTGGGAAAAAACTTCGTGACTCATTTGATCCTCCTTAGTGCAGCAAAAAACATTTTAATTACTCCACCCATAATTTGCATATCGTTAGTAAACGAAGCTTCCTCAATCATCTGGGTATCACATTCAACCCGAGTAGAATACTCTGCAGCCGGATCTTTTTGTACCTGTCCATTATGATATAGCATTCCATATTTATCAAAAATTCCAGGCTTTGCCCGAGTTCTGGTCTTTAGCCATTCCGTATAAGTTCGGGGATCAAGAACTTCTCTGGCTAAATCGTAATCATGAGCAAGCAACGCTCGAGGTCCGACAACTGACATATTGCCCTGAATTACATTAGCAACTTGAGGGAACTCGTCAACTCGTAATTTCCTCAAAACTTTGCCAACCTTGCTTGCACGATCATCATTAGGATCACCACGGCTAGAACTATGTTCCTTTACGCCCGGCATTGTTCGTATCTTATAAATCGTGATGGGATTACCGTTTCTACCTATTCTCTCTTGCTTAAAAAAGGGATTAACCCTATCCAAAGCTGTAACCGCTGATGCTCCTGCGATTGCAGGTGGACCTGCTACTGGAATTACTCCAGCTACAAGTAAAATATCCTCAGCTCTCTTATTTGGACTGTTTAGCCAGGCTACACCTTCTAATTTTTTCATTCTGGGCAATTTTAACATAATGACAAAATTACTACTATATACTTATTTGTTTTAAGACCAGATCAGGATGATTCTAGTAATGCTTAGAGTAGGCAGAGTTCGAACTTTTCTGAAGCTAAAAATGCCCAAAGTCCTGTTAGCGGAGGGTAGTGGACGACGTTCGAACTTTTTGGGCACGGAATGCAGGACTTGAGAAGAATTATGTTTCAGACATTGTGTGATTTAGAAGAGTATTCATCCATGTGATAAGGAGATCAAAAGCTATTTTATAAAACTGATTGAGGACAAAAATTCATTTATGAAACTTTTTTCAACATTTCCCTGAAAAGTAATAATGTAGCCAATGCCATTGTTAACAATAAATACTTCTGTATCTCCCGCAACTCCACAGGGAGTATTTTCATAAAGCTTGCCAGTTATACCGGATAATAGAACTTCACTTCCCTTTGTTGGGGTAATAGCGGTACAACTAGATTTATTAGTGATAAATTGGTCTAAAGGATCAGTGTTCGTTTGATAGTCAACCGTTATAAAAGGAATAGCCCCAGCAGTTGGAGAATTAAGTTCTATGTGGTTTTTTGCTGGAGCATATTTCGCTGTTTCAGAAACACGACTTTCATTAACGTGAAGAGTAAAGTTAGATGGATATTTTAATAAATACCTGCCATCTATATTTGTATATATTTTCCAGTTAGCTGTTACATCTTGAGATATCGCTTGAGAAGCAGAAATGCTTGGCTGGGTTACTGCAACAGAAGGTTTAACTGTTTGAGCAGGTTGGTAGGTTTGTTGCATATTTGATTGAGCTACTTGACTACTCATATACCAATATGTTCCAAGAGAAGATAAAGCAGCAATTGCTAATGCAAACATGAGAAGAGCAATTATTCTCAACATAGATGTTTTATGAGGAGGAGAAAATTGGGCTTGGTTTGTTTGTTGAATATTATCCACGAATTAAGTATTCCAGAACTCTAGGTGTAAGTCAAACTGTGGCTATCCAAAGTTCCGGAACTAGAAGTTCAAACTTTTCAGAAGCTAAAAATGGCAAAAGTCCTGTTAGCGGAGGGTAGTGGACGACGTTCGAACTTTTTGGGTAAGGAGTTAATCATTTCAAGAATGTATAACAAACTTTGATTTATTTATAGTAATACTTATCCGAGGGGCTGAGCAATAATGTGGGAACGTATTATTATAATTTATAAACCTCTCAAAATAACATCTGCTAAATAATGATTTTGATAATCCGTCTTTTCTCCAATCTTAGCTTTCCCATCAGATACAAAACGTGCAGAAAGAGGTTTTTTATATTTATTCGAAAGCGCTTGTATCAATGTAAGAATTTCTATTATTCTCTCAGGTTTTTCATCGACAGCAATAGGATAGGTATCAATCCCAAGACCACTATGGAGTGAAAGGAAAATATTTCTCTCAATTGAAAAATTACCTTGCTCATATTCAGCAGCAAGCTCATCATCTTCTAAGCAAGGAAACATTAACCCGCTAAGGCCTATTAATTTTGGATTATTTTCTTTAATAAATTTAGTGATCTTCGTATATATATTTGTTGTAACTGAATGGTCAAACGTATATTCAAGCCGTTTTACAAAATTGACCAGACTTCCTTTTCCACCCAGGAGGGGAGCAATGGAAGAATCAATTCCGAGAAATTCGGGATTATCCTTAAATATTTCTATAATTTCATCCCAACAGTTTTTCATTGCTGAAAACCATTCTTCAAGAATTGCGCAATTTTCAGATAAGTCTGTTGGTTGTAGCCCAATAGAAAACCCATTTCCCCCAAAATGCGCTGCAGGGAAAAATGGACTGGAGGGAACGTTATTGAAAACGAAGGTAAAATTGAATGTATTGCTTGGTTTTTCGTTAATTATTCGGAAGAGCAGCTCTGCATATTTATTGTCAATTTCTACACTTGAAAGCTCTATATTGAAGTTAAGGTTATTTATTCCACAAAACTTGGGTAATCGTTCAATAGCCTCATCATAGGTTAGTGTACCAACGCTGAGGTAATCAGCTTTATCGCCAATCTTATCGGATAATTCATCAATATCTTTAAGAGAACTACAAATGCGTTTCGTTTGGATAAGATAGCCTCTATCTTCAAGAGTTTTGGCGATATCAGCTAGTTTTATGGCAACTCCTTCCGAAGGATTGTCAGTAAAATAACAAACTGAACGGACAATTTTATTATTTGACATAACCAAATTATAGCAGAAGTTCTATCTAGCGAAAATATAATTTTGAGCCTAAAAAGTAAGAGCCTGTAGAAAGTGTTCGAACTTTTTAGGGACAGATTTGACTCCTGGTAACCTACTGTAGGATGTTATCCTTGGATTAAATGCAACGGCTGAGTAAATAGACCCAGCCGTTGCATAAACATACTACATGTATTTGTAGTATCCAGGTACATCAGGCCAATGTTTTTGCCATTCAGTTTGACGCTCAATTCTTTGTATCTCAGCCTCAACAGGGGTGATTTCCCCATATTTCAGGCGACGGTTGCGTCTTCTTTCATGTTTTTTGGGCTCACTCAATGGCCAAGGCATAAGTTCTACAACTAGTATTCCTCTTGTATGCTCTCCCATTGACCATAGAGTTGTCATTCCAACTCCATCTCTACCTATCTGGATTTCTCTTCGTCCCGATGTCGTCTTTCTTTTATCACTTGATGTTGGGTTCTTTAGCCACTCGCCACTCAAGACAATAGTATGTCTTTGTCCATGTGGGTCAAGTTCGCTCAAATCAACTGTAACCTCTCCAAGTGTTTTTGTATCATAGGTTCCTGATGTTATTGGTATTCCAGCTTTTGGAATATATTCAAGACCATTAGTTTTTGTCTCTTTAGGTTGACCATCAAGTCCCAAGGATACAATTCTTCTTTCTATTCTCATATCTCCTCACCTCCTTTCTTAATTTAAACCACAAAAAAACCTCCCTAAGGAGGTTGTTCTCAATTTTAGTGGTTTAAATATTAATTAATCCGCAAAAACTACCAACCTCCTAACAGAAGGCTGTAAAAAATGCTTGGTTGATAGTTTGCTTAGGCATAAAATTGATTATATCAGGAATTAACAACTAGGGCAAGTTTAATGTCATCAATATAGCAGAGTTTAAAAAGCGGAAAAATTCAATAGTATTTATATAACTCGTGTTATCTGGAATTGTTCGTTAACAATTCCAGATATATTTTTACTTAAAATATTATTTGATTTACCGGAATTTATATAATAATGTGGTATTGAAGTATAACCTAAGCTTCTTAATTTATTCAAAACACAAACTATGTAAAAATTAACTGCAATATAGAAGTGTGGATCATGTTTTTTTAATAATCCTAGTACGTCATAAAACTCAAAATCCGAACGAGAAATGGTATTGCCATGGATAATTCTATGTCTCAATTTATAAAATTCCTCTGCCCAAATTTGATTATAAGTTAGATCCAAGATATCAATCATATCCCCATTGGTGGTGTTGATAATTGGATAGCTATACTTTTGTTGTGTAACAGCCCCAAGGGAAGATAGTCTTTCAATGTCAAACCTGAAATGTTCTCTTTTGGACCTTCCAAAAAGCATTTCAAATGCCATAACAAGATTTAATAATCTTGTTTGTCTTGATAATTCATGACTATTTCTGTAAGCATCAAAAAATGGATTTAACGATTGTATTATTTGATTTTTGTTTATATCAGTGTCTTTATTTAGATAACAATCAATAAGCGCAGATACTATTGTTGAGTTAAACTGAAGTTTTAAAGGTATATTTATGTGTTCAGGCTTAATGAACGAAATTCTGTTTAGAGTATGACCACCAGTTGTTATCCGATGAAGAGCTCCTCCTTGCGTAGCAATATTATTGTTTCCAAGATTAAAGCGTTGATAAAAAACTTCAAAATTATCACTAGTTATTACGTTCCAAGAGTTAATTTCCAATACTCCAGCAAATAACAAAATATTTTTGATTGCCTCTATGGTATTTACTGTTTTTCTAGATGGATTATTAAAATTAGCGTTTCTAACTGAAATAATTGACGGGTTATCTAAAGAAACTCCATTTTGTAATTTATAGCAAGACAACAATTGCCCTATGAAATATCTTAAAAAATCATCTCTAATAAGTAGATCCTTCTTATGCTTATATGACCATATAAGGATATTATCTAATTGAAGACTATCGCTTAAAGGTAAATAAGGCAATATCATCAAAGTATTAAATTTTGTCATAAACTATTACTTTTGTATTCCTGATAATTATCAGGAATCCTCAATGAGGATTATACTACAGTTTGAATCAAGTAGCGGAGAAAGCTAATGGTAAAACTTGTTATATTGGTTAAAAACGTTTTAAAAGCTCTCCTATTGCCTACAATCAATTTTAAGGCTAAAATAGTAAGTATCACCACCCATAACTAAGTTATATGAACAAAGCTAAAATTAAACAACTAAATAAAATTGTTGATAAAATACTAAATGACAAAAAGGAAATACCATTGTTTCCTATCTATGGAGGTGCATCATCAGGAGAATCAACAAGAGGGGTAACAGCAGAAGAAGCTTCTATATTGCATCATAAACATCTACCAGTACCAATATTAATTAGCATCAATAGTGAAAGGGAATTTAAAGAATACGTGAATAATGCTGCATCTATATGAAATGCATATATATTAATGATAATAATAAGAAGTGTAATGCTTACTCCCAAAAGGGCAAAGATTATTGTTTTAGGCATGATCCTACAAAGAGGGAAGAAAGTAGGCTAGCCAGTAGTAAAGGAGGCAGTAATAGAGCCCTACAGGGCTTCTATGGCAATCCTGTTAAGCTAGAGACACCAGAGGATGTAAAAATCTTTTTAAGTAAAGTAATTAGCGGGGTATGGTCAGAGGGAATACCTGTACAAGTAGGTAGTTCAATGGGATTTCTTACTAGATGTTGGCTAGATGCTTATGAGGTTTCAGATGTTGAGAAAAGACTTAATGAGGTAGAAATAAAAATAGAGTCATATCTTAGAAAGAGTACAAAAAGTTAATATTCACTTACTGCCTTTTACTAAGTCTTGTCTTTTTTTAGTTTTTTCAATATCCTCAATTGTCTCTTTTAGTTCATGTAGAAGTGGATTTTTACTCCATTTACTTTCCAACGCCTCATACAGCAAATGATCCATTTCTAATTGCTCCTTAAGAGGAGCATTAAATTTACCCATTGCTTCCTCTCCTTTCTCAAGAAGCAAGGCATAGAGCGATTTTAGGTTATGGAGTTTATCTGCCGATTTAACAATTAAACTCCATTCATCCATATTTTTGATATGTGCAATTGCCTCTAGTTTCCTTTGCTTCCAAGGACAGTTCTTGTCTTTTTCAGTAACATCTTCAACTATTTTTGCAATTGTATTGTTAAATTTTACTTGAATATCCTTAAGAGTTGTATCTGTATCTTCAACAGTATCATGAAGCAAGGCTGCAGCAATCACAAAATCGTTTGGGATAACTTTTGCCACAATCAAAGCAACTCCGATTGGATGTACTATATAAGGTTTTCCATCTCCTTTACGAATTTGATTTCCGTGAACTTTAATTGCAAATTCTAATGCTCTTAAAAGAAGGGATTTTCTCCACTCATCATCTATTAGAACATTTCTATTCAGATTATCTGCTAGTATTTGATCTATGTCTTTCATATTTCACCTCCAATTTTTTCCATAAAAAAAGCAGCCGATACAGCTGCAATTGACTTCCTCGCTTTCGCTTAGAACGCTAAAGCCACCTATATAATACAATTTCCTTTCTATGAAGTCAAATTATTTTTTAATTTGCATCATCCCTAATAACATTTGCAATGTGTCCGCACTTATAACATCTTGGTGCGTTACTATTTAATTTTGCCCAACTGTATCTAGCTTCTTTCAAGTTTTTAAGTTTGAATTTCAGAAGCTCAGGATTTTCTAGCATAAAGTCTAAATCCCTTTTCATTTTTTTTAATATCTCCTCACCCGTGAGTTTATAGTTTTTAGCCACAACTTTGTCATCAGTTGTAGAAAAGTAATAACCGCTTAGATATGCACCCATAGTCTCCTGAATATTATTAGCTATCTTTTTGTCACCACTATCAAAGTAATATTTGGCAATTATATTTAAGGCTTCTTCTAAAATTTCAAGTGGATATGGTAAGAATGATTCAGGGACAATAGAAAAAACTTTGTTTAATTTATCAGCTATTTCCATATACTCTTTCCAGTCTATGTAAATCTTATTAGCTTCTTCAAGTGTCATATTTTATTGAGCAATCCTAGTAATTCTATACTCAAACACTCCACCAATAGAAATGGTTATGGTTGTGAAGAAAACAACTATGTCTTTGAAAAAATTAAACATATTTTATAATCCCTTATCATGCAAACAGAACTGGTACTCTTTTGGAGATGCCTTTTCAAACCAGTTTTTTGCAGGAACAGCTTTTATTTCATTTTTATAATCGGCAATTACTTTATCACTATCTTCTCTGCATGAGGTTGCGTCCCAAATTATAATATAAGTTCAAATAAAATTGTACC
>Ga0207144_1002_pt2 | contig 82790 bp, 72 predicted proteins | sample Alteio_BWMinHeat_FD_153583 | JGI IMG/M metagenome (GOLD analysis project Ga0207144, IMG submission 153583) | Enriched cells from forest soil in Barre Woods Harvard Forest LTER site, Petersham, Massachusetts, United States -... | ecosystem: Environmental > Terrestrial > Soil > Temperate forest >...
CAAGAATCCAACCGAGTGGCAATCGTAGTCAACAAATATCTGAAAGCAGAAATTGAAGACAATTTAAACATATACTTACAAGACTTGAAGAACGAAGGCTACGAACCCATCTTGAAAGAATGGGATTTAGAAAATGACCCTGCACCTCCGGCTTTAAAGGCGTATTTAAGGGGATTGTATTTAGAGGAAGGAAGTCTTCAAGGGGCAGTGTTTATTGGGGATTTGCCAATACCGATTATGAAAGTGAAGCCTGGATTTGATAAAAGTTGGGTGGTGGCAACAACTGATGGATACATTGCAGAAAGGTACTATATGGATTTAGTTGGCAAAGAATGGACGGATGAGGACGGAGATTACAAATTAGACCAACCTGATTATGAATCACAGTGGAATGCTTTAGGAAATTATACTCCAGAAATGTTAAAACGAATAATTGAAGACGAAGATCTGGATCCGATACCAGAGATCTGGACTAGCCGAATAATAACGTCTTCACTCACAGGCCTTTTTAAGCGCTCTGAAGGAAAATTGGTCAATGCATATTTGAAAAAAAATCATGCGTACAGAACAAATGATACCTTATTTCAAAAGCAAAATTTACTCTATTCAATTCCAAAAGTACTGGCAGAAGATAACGCATTCTCCAACTTAAATATTAAAGAAGCAGAGCGTGTATTATCCGATAACTACACCCTTGAAAAACCTGTACCAGCACCAACAACTATAAATGAGTTTTTTGAACCATTACGTGCTAAATCCTATGAAATGGTTTCTTGGCTCCGACATGGCATGAAAACATATATCGATCTAGGAGTCGAAGAATTAACATCAGAAATATTAGCTAATACATCCGTTGATATTTTAACGGCATTTGTATTCCCTGCATCTTGTTGGATCGGACACTATATAGAACCAGCATATTTTTCTGGAAGCTACCTGTTCAATGAAAAAATTTTTGCCCTTGGTATGCCAACATCAACTTTGCCTCTATATGGGTTTCCACAAATTTCAATGATATCAAAATTTACATCGGGAAATAACCTGGGTTTAGCTTTTAAAAAAGTGATTGAAATACCCGATTTTGAAAGATATCCTTTGAGTAATAGATCATTTTATCACACTTTACGTATAACCTCATCAAACTCAAGATATATACTCGGCGATGGAACAATAAAACTACAGCTAAATAAATCCATAACGAACGAAGAACCTGATAAAAAAGAAAATTCAATATATAATTATATCAAAGAAAAAAAGAATGCAGCAACAGAATTCGATACTATTGAAAACATAAACTCTTTTTTTGAAATTGCATTTAATCAACAAGATAATGAAATGCTCGAAATTCTCATAAAAAAGGGCGCTAATATCACAGCTCAGGATAAAGATGGAAATACGTTATTACATTTAGCGGCAACTAATGGAGCAGAAGATATTATAGGGCTTCTTATCGTGTCAGGGCTCGATGTTAGAGCTCAAAACAAATTCGGTCAAACACCTTGGGATATAGCAAAAGGAAATAATAGTGATAAAAGTATACTCAATGCTGCAGTCAAACGTGCAGCAATTGAATGTAAAGCAATTGGATGCGAGGAAATCGAACAAATAAAATTCATTATTAAAAACGGTGGAGATGTAAACTCTAAGGCTCCAGCTAATGAGAGAAGAAGCATTTATCAACAACAACAACAACAAACGCCTCTACATATTGCAACAGAACTTGATAACACCGAAGTAGTAAAATTTCTCATTGATAACGGTGCAAATGTAAATACTAAAGACAATTCTGGCACAACGCCTCTTAACAACGCCATCAAAAATGGAAATATTGAAATTGTTAAATTGTTAATTGATAATAATTCAGATATAAACACTAAAGACTATAATAAAGAAACACCCCTTCATTACGCCATTAAAAATGGAAATGTTGAAATTATTAAATTGTTAATTGATAATAATTCAGATATAAATGCGAAAAATTATACTGATCGGACACCTCTTCACTATGCTGCTCAACGTGACAATATTGAGATGGTAAAATTTCTCGTTAGTAACGGCGCAGATGTTAATGCTAGAGATAAAGAAAGTACAACACCGCTTCACTATGCTGCTCAACATGACAATATTGAGATAGTAAAATTTCTCGTTGATAACGGCGCAGATGTTAATGCTAGAGATATTTACAATCAAAATTCTTGGGATATAGCACGCGACTACGAAAACCAAAAAATTATGGAAATATTAGAAAAAGCTGGAGCAGATACCTAGACAGGAACTTTAATATGCAACTAGTAAAAACAAGTGTTACAGTAGGCCTGATTAGTTTACTAAGTTTAAATTTTGTCAGTGGAGCGGACTCACAAGAATCCAACCGAGTGGCAATCGTAGTCAACAAATATCTGAAAGCAGAAATTGAAGACAATTTAAACATATACTTACAAGACTTGAAGAACGAAGGCTACGAACCCATCTTGAAAGAATGGGATTTAGAAAATGACCCTGCGCCTCCGGCTTTAAAGGCGTATTTAAAGGGATTGTATTTAGAGGAAGGAAGTCTTCAAGGGGCAGTGTTTATTGGGGATTTGCCGATACCGCTTCTAAGTGCCCCGATTACTGCAGGATTTGGACTTAATTACATCGCTGAAAGATACTATATGGATCTTATAGGGAAAGTGTGGCCGGAAAAATATTACAATGATGATTTTGAAGAAGTGTATTATGAATCAAATTATAAATCAGATTATGAATTGGACTGGAAAGCCTTAGGAACTTATACATCAGAAGCATTAAAGCGAATAATGGAAGAAGAAAATTTAGACCCAATACCCGAGATTTGGACAAGCCGAATAACTACTTCTACGCTGACAGATCTCTTTAAACAATCTGAAGGAAAATTGGTAAACAAATACTTAGAGGACAACCATGCTTATAGAACAGGACAAATAGTATTTCAAAAGCAAAATTTATTCTATGGACCTTCAAGAGAAGACATACCTATTTCTAAAAAAGAATTGGAAAAACTGAAAAACGTAATGTCTACTAATTATACACTTAAAGAACCAACAAATTTAATATCAAAAGTTTATGAATTTTTTGAACCATTAAATGAAAAGTCCTATGATATATTCTATTGGATAAGGCATGGTGTTCCAACTGATATTGATCTAGGTTATGAAGATTTGACTTCTGAAATTCTAGCGAATACATCTGTACACGTTAAAACTGCGTTTGTGTTTCCTTCTTCCTGCTGGATTGGATATTATATAGAACCTAAATATTTTGCAGGAAGTTATATATTTAATGAACAATTTTTTGTTCTTGGTTTGTTAACGTCGACTTTGCCTATATATGCTGGTTCAGAGTCTTTAATGATGCCCAAATTCATTGAAGGAGATACATTAGGCCAAGCTTTTAAAAGGGGCACTGGAATACCCGACTACGATCGTGAAGAATACTATTATGTTAATTACGAAATATTCAAAACAACATTAAATGCAAGATATATACTCGGTGATGGAACATTGAAGCTACAGCATACTTCATCACCATTAAACAATCACGTATTTAATAAAAAAATAAACAGCAATCAATATGATAATAATAAAGTATACGATTATATGAAAATAAAAGAAAACCATGCAACAGAATTTGATAACATAGAAACTATCAATTTTCTTTTTGAGAAAGCGTTGAAAAACAATGATATTAAGATGCTCGAAATTCTCATAGGAAAAGGTGCTGATTTAGAACTTTTAAATATATCTTCAAAAACAAATGAAGAATTATGATTATAAAATCCATATATATTTTTTCAATAACAACACTAGCAGCACTTAGTATTCTTCACGCAACAGATTTAACACCGCAAGAATCAAACCGAGTAGCAATCGTGGTCAACAAATACCTTAAACAAGAAATTGAAGACAACTTAAATATATATCTACAAGATTTAAGGAACGAAGGCTACGAGCCCATCTTAAAAGAATGGGACTTGGAAAATGACCCTACGCCTCGGGCTTTAAAAAGATATTTAAAAGAGTTATATTTGGAAGACAAAGGACTACAAGGCGCGGTGTTTATTGGGGACTTGCCGATACCGATTGTAGAAATAGATCCTCAAATAAAAGACCGATTTAGGAGCTGGTTCAAAATAACTAATTACATTGCTGAAAAATACTACATGGATCTTATAGGCAAGAATTGGCAAAAAAAAGATGAAAATTATCAATTTGAAGGACAAGAATATACATCAGATGGGGAAGTTTTTGAAAAAGACTATAAACTGGAAGTGTTATTACAAATGGCGCCAAAAGCTTTAAAACAAATAGTCGAAGAAAAAAATTTGGGCCCGATACCTGAAATTTGGACGAGTCGGATAGTAACGTCTGCTCTTACGGGCCTTTTTAAAAAATCTGAAAAAGAATTAGTAAACAAATATTTAGAAAATAATCACGCTTATAGAACGGGCTTGATGGTATTTCAAAGACAAAACTTATTATACTCTGTGCCAAAAATGCTGCAAAAACAGGAACCATTTAAAGGTAGTAAAAAAACATTTGAAGAAACAAAAAACATAATGTCTTCTTTTGATTACATACTTAAAAATCCAATCCCTCCTCCTTCAGAGATTAATGAATTTTTTGAACCATTAAAATATGAGTCTTATGAAATACTATACTGGGCTAGACATGGCGTACAAACATCCATTAATCTAGGTTATGATCATTTGACGTCCAAAATTTTAGCAAATACATCTGCAAATGCTAAAACTGCATTTGTATTCCCCGACTCTTGTTGGATTGGTAGTTACATAGAACCAGCATATTTTGCGGGAAGCTATATATTTAATGAACAATTTTTCGTTCTTGGTATGGCAACATCTACTTTACCTGTGAAGAGTGGCCCATCAACTTCAACAATGCTTAACTTGATAGAAGGAAAAAACTTAGGTCTTGCCTTCAAACAAGCAAATACAGTACCCGATGATAAAGTACATAGCATTCTTTCATTTCTTAGTAATCACGATATACTTTGGAATGCCAGGTATGTTCTGGGAGATGGAACTTTAACATTACAATCAAAATTTACGCCAAATAACAATCAACACCAATACGATAAAGACCGTGCATATTACTATATCAAAGCAAGTGGAAACCGCCCAACAGAATTCGATGATGCTAATACTTTAGACCTTCTCCTAATAAAAGCGCTTGAAAACAAAGATGACGAAATGCTCGAAATTCTCATAGAAAAAGGTGCTGACACCAGTGAGATTATAAAAGTTCAAGACCAAGAGGGCAATTCACCTTTACATCTAGCAGCTGCTGAAGAAGCAGCAGAAAAAAGAGACATAGGCATTCTAATCAAATTAGGATTTGATGTAAAAACCAAAAATAAATTAGGCAAAACACCATGGGACATAGCAAAAGAAAATCATAATGAAATAACAATGTTTCGTGCAACAGTTCAATACGGAACACCCGAACAAGCAAAGTTTCTCATTAAAAATGGAGCTGATATAAATGCCAAGGATTGGGATTGGAACACATTGTTACACAAAGCTATTGAAGAAAATAATATAAAAATAGTTCAATTTTTAATTGAAAACGGTGCAGATATTAATGTCGAAAATTCTTTTGATCAAACTCCTTGGCAGATAGCAAACGACTATGGCAACCAAGAAATTATGGAGATATTAGAAAAAGCTGGAGCAAACACAACTAAGTAGAAAATTTAATATGAATAAAATAATAAAAACAATAATACATTTGAAATTATTCAGCATAATTACCATAACCCAGCTTGGCTTAATAAATTTAGTACATGGAGACGAGTTGAATGCACCGCAGGAATCAAACCGAGTGGCAATTGTAGTCAACAAATATCTTAAACAAGAAATTGAAGATAACCTAAGCATATACCTCCAAGACTTGAAAAACGAGGGATACGAGCCCATCTTGAAAGAATGGGATTTAGAAAATGACCCTGCGCCTCAGGCGTTAAAGGCGTATTTAAAGGGATTGTATGTAGAGGAAGGAAGTCTTCAAGGGGCAGTGTTTATTGGGGATTTGCCGATACCAATTATGGAGGCTGATCCATTATTAAAAGCTACAAAGGATAATTCATCGCTGGGGCCGACTGAGATTTCTAATGGATACATCGCTGAAAGATACTATATGGATCTTGTAGGCAAAGAATGGATAGATAAGGACAACAATTACAAATTCGAAGAACCGGATTACCAATCATATTGGGAAAGCTTTTTGAAAATTTTGGGGTATGACACCCCAGAAGGCTTGAGGAACGCAATCGAAATAGAAGATATATACCCTATACCTGAGATCTGGACAAGCCGAATAGTAACTTCCACGCTTACATACCTTTTTAAGCAATCTGAAGGGAAATTAGTTAATGCATATTTGGTAAAAAATCATGGGTACAGAACAAACAAAGCGGTATTTCAAACACAAGCTTTAATATATTCACTCCCAGACGTAATGAAAAATGAAAAGGCATTTCATGCAAGTGAATTTATTAAAGCAAAGCACATATTATCTAGAAACTACGAGATTAAAGAACCTATTCCGGGACCTGCATACATTTATGAGTTTTTTGAGCCATTAAGTTCTGAATCCTATGAAATAATATTCTGGGGAAGACATGGTTTAAAAACAGAGATCTTAATTGGTCTTCAATATCTTAAGTCAAGTACATCATCTTCTGATGGAAGGTACTTGAGAAACCAAGACATGAGAAGATTTGGTAGTAGTATGGGTACATCATTGACAGATACACATGTGCATATTAAGACGGCATTTGTGTTTGCTGCTTCCTGCTGGATCGGCCATTATACAGAACCCGCGTATTTTGCAGGAAGCTATTTATTTAACGAACAATTTTATGCTTTTGGGATGTTGACAGCAACTTTGCCGACGTATGATGACCCAGAAACTCTTTCGACTATGTCTAAATTAGTCGATGGAAGTAACTTCGGTCTAGCTTTAAAGAAAGCGTTTGAGACACCTTATTATTTTTCGCTTTTTTTCACGAGTCCGGCTCTACTATCATCAAAAATAGCATCCTCGAACTCAAAATATATACTTGGTGATGGAACTTTAAAGCTGCAGTCAAGAAAACTTGTGACCAGCGAAGAAACCAAAAATAAACTTTAAAAACTATTAAAACTTCATTCAATTCCCCAAGGGGTATCGGTATTCATTGCCCTGGAAGTTCCTTAAGATGACTTCGTCCTTATTAATCTCGCGAACATATTGAGGGTTGACCGGGATTTTCCCGCCACCGCCAGGAGCGTCGATAAGGTACTGCGGAACAGCATAGCCTGTTGTGTGACCTCTTAGGCCCTCTATAATTTCAATGCCCTTATTGACATCGACGCGAAAATGCGAACTCCCGGTAATCAGGTCGCATTGATACAAATAGTAAGGACGCACGCGCATCATCAAGAGTCGGTGAACAAGGGATTTCATCGTATCGACATCATCGTTGATTCCTTTCAACAGTACACTCTGATTTCCTAAGGGCGAACCTGAACAAACAAGACGCTCACAGGCGTCTTTCAATTCATGCGTACATTCTTTTGGATGATTTAAGTGCACACTCATCCAAATAGGTCCGTGCTTTTTTAAAATCTCGCATAATTCCGGTGTAATTCTCTGAGGCAAGAATGTGGGTATACGCGATCCAATTCGAATGAATTCAACATGCTTAATTTGACGAAGTCGGCCCAAAAGCGAGTCCAATTTGTTATCAGAAAGCAACAAAGGATCTCCACCACTTAAGAGGACATCGCGAACCTCTGTGTGCTCTTCAATATACTTTAAACCGGATTCTAACTCGGGATGGAAATTATAATCTTGGGCATTGGAAACCAAGCGACTTCGAGTGCAATAACGGCAATAAGCAGCGCAGCGATCTGTTATAAGAAAAAGAACTCTATCAGGATAACGATGCACTAATCCCGGAGCGACCATCGAGCTTTCCTCGCCAACGGGATCCAATAACTCTTGAGGTGCAACATGCATTTCAGCCCCACGAGGAATCACTTGAAGGCGTATTGGGCAATTAGGGTTATCTCTATCGATGAGGTTAAAAAAATACGGGGTAATGGCAAGAGCAAGCTTATTATTGGCAAATTGGCAGCCTGCTATTTCCTCTGGGGTTAAGGAGATGTATTTTTCAAGCTTTTCTAAGGTTGTAATGCGGTTTTTAAGCTGCCAAACCCAGCTACTCCAATCATCATCAGAGACATCCGCCCATAAACCTTTTCCTTGAAACCAATTTTCTAAGTTATCAACAGGGTACATTTTAACCAGAACCTAAGGGTAAAATTAATATATGTCAAATATGATTGAAGTAAACCAATGTACACATGATTTAATTTTGCTATTTTAAGATTGCAGTAAATCGAGAGATCTATTCCAATCTTGCACAATGTCGGAAGGTAAATCAGGTATACTTGCACTTGAAGACGGTAGCGTCTTTAGAGGGAAGGCTTTTGGGGCAAATAAGACAGTTCTAGGAGAAGCCGTCTTCAATACTAGCATGACAGGATATCAAGAAATACTGACTGATCCTTCCTACTTTGGCCAAATAGTCACCATGACAGCTCCCCATATTGGAAACTACGGGGTCAATCCCGATGATGAGGAGTCTGATGGGCCGAAAGCAATGGGACTTGTAATTAGAGAGTTAAGTCCAATAACAAGTAATTGGCGGAGCGAAAAAAGCTTAGATGAATATTTAAAACTTCATAACGTTCCAGGACTTGAAGGTGTTGACACACGAACGATCACCAGAACAGTTCGCAAAACAGGGGTCATGAAGGCCTGCCTAAGCACTGAAGATATCTCTGATGAGGAAGCCATTAGGCGTGCTAGAGAATGGCCTGGATTGGCCCATATTGACTGTGTAAAAGCAGTTTCCTGCAAAGCCATTTACAAATTTGAATGGGACCCACAGAAAATCGTTCCCTTCACGGTAGAAGGGACACATTTAAACCACCCTACGAGAAATGAACATAAATTCCATATTGTTGTCTTTGACTTCGGAATTAAACGTTCAATTCTGAAACGGCTGTCCTATCATGGATTTTCCATAACGGTGGTCCCTGCCGAGACAACGGCAGAGACAGTTTATGCCTTGAATCCTGACGGAGTTTTCCTCTCCAATGGTCCAGGAGACCCTGCAACGCTCCTTTATGCTCATGAAACGGTACGGGAATTGATGAAGGAGTTTCCCATTTTTGGCATCTGCTTGGGACACCAAATCATAACCCATGCATTAGGGGCGAGCACCTATAAATTAAAATTTGGTCATCGCGGAGGCAATCAACCGGTTAAAAACCTTGAAACAGGGAAGGTATCGATCACAGCCCAAAATCACGGTTACTCGACAAAAGCTGAAGATCTTGAAACTCAAGGCGCCCTTGTAACTGAGGTCAATCTTAACGACAACACTGTTGCAGGGCTAAGACTTAAAGAACTTCCGGTTTTTTCAGTTCAATACCACCCTGAGGCAGCACCTGGACCCAATGATGCTGATCCGCTTTTTGAGGAATTTTATAGGATGCTTGCAAAAAACCTGTAAAAGCACTTTAAATTGAAGCTAGTGCCCTATTATCATTGTGTTACGTCAAATTCTTTGATGAAAATCAGTGCAAATTTGATTTAAGGCCCATTGTAGATACACTTGAATTAGAGACTTTAATCTTAGTAATATAAAAATGGCTGAGACATCATCAACGTCACCTGTATCTCCTAGACCTGGGCCTACAACAACGAGCACCGGTAAGTTTGCTGATCGCACAGTGACAACCACAACAGCCGAAGGAGTCCGTCCAGATACCACTACCAGATTCATACATAAGAAAACTCCTGGACTGTATAAAAGAAGAGCAGTAGTTGAAAATAAAGATAGAAAACACTCCGACGTCATTGCAGCTAAATTAAATGATATTGAAAATAATCAAGGGCTAAAACGTGCCCGTGCGATTATCGATCTAGCTGATAATGTTATCCTAACCAAAGGTAAAGAACACCGACTAGACGACGAAACTGTTAAAAAAATTGTCGGATTGGTCTTCTCTTCCTTAGAGGACTCCCATTGGCAAGCACGCATGGATGCTCTATATCTCTTGGACTCTCTTCGCTATAGACATTACTTAGACAAACCTGAATTCGCGAATCTAGGAGATGACATAGCATCAAAGCTAAAAGATCGTTCAGAAAACAACAGCAAAGTCATTGAAAATTTCGAAAAACTCTATGATAACCTAAGCTTATTAGAAGACTCTTCTATCCCTTCTGGGGATAAACCTTCTAAAAAAAGCGCGACGGTAAGTCTAGCTGAAGCTGATCATATTCATAAGCTAGAAGAGGCATTAAAAGAATCTAAAGCAAAACTTGAAGAGGCAAAGGAGCTGGAGAAAAGAAATCGTAATCTTGAAGGGCAAGTAACAATGAACCAAAAGGCAAACAATGAATTACACCAAGAAATCGAGCAACTTAAAGAAGAACTGAAAATAACAAGAAAAGAAAAACGACAATTGATCTCAAAATTATCGACGGAAGAAGGAGCCGTTGAGCTTCATTTCAACGAGTTAACAAACACACAGCAAGAAAACGAAAGATTGCAAAAAGAACTTGAAACGCTGAAAAAACAACATCAGGATGATGAAACTGCCATCACACGACTTAAAGAAGCGCATGAAAAGTTAATCCAAGAACATGAAATACTGACAGAACATACTCAAGCATTACTCAAGCAAATCAGTCAATTAGAACAAGCTACAGAACTTGAAAAGCAACTGGCAAAAAGAACAAATCCCACAAAAGAAGAAGAACAAGCATTAAAGTTAATATTCGATGCAAAGTCAGAATTAAGAGAAGCTACCTACGAGCTACTTTTCAATAATGCAGTTAGTGCATTTTATCACACAACACTTGGCCTAGGAACAGGATGTAAAGATAGCACAATAAACCTACAACTTCATAAAGTGGCCATTCAAGCATTATTAATGCAAGGTGGTTCAGAAGTATCAATTCAAAGGGAAGCCCAAGAGGCCCTTAAAAAATATGGTACTAGCAAAAACGAAGACGATATTAAACTCCTGCAGGAAATTAAGGATCTCGCACAGATTAAACTTGATCAGACTGAGACACAGACGATTACAGGGGCCGAAGAAAAGCTTGTAAATAAAGCTAAAGCGTATCTAGAACAAGCTAAAGCCTATCTATTGAAAATGGATTACCGTAATGCGTATCTTTCAGCACTAAAGGGCACAGAGCAAAAATGCAATAATAGTACGATAAACCTAGATCTTTACTTGGTGCTTATTAAAGCAACGTTAAAATATGGTCAACCAACAGCAGCCTCTTTGGTTGAAAAATTCACTAAAGCGATCTTGAAACAATATTCTAACGAGAATCCAGGACTTGAGAAGCGTATCGAGACTTTGAAGACACTAGTGCAGGCTACGACATTTCTGTCCAAAAAGGAATACGCCGAAGTGAATGAAACAGCATCTGTTGTTCTACATGAACCCTGCGATGATGATGTGATAAATTTACGACTTTACAAAGTACTTATTGATGCGGCATTAGAACAAACCCATCTCGATAGTGCTCGCGCTTACGTCAGACAAGCTATTAACAATTGCCCTCATGGGGACCAAGAGCTTTTACGAGAAATCCGTCGGATTCAGGCTGATCTCGGAGAAGATATTTAAACAATTAAGTTGTTCCCAGGGGGGGTGCTTTTGTGTAAAGTGGCCGTAGTTGGTGACGGTTTTGTATATGGGATGGAGGAGGTCTAGGGATTTAATCATGTCGGTGGGTTTGAAGGAAAAGAGGGATTCGATGGCTTTTTTAATTAATAAATCCGGGTGAATGCCTGTACCGAAAGTCGTTAAATTGAGACTGGTGGGTTCGGGGTGGCCGATGGCGTAGGCTACTTGGATTTCTACTTCAGAGGCTAGGCCGGCTGCTACTATGTTTTTTGCGATCCAGCGGCACATGTAGGCGGCTGAGCGGTCTACTTTTGAGGGGTCTTTTCCTGAAAAGCATCCGCCGCCGTGGTGGGCCCAGCCACCGTAGGTGTCTACCATTATTTTACGACCTGTTAGGCCGGCGTCGCCTTGAGGGCCGCCTATTACGAAACGGCCGGTTGAGTTAATGAAATATTGGGTATTTTTTGTAAGAAGGTGATCTGGAAGAACTTTTTTGATGATGTCTTCTCGACAAAATTCGACGATATCGTTATGACTGATATCGGGGGTGTGTTGGGTAGAAAGGACCACATTGGTTATTTCTACGGGCTTTCTATTTTCGTAGCGAACAGCAACTTGAGTTTTACAGTCGGGACGAATCCATTGAGCGAAATGTTTTCGGGCGTGGGCGAGTTCACGGGTTAGGCGGTGGGCGTAGATGATGGGAGCGGGCATGAGTTCTTCGGTATCGTTGCAGGCGTAGCCGAACATGATACCTTGGTCCCCTGCCCCACCGGTTTCGATGCCGGAAGCGATGTCGGTGGATTGTTTGGTGATGGCATTTGAAATGAAAACTTTGTCGGGATGGAAAACATCATCGTCATGAGTGTAACCGATTTCTTGGATTGCTTGACGTACAATGGCGTCGTAGTCGATGCGGACTCCAGAAGTGATTTCGCCGGAGAGGTAAACGCAATTGCTTTTAACCATGGTTTCGCAGGCGACACGGCTTGCTGGGTTTTGGGTGAGGCAAGCGTCTAGGATGCAGTCGGAGATGTAGTCGGCCACCTTGTCAGGGTGGCCTTCACCGACGGATTCTGATGAAAAGATGAAGTTTTTGTTCATCTTTATAAGCGGCAGATGAGGAGTTCGCGTTCAAAGATCATTTCTTTAGGGAGGTGGTCGAAGAGTTTGAGGAAGAGCTGTTCATGTTGAAGAGTAAGCATTTTGAGGCTTTCACGGTCTAGATGCATAAGTTCGTCCCATTGTTTTTTGGAGTAGTTGAGTCCGCGCCAGTCTATGTCTTCGTAGCGGGGGACCCAGCCTAGGGGGGTTTCTTTGGCGGAGGCGTTGCCGCGTGAGCGTTCTACGATCCAGCGGAGGACGCGCATGTTTTGGCCGTAGCCGGGCCAGAGGAAGCGGCCTTCTTCATCTTTTCGGAACCAGTTGACGTGGAAAATGCTAGGAGTTTCCGTTACATTTTTGCCGATTTTGATGTAGTGACGGAAGTAATCGCCCATATTATAGCCGCAGAAGGGAAGCATGGCCATGGGGTCGCTTCGGAGGGTGCCGACTTGGCCTTCGGCAGCGGCGGTTTGTTCGGAGGCCATGGTAGCGCCGAGGTAGACACCGTGAGTCCAGTCAAATGCTTGATAGACGAGGGGGATGTCTTTCATGCGGCGTCCGCCGAAAATGAAAGCGTGGATGGGGACACCTTTTGGATTTTCGAATTCGGAGTCGATGCAGGGGCAATTTTTAATGGGTGCGGTGAAACGGGAATTGGGATGGGCGGCGGGGCGACCACAATCAGGAGTCCAATCATTACCTAACCAGTCGATAAGGTGAGGGGGGGGGGTATCGGTTAGGCCTTCCCACCAGATATCGCCGTCGTCGGTGAGAGCGACGTTGGTAAAGATGGAATCTTTTCGGCAAGATTCGAGAGCATTAGGATTTGTTTTATAGGAGGTGCCTGGGGCGACGCCGAAGAAACCGGCTTCGGGATTGATGGCGTGGAGGATGCCTTCTTTATCTGGTTTAATCCAAGCGATATCGTCGCCGACGGTAGTGACTTTCCAGCCTTTCATTTCGGGGGGGGGGATAAGCATGGCAAAATTGGTTTTTCCGCAGGCGCTGGGGAAGGCGGCGGTGACGTAGGTTTTTTGGCCTTCTGGGGATTCTACGCCGAGGATGAGCATGTGCTCAGCTAGCCAACCTTCGTCGCGGGCCATATTTGAAGCTATGCGGAGGGCTAGGCATTTTTTACCTAATAAGGCGTTGCCGCCGTAGCCGCTGCCGAAAGAAACGATAGTACGTTCTTCGGGAAAGTGGACTATATAAGTGTTGGCTGGGTTACAGGGCCATTTGACGTCTTGTTGACCTGGTTCAAGAGGACAGCCGACTGAGTGGAGACAAGGAATGAAGAAATTATTAGTTCCTAGTTGTTCGAGGACGGGGGTGCCGATACGTGCCATTATGCGCATGTTGACGACGACGTAAGGGGAGTCGGTAACTTGGACACCGATTTGAGAAATGGGAGATCCGAGGGGTCCCATGCAGAAAGGGATGACATACATGGTACGGCCACGCATGGAGCCTGCGAAGAGGTCTTTCATTTTACGGCGCATTTCGCGTGGGGGCATCCAGTTGTTGGTGGGGCCGGCGTCATCTTTGGAATTGCTGCAGATGAAGGTGCGGGTTTCTACGCGGGCGACGTCTTTGGGGTCTGAGCAGAAGAGGTAACTATTGGGGCGAAGCTGTTCGTTGAGTTTTATGCAAGAGCCTTTATAAACCATCATTTCGAAAAGAGCATCGGCTTCTTCTTGAGAGCCGTCGCACCAGTGAACTTGGTCGGGTTTGCACATGGTCTGCATTTTGCTGACCCATTTTAGAAGAGCTTGGTGATTTGTTTTTGGTGTAGTCATTACTTCAATAAGAGTTTCCATAAAATATATGAGAGAGGATTAAGTTAAAGGATGGGGATTAGTTGTTGCAATCTTTTTTAATAGTTAGGGTGTGTGAGGGGGGGGTGAAGTAATACCAATTTGCATTCAAAAATGAAGAAATCTCGATTTGCCTTCATGCCATCTAATGATCCTTCTTCACTCGCAAGTGCTCGATGTAGCTCGCTATGCCTGTGCGCTTGCTTCCTCAGAATGTCATTATATGACATAAATTCAAACGACCTTTCTTCATTTTTTAAATGCGAACTGGTATAAAAGTTCATTTTTGATATGACGTCTTAAATTTTGATAGAATCGTGGAGGGCGGTGAGCTTATTGCAGATAAGCTGAATAAGGTGATTTTGTGCGATAGGATGCTTAGAGGGGTTATTAGGAGTATTCATGGGTGTAGTGGTTAAGATTAGGGCTACTGCCATTTTCATGGAAAATGGCCCTATCCTAAAATGCATTATCTCGAAATCAAAATAAAAGGTCAAGAGCTTTTTTATCAAAAAAGCATAAAAAATAATAAAAAGTGTAAAAAATTTTATTCTGAGAAAGAAGATCTTTTTTACAGTGGCATTAATCGAGGTATTTTTTGGTGAACTCAAAATCAAAGTGCAAGAGTAGAACCAAATATGGTAGACTACTGTTGCACTTTGATTTTGAGATTGAAATATTCTTAAACAGTCGCGTCTTCAGGTACCTCTTGCGTAGACATTGAAGCCCATTGCGTTAGTTCACTCATCATCGCTGAGTCATTATGACTTGCTAACGAGGAGTCAAAAGAATCAGATACAGTCAGAACGTTGTGTTGAACTAATGCACGAAGACTCCTAAGCGTTTGTGTATTCATATCAGAAGAACATTCTGTCTCATTATACTCTCCGTGAGAAAAGTTAGAGAGAAATGGAGGAGTTTCTATAGATAATTTTGAATAAGGATGAATATCTCCTATTTTAAGAGAAACCAGGTCTGACTGTTTAGCGATTTCAAGAGTTGTATATGGACTCATATTGCCTATACACAATGAACGCAGGCCTGGGAGTCCCTCCGGAATTATGAGTGCTGTAGGGACACTCAAATCTCCAAAGGACAGAGAAGTTAAGCTTCTCTTTTTTTGTAAAATATGGTAAAAGAGCAATTCGATACAATCGATCATGTGAGGATGTACATTACCTATTGTGATTGATTCGAAGTTCTCTATTTCTCGATTTCTAATTGACTCAACAAGTTGTTGAATTTCTCTTGTTGTACAAAGTTTTGATACAGCTCCATTGGTAGTTTGAACCGTCCGTCCAGTAAAATTACTAGATTCGATCGAAGCGTCATTCGTTGTTTTTGTTGTTATTACTGCTTTTGTTGTTTTTGTTGTTATTGTTGTTTTTGTTGTTATTGCTACTATTGTTTGATCTCTATTATACATGATATTTTTTGATGTTAAAATTTTGTTATAAACAGAAGAAGTTGATAATTATTTGCTTTTTTTGTCAATGAAAAACATGAATTCATCTGGCCTCAAAACCGGGGTGCAACAGTAATTTATCATGTTTGGCCCTACTGTTGCGCTTCAAAATTGAGTTCGGGATAAAAGCAAATAAATTGACTTATTGAAAGATTCAACTAAGTATGGGTATACGTATGGAGCTTCCGATAGGCGTTAGTGATTTTGAGAAATTAATTGAGGATAATTACTTATTTGTAGATAAGAGCTTGTTTATTAAAGAAGTCATGGAAGATGGGGCTCAGGTTGTGTTGATTACAAGGCCTAGGCGATTTGGAAAGACACTGAACTTATCGATGCTTTATTATTTTCTCAGTAGGAATTACAATAAGAATGAGAATTTATTTAAGGGATTGAAAATTTCGAAAGAAGAAGAATTTTGTAAGAAACATCAACAGCAATATCCCATTATATTTATTAGTTTTAAAGATGTTAAGGCACTGGATTATGAAAATGCATATGATATAATTGTGAAGTTAATAAGAGAATTATATGCCGAGCATCGGTACTTGTTGGAAGGAGACTTATTGGCTCAAGATGAAAAAAGTATCTATGAAGAAATATTGAATGAAAAAGCAAATAAGGCTAGTATAAAAGACTCGATCAAGCAATTAGCATTGTATATGGCTCGGAAATTTAAACAATTGCCAATAGTTTTAATAGACGAGTATGATACGCCGATACAAGAAGGCTATTCAAAACAGTATTACGAAAAAATAGTAGAAGTAATGCGAGGAATTTTTGGGCAAGCACTTAAGGATAATCGACCGGGCGACAGAATTATAGATAAAGCTATAATTACTGGGATAACGCGGGTGGGACAAGAGAGTATGTTTTCTGGTTTAAATAATCTCGAGGTTTACACATTATTGCGAGAAAAATATGGTCAATATTTTGGTTTTACGGAAGAAGAGGTAATCAATTTGTTAAGACAAAGTAAACAGACAATTTCTATTTCACCTATCAAGGAATGGTATAATGGTTATCAAGTGGGTCGGTATGTGCTATATAATCCGTGGTCGATCATAAATTGCTTAAAGAACAATGGAGACTTAAAGCCTTATTGGGTTAATACTGCTAGTAATGATTTGATAGCTGAGTTATTGGATGGTGCTAAACTTGCGATTAAACAGCAATTTGAAGAGTTATTACAGGGGAATGTTATTGAGCAACCACTATCTGAAAATCTTGTATTTGCGGATATAAAAACGAGTGCGGAAGCTTTATGGAGTTTATTGGTTTATGCTGGATATCTTAAGGTTTTATCGAGTGAACTTCGCGGTTATGAATTAATGGCCAAAATGGCCATACCTAATAAGGAAGTAGGTTTTGTTTATGATAAAATAATAGCCAATTGGTTTTATAAAGCAACGAGCAGGGATTCTTATATCAAGTTTATTCAAAGCTTAGAAAAAGGTGAAATAAATAATTTTAAGAATTATTTATCAGACTATATTATACAAACCGGTAGTTACTTTGAATTTAATAGCAAGACGTCCGAACAAATATTTCACGTATTTATTTTAGGGTTGGTGGTGGGTTTAAAAGAGCATTACGCTATTCATTCGAATCAAGAATCTGGACTAGGGCGTTTTGATGTTATATTTATTCCCAAAGATAAGTCTAAAAACGGGATATTGTTGGAATTTAAAACGAGTGCTACTTCTGATCTTCTTGTAGAAAAGGCGCAAGAAGCTTTGAAGCAAATCAAAGAGCGACGGTATATAGAGAGGTTTAAACAGCATAATATTGACTCAGTATTGGCCATAGGATTAGCTTTTTGCGGCAAAGAACTGGAATTGGCACATGAGGTGATTGCTATATGTGGGCGTGGGCCTGCGAATTGAGGCTTAAAAATCTGAAAGCTCAACAAAGAGTAAAATGATGAACAAATAATCACTTGAGTTATATGCTTTAGATGGCTGTGCTGTTTCTATCTGCTTTTAATATCTGAATTTTGACTTGGATAAGATATGCAGTTAGAATGAAGATAAAAGCAGTAGAAAATAAGAAGGAGGACGGCATGAATCATCTATCAGGAAAGGAAGTTCATAGGGCAGAAATAAGGAAGTTTGTTGCTGCTCAAGAAAATGCGGGAGCGACAAAGGGGGGTGAACTATTTGGCGGGCACACAATAAATTGGTATAGACTTGGAGATGACTTTTTAGAGCGCGCGGGTAATTGGTTTAAGGCTTGCGTTAGTTCAGAATATGAAAAGATAGTGCAGGAAGAATTTTTTGAAAATCTAAAAGAAAGAGTAGGCGCTGCCGCACAAAATATACATAGTAATGTTCTAGAGAATAAAAAAGAAACGTACGGTGTGATGCTCCTAAGAAACATAATGAAAACAGATATTCCTAAAGCGCAGCGGTATGAGTTGATCATTCAAGCGGCTGAATTAAACCCAGATTTAAAAAATATAACCGCAAAAAACCAAAAGGATTGGGAGTTACTTAGTACATCAAAAAAAACTCTTTATAATGAGGCTTTAGATTTTTTTAACGAACAAAAAAACAATAATTTAAATACTATATATGGAACATTAAGAGAAGGCATCACGATAAAGAGCGAAGGTGATAAAATTTTACGCGATCTAAATAAAGATTATAGCAAAATCCCTGTGTTCTCTCAAAAAGCTCTGGAGAAATTCAAGCTAGATTATGCAAAAAAAATAATAATAGAAGTAATAAAATATTCTAATGACCCAAAAACCATTCTCAATAAATTAAAGAAAATAGATCAGCTAGAATTCACAAAAGAGGAAAAGGTTGAATTGAAAAATTTCGTTAATCAAGAAGTAAAGAGAAAAATATACTATGACAATAAACATACAAAGCCAAACGTTCTAGAGGCAATTTTAGCTAATCCTAGATATCAAAAGGCAAGTATTGATGAATTTGAAAAAATGTTGAAAAAAGAATACCCCCAATTAATAAGTCAAGATGCAAGGAATAGAGCTGATGATATTCGTGCCAATGTAAGTGATACAGTTTCACATCTGCTAACATTAGTCAAAGATTCAAAAAAGCTCTCTGACGATGAGCAAGTCATAAATCTCGCGATCTTTGATACCTGCAAACAAAGAATGGTATCCTATGGTGATAAAAATTTCCGTGAGCAATTTTTTAACCATTATCCACAATATCTTTCAATTAGCACGAAAGAAGATTTTCAACTTTTTAAGAAAGATTTAGAAGCTGCCATAGAAGAAGATATTAAACAATACTTGGAAACATTAGCGATGTCTAATATTAACACAATAAGGGACAGGATCCTGGCAAATGTAATGACAGCCGGGCATGATCAAGAATTTCGCGATAAGATCAGGGCACTTTTCGATCAATACGATATAACACGAACAAGGACAACAGTACAGCTCATTACAGCAAAGTCAAATGCAATCACAACGGCAGAGAAGCTTATCACTTCTGCAACAATACAACTTAGTGACCTGATTCGTTTAAAAAGCAATTTGGCAGAAAAGCCAAATCCATTCAATACAATACGAAACCAATACCTAGGGACAGAAGTCTCATCATTAGATGATGTTAAAAACCTCAAGATGAATTATGCAAAAGATATTATCAAACAAATAATAGAAGATTCTAAAGGTAAAAAGATTACTGAGATTTTAGAAAATGCGATCAATAAGTTTGATGAACAGACTGAGTTTACAGAAGAAGAAAAAACTGAATTAAAAAAATATCTTAGGTCTCAAATTTTTTAAAAGAGGCACGATGTCTAGGAGTTTTTTCGGTATAGTTGAGATTTAATTTTGACAAATATAACATTTGTATATACGGTGTGTTTGTGAGAGATATTCCTGATTTAGTTAAATTTCAATGGGATAATGGAAATTTAGAAAAAAATTGGATAAAGCATAAGGTAACAGCTTTTGAAGCTGAACAGGTTTTTTTCAACAGCCCTCTAATGGTGATAAATGATGAAAAACATTCTCAATTGGAGCAAAGAGCAGCAGCACTTGGAAGAACCGATGCTAATCGGTTGTTACTTGTTATCTTTACGATTAGAAATGATCATGTGCGTGTGATTTCGGCACGTGATATGCATAGCAAAGAAAGGAAATTGTATAATGAAAAAAACATCAAATAAGTTAAAAAAAATACCTAAATTTAAAAATGAAGATGAGGAGCGAGATTTTTGGGAAAAAAATGACGCTACTGAATATTTTAATTGGAAGAATGCTAAGAATGTGGTTTTTCCTAATTTAAAACAAACGACAAAAGCCATATCTATAAGGCTGCCAGAGTCGATGTTAAATGAACTTAAAATTTTAGCTCATAAGCGTGATGTAGGATATCAATCTTTAATTAAGATGTTTCTTTTTGATAAAATTCATTATGAGCATAAAAAGTAGTCAGGCGATACCTATGAGTTTTGGAAATGCTCGGAAAACTGTGTCAAAAGCGAAAGCTAAATCTCAAGGCCCTGGATGTGAATTTTTTCTTCTTTATCATATCGATGGGGGCCGGGATTGACTATGGTCAGTGAGTCTAGTTTTAGGTCTTCCATGGCGATTCGCATTGATTTGGTTATTTGTGGTGATTCTGAGAACTTGAATTCATATCCTAGGCGTTTACCTTGATTGATGACTAACAAGTCTAATTCGGCTCCTTGATGAGTTGACCAATGGTAGCAATCATTTTCGTCAAAATCATTCATCAAAACTATTTGTCTTAGTGCAAATGATTCCCATGAGGCTCCTAGATTAGGGTTTTTAAGGAGGCTATCCCAATCAGTAATTCCCAGCATATAGTGTAAGATTCCAGAATCTTTGAATAGTAATTTAGGGGCTTTTACTTGTTGTTTAGAAAGATTTTCATGCCAGGGAGCGAGTCGTTGTATCATCAAAGTGCTTTCTAAAATGTCGATATAGTGTTTAATTGTTGTACTTGTCAGTTCCAATGAATGGGACAGATCTGAGAAATTAATCTTTTTAGCGTTATAATGAGCTAACATATGCCATAATTGCCTCATTTTTCGTTTTGAAACATTAATACCTAGGGCAGGGATATCTCTTTCAATAAAATTACGGGTATAGTTTTTGATCCATTCCCATTGATTTTGATTAACTGTTTCTAAGAAGGCTTTGGGGAATCCTCCGTAGATCCATAACTTTCTCATTTCTTTTGTTTCTATAATGGAAAACCCTGGAAGTTCCATATATGCGAGCCTACCTGCGAGTGTTTCGGATGATTGTTTTATTAGCTCTAGTGAGGCGCTGCCTAATATGAGAAATTTTCTATTAACTTTTTGATCTACGAGAACTCGTATTGCTGGAAATAGGTCTTCTTTTCTTTGAATTTCATCGATGATGATGAGGCCTTGTTGTTTTTCTAAACTTACCATTGGGTTTTCGAGACGATCCAGGTCTCTAAAGTCCTCGAGATCGTATTTATGGACTTCTTTGTGACCTTTTGCATACATATTGGCTAGGGTTGTTTTTCCAATTTGTCGGGGTCCGAGGATTGCAACGACGGAATGTGTTTGAAACAAATAGTCGATTTTTTCAAGAAAATGGTGTCGTTCCATGGTGTACATCTATCATCTTCCATTAAAATTTCAAGTATTATTTGAAATTTTAATGGAAAAACGATGAATCTTCCATTAAAAACTCAAATAATACTTGAAATTTTAATGGAACTAGGAGCGGAGAGCGACGATGGGGTCGAGCATGGAGGCTTGGCGGGCTGGGTAGTAGCCGAAGAATAAGCCGATTGCGGTGGAGACGCCTACGCCTAGGAAGATTGCGATATTTGAGACCAGGAAGTCCCAGTGGTTATGTTGGGCAATGAAATAAGAGACGCCGATGCCTAGGATGAGGCCAATTAGGCCACCTATGAGGCAGAGGACTAAGGATTCTATTAGAAATTGGAATTGGATATCGCGTCTTAGGGCACCGAGTGCTCTGCGGATACCGATTTCTTTTTTTCTTTCTGAGACGGAGACCAGCATAACGTTCATGACGCCAACGCCGCCAACGATGAGGGAGATACTACCGATTGCGCCGAGGAGGAGGGTGAACATTTGTGATTGTTTTTCCATTTGTTGGATGAGCTCTTCAGCATTTTGAACTTCGATTTCGAGAGCGGGGTCTACGAGGTGGAAGTAGTTTTTAACGTCTTCTGAGGTATCTTTAGCGATGGCATCTGGTTGCATTCGAGCGAGGATGTTGCTAATTTCTGGTTCTTCGAAGGTGCGCATGAAAGTGGTAATGGGGATCATGATGGAGCGGTTTGCGTTGAAGGGCTTGAGGCCGCCGAGGGAGGTTTTATCTAAGACGCCGACGACTTTGAAGAGTCTATCGCGGAAGAGAAGGTCTATGCCTAGGTAGGTTGTAACGCCTTGTTTTTTGAGTTCTTCGACAATGTCGGAGCCGAGAACGCAATAATTCATATTAATATCAAGGTCTGAAATGTAGCGGCCCTCTTTCATTTTGAAGCGATTGATGCTCAAAAAATTGCCCATTGTTGCCAGGATTTGGGAGGAATAGCTGTGACCCTCGTAGGAAAAATTGGTACCACTTGAGGCCATGGGTGTTGATTCCATAATGCTTGCGACACGTTCGGGGAGTTGGACTGCTTGCTCCATTGTGATTTTGGGAGCATTGTCACCTCCGCTGCCGCCCCAGCCTTTGCTTACGACGATGTAATCTGTTCCCATTTCTTTAAACTGTTTCAGTGAGTGGGCCTGAACGATGATACCTACGGATACCATTGCGATAACGGAGCCGATGCCGATAACGATACCCAGAAGAGCTAACAGGGTTCTTTGTTTAGCGCCGAGGAGGCTTCGGAGCCCCATATTAATATTGGCTTTTATAATCATTTTCTTATATCTGCTGCTACAATTCCGTCTTTAAGAAGGACCTGACGAGGGCTATCTTCAGCGATTTCGACGTTGTGGGTTATGAGGACGATGGTCATGCCTTCCTCGCGATTAAGTTCATAAAATAAGTGCAAAATATCTTCGCTTGTTTTGGCGTCAAGGGCACCGGTAGGCTCATCGGCGAGGATTAGAGAGGGTTTTCCGGCTAAGGCACGGGCGATTGCTACACGTTGTTGCTGACCACCTGAGAGTTCGTTAGGGGTATGATGTTCTCGATCACCCATATTGACCCTTTTCAGCATTTCACGGCATCTGGGGATGATTTCGGATTGGGACCAGCCACGGTAGAGTAAGGGGACTGCTACATTTTCGAGGACGGTTAATTTTGGAAGGAGGTTATAGGATTGAAATACGAAGCCAATCTTTCGATTACGGAGGGTTGATAGTTCATTATCATCAGCGGATGCGCTATTTATGCCATCGATATAAAATCCTCCTGATGTTGGTTTATCAAGGAGCCCCATAATATTCATTAGTGTAGACTTACCACAGCCGGAAGAGCCGACGATTGCGACGAATTCTTTTTCGAAGACCTTGAAGTTGATACCCTTGAGGGCCTGGACGGCGACGGGCCCTAGGTTGTAATTTTTTATTACGTTTCTCAGGTCTAGGATTGGTACTTGCTCTGCCACAGTATTGATTACTTAAAGGTTATAGGATAAGAAGTTTATCGCCTGCTTGGATACCGGATGTTATTTCTACACTTCTTGCAGTTGTCTTACCTGTTTCTACGCGAATTTTTTCGGGTTCAGCTTGACCGGCCACGACTTTGAAGACGTAGTTTCCATCTCTTGCTATTTTGATTGTGTTAAAGGGGATCATTAATGCTTTGGGGTTACTGTAGGTTACGATACTTAAGACTGCGCTCATTCCTAAGCGAATACGTTTTCTCTGCTCTTCGGTTAGTGGAAGAGTTTCAACATAAATTTCGAAATAGGGAGTACGTCCACCTTGTTTGGCTTGTGAGGAGACGTAGGTTACGGAACCTTCTATGACAATTCCAGGAAAGGCTTCACCGGTGACGCGAACTTCTTGGCCTTGTTTGATTGAGGTAATATCGACTTCTTCAACACGTCCAACGACTTTAAGGCGTGTGAGATCTGCAATTGCGACAAAGACAGCTCCTTCATCGGCCATCATTCCGACTTCGACAACGACGTTCTTTTTTGTCTCGGTACTGCCACTGGTTGAGGATATGGGTAGGATGGCTACACCGTCGGTGTTGGATTTTATTGCTGCTTTTTCTAGTTTATCACTAAATTCTTTTTCGGTGAGGACGGCATTGTCCCATTTAAATTCGGCGATTTGAAGGGCCTCGGCATTTCCTTCTTTTTCTGTGCTATCGAGCTTTGTTTTCGCGTTATGCAAGGCATCTTCGGCGCTTTCTAGATCATTTTTTGATATGACGCCTAATTCGAAGAGTTTATTGGAAGAGTCTAGCTTGCGTTGATCTCGAATTACGTCTCTTTTTGCATCTAAGAGTTCGGTACTGGTGGCCCAGCCTTTTTTCTTATCGTATTCTTGTTTGGCTGTGATTTCAGCAATTTTTGCATTTCTGTATTCGACTTTTACTTTTTCATCATCGAGAACGAGCAATTCCTGTCCTTTTTTGACTTCTTCACCGACGGTAAAGTCTTTTGAAATAACTCTTCCAGTAAAGGGGACGAACATATTTTCTATGTTTGCGGGCTCCAGGACACCTTTTAGAGTTAAGGGATAGTTAAGGGCTTCGGGTACGACAGTGAAGAGGTTTTTTTCATTTAATTGCGTCATATCAATTCCCAGTTGTTCAGAAACTGGTTCTTTAGAGACTGGGGTTTTAGAAGGCTTACCGGTCGAAAAGAATTTGAGGCCCCAGACGATAAGACCAATTACAAGGAATAGTGTAATGATTGCAACGGTTGCGATCATTCGGTTACGAGTGACATATTTTGAAGTTTCTTTGACGGTTTTGGTCTCCTCTTCGGCCTTCATGTAGGCGACTTGGAGTTTATCATTTTGTTCTTTAATTTGCTCTGCGAGGGCTTGTTCGTTTTTTCTTGTTTCTTGCAAGCTGCTGAAGAGAATACTATTTTCAATAGCTATTGCGGCTTGGGCGCACATGGCCTCTACAAATGCTTCGTCTTGTGGACTAAAGGGGCCTGTCGGCTTGTTAATCAATTCTATTACGCCAATTTTTTTGGACTTTTCAATAATTGGGGTACAGAGAATAGATTGCACGGATACATCTGTTATATCATCGATTCTTGGATCATAGCGGGAATCCTTTGTAACGTCAGGTATATTGAAAGTTTTTTCTTTGTCCATGACTTGGCCGGGTATGCCTTGCCCGAGTTTAAACTCGAGAGACATAAAATCGGCTCCTTCGCCAGCGCGATTCCAAAGCATTTTTTCAAAATCATCGTAAAGATAAATAATAACACGCTGAGCCTGGGTGAAACTTTTTGTTTTCTCAATAATGAGATTTAAGAGCTCATTGAGGTCGTGGGGTTTTTGTTCGAATGCTTCTAATATTTCCATAATATTTTAAAGACTAATTTGATTCATCTTTTACTTTTGATTCATCTTGTACTTTTAGTTCATCTTTTACTTTTAATTTACCTAAAAGGGTTGCACTGAGTTTAGGAACATTGTCTGTCCTACGATTAATATCGATATTCCAAGTGTCTAGGGTTGTACCGAGTAGAGCGTCCATGGTGGAAAGGCTGTTCATAAGAGCGATTTGGGCGCTGAGTTCTTGGGACTCTGTGGTAATAAATTGGTCTAAGACGGATGTGAGCTCGAAGCCGCTTGAGCTACCGGCTTCGATTTCGAGGCGTTTTTGGACTAGACGTTGCTTTGCTAGCATAACATTTAATTTTGCCAATTTTACCTGAATAATATTTTTTTTAATCTCTCTTAGGGTGTCTTTTACTCTAGCGGTGAGGTCCTGTTCAGATTTTTGGACATTGATCTTTGCGGTACGCAGGCCAACCTTCGCATCAATTAAGCCTTGTTCACTGGTTAAACTATTGAATGGCACAGTCAATGTTAGGCCGACATTAACAGTACGATCTCTAAAATCCCAGGAATTTTGATTAGAACGGCCAAGCGATGCTCTCGAGGCTCCAGCAGTTATACCTGAGTTAAAATCAAGCTGCCATAAGCAATTGTTTCTTGCTTGAATATAACTCAACTCGGCCTTTCTTAAAGCTATCAGTTGGTTGAGATAATCAGGGGCATTGAGATATGCGATGGGCATTAGCTCTTCTACTGTTGGTAGATCTTTGGGGTCGATGTCTAGGACAAAGATATTGTCTGGAACTATATTTAGGGAGGTATCCATGTTCAAGACACGTAAGAATGCGATTCGGGCCTGATCGACGGTATTTTGAGAATCTTGAAAGCTAAATTCTCGAGTAGCTAGGGAGTATTGACCTTCGACAATGTCTGCCTCGGCACGGATACCAGCGGCGACTAGTAATTTTGTCTTTTCCAAGTCCTGACGTGACTCTTCAATGGAACGTTTATCAATTTCAAATTGATCGATAGCTCGTTTGTATTCACGGTAAGTTGTGATGGCTTGGGTCACGACGGTTATAACAGTTCCCCTCAAACTATTGATATTAGTTTCTTCGGTTAAATAGGCATCAGTAAGAGGAAGTGTTCCTATTATAAAGCCGGCGCCTTTAAGTAAGGGTTGGGTAATGGCTAGTCTAAGTCCTGTAGTTGCATTAGTATCACTGGGTTGACCGGCCGTTCTTGAGTAGGTATAGGCATTGGTCCATTCCATATTAATGACACCTCCTGTTTTGAGCTTTTGGGAGGTCACAATTCCTGGAGAAGGCATTGTAACGAAGACGCTATGAGGTTTATCTCGACGATTAGTTTGGGCATAATCAACCTTAAAAGTTGTATCCCACTGGGGTCTATAACTATTTTCGGCAACGCGTAATTGCTCTATCTGTACCTCTCTGTTCAAATAAGCTGTTGTAATACCTTCACTGATATTTGCTTCAAGAGCACTTGCGTTTCCGAAGCCGACACCCTCATTATCCCTTAGAGCTAAATAAATAGCTTCCTCTAGGGATATTCTGGGTCCTTTACCGTATTCTAGGCCTAAATAGACGTTACCCTCTTCTTGGAGCTCTGTAAGCAGGGCACCAGCATCGATACTTTTAAGATCTTCAGGGTTTTCTTGAAAAATTTTTTCAGCCTCACTCTCGGCGTTCCTAGGAACAAAGGGCTCTTTTGTCACTATACCATATTGGTTATCCGTGTCTTCAAAATCGTCAAAGGGAATGGGATTAATTCCGATGCCTTTTCTCACAATGCAAAAGCCACTGGGATCGGTACATACGGTCGGGCATAGAGCATGAAGGCTTGGAGTAAAGGAAAACCCGATTGTTATAAACCCTAGCAGATAGATGCTTGAAAACCCCCTGGATAAGACAATACGTACTTTATGTAAACCATCTGTGAGACTCATTGATTCAGGGGATGTAAGGCAAAAAAGGCATAACTCGATGGTGATAATTCCAGGAATTCTTAGGTTTGTAAATAGCAAAAAATGTTTTTTCTAATTATTTCCAAAATTCGATAATTTTTTGCTTCAATTGTTCTAGTTGACCTGGGCGGGTGATAACGAGAACGGTGTCGTCTCCTGCGATAGTGCCAACGATTTCAGGGAAGCCGATATCCTGATTATTCTCATCTAGATTTGAAGTTGAATCAGGGTCATTGGAGCTAATGTAATCTAGTTTGTATGCGAGGGCGTGCGCATGACCTGGAGGAGTGTGCAAGACGAGTAGATTCGGAGGAGACTCGTCTATGCGCTTTATTAAGCTGCTGATACCAATATCGGGGGAATTAGGAGCAATATATACTCCGTGTTTTTTACGCACTCCCATCTTTCTTAAACGCCTTGAAAGGGTTGATTGCGTCATTGCGTGCCCCAAACTTTTAATTCGTTCTAGAAGTACGCTTTGATCACGGATTTCTTCTGTTGCTATAACCTTTAATAACTCTTTGTTTGTCATAATTTAACTCCTATCTTTAAGATACAACCTGCCTAATTGCGTGATTTTATATTTTTGAAGCCGGCTCTGAGGCTTTTCTAAAATAGTATACTCTATATATTTATCATTCAACAAAGACTTTATTCCTTTATTTAAAGCTCCTGAAATCAATTTATGCCCTAGATGAATCGCTATTTCACTCCTAGAAAGCGCTTTTTCTTGTAAGACTTTTAATATTCTGATACTCATCGACTCTAGCTTCGACTCTAGCTTCGACTCTAGCTTCGACTCTAGCTTCGACTCTAGCTTCGACTCTAGCTTCGACTCTAGCTTCGACTCTAGCTTCGACTTAGGCTCATCGTCTTCATCCACTACTTCAGCCTCTTTGACTACTTCCATAGCCTTAGGATGCACTAATAATATCGTCAAAAAATAAGTATGATCTTCATCTGTTTCAAAAATTGGCTCTGGCGAACCATTATTCTTCATCGCTCTTAAAATCTTTGGAACTCCGGTTCCTCTACCTTCTGTCAGATCTAACTCTTTGAGAAAATCTCCAATACGGCGATTGCGATATTGTTGTGAAACGCCCTTTCCTTCCTGCAAATCCTTGATATTAACTGAGTTCTCTGGCCCAGGAAAACTCTTTATGATAACTCGATCTGGCAAGATTCTTACTTCTATCGGCTCACGTATCTCATAACTCTTATGATAAACCGCATTAACAAGAGCCTCTTCTATTGCTATGTAAGGTACATTGTATATGCGATCGGCTTCTGCACGATCCGGATATTTAATAATATGCTGCACAACAAAAGTATCCTCCAGATACGCAAGCGCTGCCTTTAGAGACTTCCACAAAGGCCCTTTGAATATTTTTTCTGAAAAGTTATCTGCACCAAGACCGTCTGGAAAATGAACCACATCAATATGCGTGTATGGAAAAAAATCATCTGGGTTTTCATTAAAAAACATCAATCCTATATTTATAGGACGCCTTATCTCCGATGGCCCATCAAGAATTCGCATTTGCTTACAAAGCTGCTCGAATTCTAAGGAATCCATTTCATCTTTTAAGTCACTGTTAATCGCATGGAGAAATTCCTTAATTAGGCCAAACTTCAAATCGCTCATTCCAGATTTATAATTCACTCTATCATCAAAGGGAATAGTCTCAGCTAATCGAATCAAACCCTTTTCATCAGCCCCTTTTGCTTTTATCGTTGAAGAACCACGTCTTATAAAATACCCATATTCTTTGCTATCCTTTGCTCCAAGCTTTTCTCGCGCTTTATAAGGTCGCTCTTGTCCCCCTGGAACCCAAATAACTAAAATAGTCTTCTCTTCAATAACATAGGGAACAATAATTGCATGATACTGCGGCTGAATATAATTATACCCTAAGCGTAAAATTTCTTTTTGTATTTTGTCTACTTGATTTTCTTCTACTCCAAAAGGGGGAAATACTGGACGACCCTTATTCTCCTCAATTCCAATAATTATGTAACCCCCTCCTAAATTATGAGTATCATTCGCAAATGCACACATTGTATGCAATACATCCAACGGGTTCCAATGCCTTTTAAACTCCAAGCGCTGCCACTCGACTGTCTTGCCGCGTAGAACATTATCTATGTTAATTGGTAAATGCATTAATAATTGGTAAAGCTAAAAGTAAATATTTAAAGACTCAGCAAAAAATAATTCAAAGAATAAGACGAACATTTTTTGTCCTATGTCCTATCAAATTTTTAAATTTTTCAGTATGCTCTTGAGTCTCCCAATTTTATGCACTAATTTAAGAAAACAATTGAAATAGATCAATAAAAATGAAAAAATCTAATATTTTAATAACATCTTACCTTACGATAGTTTTTATTATCGTGTCTTTACTTCTTCCAGGATGCGGTAACAATAAAGACGAAAAGGTCATCATTTTGGGCACCTCTCTTGACTACCCTCCTTTCGAATTTAGCCAAGGTGGAACAGCGGTGGGTTTTGACATTGAAGTCGCGAATGCCTTAGCTCAGGAACTTGGCTATCAGCTTGAGATTAAGGACATTGATTTTCCAGGATTGATACCTGCACTTAAATCTGGCCGGGTCGATTTCGTTATGGCTGGATTATCTGAGAATGAAGAGAGAAAAAAAAATGTAGATTTCTCTAACTCCTATTATGAAGGCGATGTTAATGTTCTTCTGCACCTTAAGGACAAGAGTTTTAAATCTATTGACGAAGCATCTGACAAGAAAATTGGCACGCAGCAGGGCTCTGTTCAAGAGGCCTATCTTAAAGAGCTGAAAGAGACTATACCGACAATTGAAATTGTCGCTCTTGGACGGAATCCTAACCTGGTTCAAGAGGTCAAGATTGGCCGGATCGATGCCCTTATCATTTCGGAAACACAAGCAAAAAAATTCATTGAAGCAAATCCTGACCTTAGCTACTCGCCTATAGAAAGTACACAAGCTGACATAGCTATTGCGCTGAAAAAAGGTTCTGAACTCACTAAAAAAGTCAATGAAGCATTAAAGAAGCTTGACGATGAAGGCATTCTTCAAAAATTGAAATCAAAATGGTTTAAATAATATGGAATCTAGCGTAGTTTATATCGCGGGCGGAATTATTGTAACACTTCAGTACACGCTGATCTCGGTTGCGCTCGGCTTCATTCTTGGAGCCCTACTCGCGCTGTCGAAGATCAGTCATATTAAGATACTAAATGTAATTGCTTCTACCTATATTTCGATCTTCCGCGGAACTCCGCTACTGATCCAACTGAGTCTTATCTATTTTGCGATCCCAACGTTGACCGGCTACCAGATGTCGGTGTTCGTTGCAGGCATTATCGCTTTATCACTAAACTCCGCAGCTTATGTTTCGGAAATTATCCGCGCGGGAATTGGATCCATTGACAGAGGTCAATTTGAAGCAGCGAAAGCTTTAGGAGTCCCATATACATCGATGATGAAGGATATTATCCTTCCCCAAGCGTTTAAAAACATACTACCAGCGCTCGTGAACGAAGCTGTCAATCTTCTCAAAGAATCCGCAATAATATCAGTCATTGGAGGCGCCGACCTCATGCGTAGGGCTCAAACAGTAGCTGCCGAGCAGTATAGTTACTTTGGCCCCCTTCTGATTGCCTCAGCTTTCTACTATATTCTAGTTGTGCTGTTTAGCTACTTTGCAAAAATTTTAGAAAAGAGACTACACGCTCATGATTAAAGTAATAAATTTGATTAAAAATTTTGGCGACCATGAGGTACTCAAAGGATTGTCCATCGAGATCGCTCAAGGCGAAGTTCTCACAGTAATCGGCCCGTCTGGAAGTGGCAAGTCGACCTTCTTACGCTGCATCAATTACCTTGAGGTTCCTACCAGTGGCGAAGTCTGGGTTGACGGAGTTCTCTTAGACAAATCGACATTACGCAAGCTCCAGCCTCGAATAGGCATGCTTTTTCAGCATTTTAATCTCTTCAACAACATGAGCGTCATGGACAACATTCTCTATGCTCCTAAGACTGTTCTTTGCAAAAAAGATAAAGAACTCCTCCCTAAAGCTGAAAAATTACTCTCCCAAATTGGCCTCTTAGACAAAAGCTACGCCCGACCAAGTTCTCTTTCCGGTGGACAAAAACAACGCGTCGCCATCGTCAGAGCTCTCATGATGGATCCGGAGGTCCTTCTTCTCGACGAACCAACATCAGCCCTCGATCCAGAAATGGTCAAAGAAGTCCTCAACACAATCAAATCCTTTGCACACACAGGAATGACCATGATCATGAATACTCATGAAATGCGGTTTGCTGAAGAGGTCGCGGACCGTATTGTTTTTCTTGATGAAGGCCAAATTATCGAAACAGGTCAGCCTAAAGAGTTCTTCAGTTCTCCAAAAACTGAGCGGGTTAAGAGTTTTTTAGATAAAGTGCTTTGATTTGATCTAAAGATTTTGTACCTTCTTCTTAAATTTCTTTCATCACCCCATGAGCCTCTAAAATATCAAGCATACCTTCTAACTCTTCTAACACCTGAAGATCTTCCAACGGTACTATAACCGCCAGGGGCTTACCTTCATGCTCTATAGGAATCCTTATTTTTTCAAAAGAAACTTTATCTATAAGCTCTGAAAAATGTGTTTTCGCATCCTCTATTGAAATCGCGTCCATAATATTATACCTTTCAACTCAGGTATATTAACGTGCTGCAGAAAGTAAATCTTTATTTTCCTACTCCGGCATTTTAAACGTTGAGATAACTGGAAAGTGGTCAGAGATATGGAGAGTATCCGCATTACGTACCATGTAGTTAAGGGGGCTGCCCAGACGCTTGGAATGGAAAATATAGTCTAAAGTACGATCAGGTTCGATAGATTGGGGGTCATTTGAAAAGTGGGTAAACCAGCGCGAACAATCTGGGCCTTGGCAGTCTGAAAGCTGAGGAACAAAAGGATGTTTTTGCATTAAAGGTAGTAGCTCGGTTTCAGGTTGATAATAATACTTCTCATTTGCACCGAGAGTTTCGTATTGCCCAGGAGGAAGAAGATTAAAGTCACCGCCGAGGGCCCACGCATGCTGATTCTGTTCAAGAGGGTCTAATAGAGACATGACCGCGGAGACTTGTTTTTTCATGTTATCGGTACCTTGAGAAAAGGCACTGAGGTGAGTATTTATGGCAAAGAAATCTCTACCACCAACGACTGGAAAACGGGCCTTTAAAGCAGCTCTTTTAAAGCTAAAATCTTTGAAAATAGAGGACCATTCAACAGATGGAAGCTGGTGACGAGTAGCTTCGGAAATCTTATATTTCGAAATGATAGCCAAGGTCACCCCAGTTGATCCCATGATTTTGGGGTGGGGATTAAAAGTATTTTTCCAGTAGTAGGCAGAACAGTATGATTTATAGTCATTTGGCAATAAACGCATCAACACACCCAACTGGTCTTCATAATAAGTACGCTTTGCACCCGAGTCGACTTCCTGAAGAAGTATGACATCTGGATTGTCCTCCCGAATTATACGAACAACTTCATTAAAAGTCAAAGCAACATCTTGAGCAGAGGGCTGAGAGTCAGGACCTTTTCCATCTGCAACATCGTAAAAGAACACATAGTTCTTTCCAGCCATGTACTGCACATTCCAGCTCATTATCTTGAACTCCTGTCCGGCCTTCAAAGTGGGAGCATCTACCTCATTAAAAACAATTTCATTCTGAATATCCTTTGGATGAAAAGTGAGCAGATGTGTTGCAGCAACAACGGTCGCGCAACATACGACTATTGTAGACGCAAAAATGACTAAAACTTTCTTGAGAGAAAGAGAGCGAGAACGACGAATTTTCATGGGTAACGAATCAGGTTATTGTATCGATCATTTCAGAATCAAAAAATCAACGCAAGTTCAAAATTGACAAAGCCTTAGAAAAAGTCGATGATTTTTAAATGTTCGAAGAGGGTGGTCTTTCAAAAATTGTAATTATATACTTTCTTTCTCTTCTTTTTGTAGGGGTATGTCTCTTAATACACGAAATGAGAAATAAGAAAAAATACCCTCATCATATGCGACCTTCGAATATAGGCTGGTTTGACTTTGGAATGCTCATCTGGAGCCTCTTGACACTAGCCTTTATCATTCAAAATGTTTGGGCCCTTATCCCTTCAATTCTCCCCTATCCATGGACACAGGTATCTTTGGGCTTCTCAATCCAACTAGCCACTTTAATTCTCATCATTATAAGTGCAAAGTACTATCCACGCCTATTCGACTTTCCAGTAAATATAAAACAAAATTCAGGCTCTTATGCTTCTACACAAGGTGTGCTATCCTTTCTTATAGCACTTCCGATTGTGTGGGTTGTCAACCTCTCGTGGATCGGCATCACTAAGCTCTGGAAGCAATTTGGCATCTTGATTGACCTTCAACAACAGGAACTTGTAAAGCTCTTTGCTGAATCACGTTCGCCGCTACTACTAGTTGCAATTATTGTATTCGGAGTCATTATCGCACCAATTACTGAAGAATTTATATTTAGAGCCGGCATTTATCGCTTTTTAAAAAGTAAGATGAATGCTCTTCTAGCCTTAACCATCAGCGCTTTTCTTTTTGCTTGGGTTCACCAGAACTTACTCGCGTTCCTTCCATTGTTCTTACTAGGTCTTCTACTCGCTCGCGCTTACGAAAAAACCGGAAGTATCATAACTCCGATTATTTTTCATAGTTTATTCAACGCAAACAGCCTGGTTATTCTCTTCATGAATCCGGAATTTTACCTAATAACCTGAGTTCATGAGTATTTTTGATTTACTTAAACAAGGCATCATAAGTTCTTCCGCAGAAGAAACAATGGCCATTGCTGCGCAATTAAGCACATTTGTCCCTGAAAACCATCTTATTGCACTGCACGGAGACTTGGGAGCAGGAAAAACGACTTTCGTCAAAGGACTTGCACGTGGGTGGGAAATAAAAGAAGAAGTCACCAGCCCTACGTTTAACATTTATACAATTTACGAAGGCAAACGAAATCTCGTCCATTTAGATGCTTACCGGCTATGCAATGAAGAGGATATAGAAAATCTTCTTTTAACAGAATTTCTGATATCACCCTACTGCCTAGTAATAGAATGGCCCGAAAATATCGCATCCATCCTTACTTCAAATGCTTGGCATATCTATTTAAATATTGAAAAGAATCAATCTCATCTTATTAAACTGAGTTGATACAGTTGATACCAATGGAAAGACGCCCTCCAAACACAACAGGCCTCGCGATCATGCTCTATGTGAACACGCCAGAAATGGGCAATAGTTTCTACCAAACTTATCTTGAACCGTTTGGCTTTCCTCGCACCCGATATCCCAATGCGCCTTTTTACACAGACTATCATATCACCCTCGGTTATCTTGAAGCCGTCCACTTTGATGATGTTCAAAAACTCTCAGACCATCTTAGCTCCGATCTCTCAAACAATATAAATCTCAATCAAGTCTTTTTCAAATTTGGAATGCCAACACTTTTAGGTCTCCCAAGAAAACCTTTTATAGCAATTTTACCGGAAAACACCGATAACTTCTGCAATTATAATCAAATTGTCTTTGAATCTTTGAAGTCCTTCAAAAATGGAACCTATACCCTAGATACTCATACCCTTCCCAATTATTACCTTCCACATATTAACCTATACGGACAGGTAAACAAACATATCGAATCAAAATCCGTTAATACCGTATTAATGAGCCTCAGACAAAAGCTTCAAGGGATAACTTTACCCTTTTCTAAAATTAAGATTCGTTAGCAAAACTAACACTTGCCAAATAAGTCATTTAATTATTGAATGCTCCTCTTTTTTGGAGAGGTGGCAGAGCGGCTTAATGCGCTTGACTCGAAATCAGGTGTGCTCGAAAGGGTACCGGGGGTTCAAATCCCCCCCTCTCCGGTTTATCCCCTTCTTAAAAAAAAAATAATTCATCAAACGAATAGACCTTACTCTCCCTGGATACTCTTGGTCTTCAGCTCAATAATATCATGTGGAGAAGACTCACGTTCTCCGGCAGTTGTTACTCGTACGTATCTTGCCTTTTCTTTTAATTCTTTGAGATTTTTGGCACCCAAATAGCCCATGCCGGATTGAATGCCGCCGACAAGTTGAGCGATAGTGCTATCTACAGGACCTGAAATTTCTTTAAGAGCTTCAATCCCCTCTGCTGCGGCTTTGCGAAATCCATCTTTCTTATCGTGACCATAGCGGGCAGCGGAGCCGGATCGCATCGCTTCGATGCTGCCCATTCCACGGTATTGTTTATAGAATTTTCCGTTAATTTCTATAATGTCGCCTGGGGCTTCTTTACAACCCGCAAAAAGACCTCCACAAATTACTGCATCAGCTAAGGTTAAAGCTTTCACGATGTCGCCGCTTTTAGTTATTCCACCGTCGGCGATAATCCGAACATTATGCCCGGCTTTGGCTTTAGAACACTCGTAAAGTGCAGTAAGCTGAGGAATTCCTACGCCTGCAACGATCCGGGTTGTGCAAATAGAACCCGGGCCCTGACCTACTTTAATGGCGTTAGCTCCGGCCTTAGCTAAAAATTCAACACCCTCAGCACTTGTTACATTACCCGCTATAATAGTAAGATCTTTAAAATTTTTTCTAATTAATTGCACCGCTTCTCCAACGCCTTTAGAATAGCCATGCGCCGTGGAAATTGCAACCACGTCTACGCCCTCATTCGTAAGATTATGAACATGATGAAGAATGTGGTCCCTGTCCAGAGCGCCATTAGGTAGCCTTGGCGTAGCAATCGCAACTCCGCAAATTAATCGAAACTGCCCATCACGTGAAGGTCTAAGCGTAGAGAGTTGATCTGATATGATCCTCTCTATATCGCTGAGCGTAAAGAGGCCGCGAAGACGGTCTTGATCATCGACAACAGGGAGTTTACTTAGGCCCATGTGTTCTGTAAAGAATTTGTCAGCGGTGGCTATCGCGTCTTTGCCAATGTCTTTTTGCTTAATCGTTAAAAGTTTTTTTCGAGGAATCATAGCTTCCTCAACTAACTTTTCTCTGTAACGTGGCCTAACTACGTCGCTCGTAAGAAGGCCAAGAAGCTTCCCGTATTGATCAACAACAGGAAAGGTACTGAAGGAATAACGTTTAGATTCGATAAGGTCCAAAACATGTCCAATGGTCACTTCAGGAATGACTTTGATGGGATCTTGAATAAGGCCATGAATGTGGTTTTTAACACGGGCAACTTCTTTAATCTGCTCTTTCTCCGTCATATTATAATGAATAAGGCCTAGTCCTCCTTGTAAAGCCATAGCAATAGCCATACGCGATTCAGTGACTGTGTCCATGTCCGCTGATATAAGGGGAATAGATAAAGATATGTTGTCAGACAACGATGTCTCCAAATTGGTTTGCCTAGGAAGAATATCGGAATACTGCGTCGATAATGATACATCGTCGTAAGTGAGTGCAAATGGCTGATTTGCCATGAAGAATTCGGCCGCACTTAAATAGCTTGAAAGAACCTCTGTCGTTTTTCTCATATACTTGACAACTTTATATATATTGCTTGAAAGAAGGAAAGGATAAACTATTATCTAGGTTGAAAGTTTAGAAAAAGTGCACTAGAGTATAAAACACGTTGAAGTTTATTGACTCAGTTTGGGATAAAAACCAGCATGTTAGCACTATGAAGTTCATGGTAAAGCAGTTAATTGTCCTAGTAATTATAATGCCTGGTGTTATTTTGAAGGCGGCAGAAATTCTTCCACCACTTAATGCAGAATCGAAGTTGACCCTGAAGCTTGAAGCAGACGAAGTTGCAATTTTCGGATATGGTTCGCTAATGAATGTCAACGAGTTAGAGCGTCCCGTAGACGATCCTTATACTGGACCCTTTATTATGGCTAGACTTAAAGGATTTTGGAGATCATGGTCTGCACAGTATCCGAATCATTCGAATTTTATAGATGAAGAAGGACGATATTTCAAGCCACGAACAGTAACCTATCTTAACATTGAACCGCACGAAAATTCAAAAGTCAACGGAGTGCTATTCGTTTGTTCGCGAGAAGAGCTAGAGTTGTACGATTTTCGTGAGTCATCTTATGATCGAATTAGAATTAATGATTACCTTGAAGAAGTCGTGGTTCTCGGGGGTGCCGCATATGCCTATACGGCCAAACCAGAAAATTTTCAACCAACGGAGGAACTTGAACCATGGCAAACGGTGATTTCATTTTGGTATATTGATATCATTGAAGAGGCATTAGAAACATTGGGCGAGAATTTTTCTGACGAATTCAATGAGTCGACTCAGCCTCTGCCAGAATGGCTAGTTTACGAAAAAGGCGTCTTGATGCCTTTTTCAAGCCCCTTCATTGCCAAATAAGGCTGAAAAGTTACTAATATAAAATCGAAGAACGAATTAGGTCCTCCAGAAGAGAAAACCATCCGTTTTTAAAAAAATTCAAATTTTTTAAAATTTTTTAAAAAAACTCTTGATTTACTGCTAAGACAATGTTATAAGGGAGTTTCTTTACTAATATTTCACTTTTCCTTCAAAAGTGAAATATGAAGTTTTAAAAAAAGTTTAATTAACCCTAACTCAAAGTCACCCCCCTCTCTCAAATTAATCAACCAACACAAACCCATCATGATTGAAAATCAAACCAAAACCCCTCACTCCAAAACAATGAACCTTCTTCCATTAACCCGGAAACACCTCCCCCCTCCCCCCCCTTCAAAATTCTCTCTCAAATCATACAATAACTTATACCAATTCGCATTCAAAAATGAAGAAAGGTCGTTTGAATTTATGTCAGATAATGACATTCTGAGGAGCAAAGCGCACAGGCGTAGCGAGCTACGTCGAGCACTTGTGAGTGAAGAAGGATCATTAGATGGCATGAAGGCAAATCGAGTTTTCTTCATTTTGGAATGCGAAGTATTAAACCACTCTAATAACCATCCGGCTGTAAGTCCAAAAAAAGCCATCACTGTAGCCAACGATGAATTATTAAGGCTCTTTATGTCTAAAACAATACTCCCAATCAACGACTTAGCTATCAAACTTCTCACTCGATTAAATCGCCTTTCTAAAAAAGAAGCACTTGCGGCTTTGTGGTTAGAGTATTTACTTCTGTCTACATCCTTTCATTTTACATAAAAAAACAATAAAATATTTTAAAGATTTATTAAAAAAACGTAAACCCGTTAATACTGGCGAGGATGAAAGGTAATATCAATGCTTGACATTGGTGTAAGATATTGACTACTGTAATCCTCTTAACGAAAAGTCATTCATATTTTTATTAAAGTTTTCAATTTATGAGCAACGAAATCCTGTCCGTCCTACAGTATATGGAGAAGGAAAAGGGGATCCCTCGCGAGGATATGATCTCTGCAATTTCTGCTGCGATCGTTAGTTCGGCGCAAAAAGGATTTGGTCCTAGCCAAAATCTCAAGGTTGATATTGATCCTAAAACCGGATCATTGAAAGCTTGGAACCTACTAGCCGTTGTAGATTCAGTATCAGATCCTACATCCGAAATTCATATTGAAAAAGCTCGAGCAATTCGGCCGGGGATTCAAATTGGCGAGACCATAGAAAAAGAAATAGACCCATCACATTTAGGACGAATCGCCGCCCAAGCCGCAAAACAGGCGATTGTTCAACGCATACGTCAATTTGAAAAAGATCGTCTCTACGACGACTTTAAAAGCTCCATCGGAGATATCGTCTCTGGGGTCGTTCGACGACGTGACCGCAGTGATCTTGTCATCGATTTAGGCAAAACAGAGGCAATCCTTCCTGCAAAAGAACGTATCCCCGGCGAAGAATATTCTCCCGGAGACCGTATTCGCTGCCTTCTCTTAAATATAGAGTCCACCCCACGTGGCCCTGAACTGATCCTAACTCGCAGCCATCCCAATTTTGTAAAACGCCTTTTTGAACTTGAAGTATCCGAAATTGCCGATGGCACAGTAGCCCTCGAAAGCATCGCTCGAGAAGCTGGCTATCGGACAAAAATTGCGGTTCAAACCAATGACCCCAAAGTTGATCCCGTCGGCGCTTGCGTTGGTGCTCGTGGCGCCCGTGTAAAAACAATTGTTCGGGAGTTAGGCGGCGAGAAAATCGACGTTATCCGATATTTTTCAGATCCTCGAAAAATGCTTGAAGAAGCAATTGCTCCTGCTGTTCCCAAAAACATCAAAGTTGACGAAGCAAATCGACGTATCTATTTCGAAGTCGCTGAAGGCGATCTTTCAATCGCCATCGGCCGAAAAGGTCAAAATGCCAAACTGACTTCCAAACTCCTTGGATGGCGCCTCGACATAGGAAAAGAAAGCAGCGGAGAAGTTCAATTCGAAGAACGAATGCAGCGAGCCGTACAGGGAATTAATCAAATTCCTGGCATTTCTGATGAACAAGCTCAAATACTCGTAAATAACGGAATAACGTCTATTGACGCATTTGAAGGGGTCACCATAAATGATCTCATCGATCTTAAATTCACCGAAGATCAGGCCAACAATATCATTGCCAAGGTGAAGGCTTTTCGCAAACGTTAGTTAATCTTTTATAACACTACATGAGTGTACGCATTTATCAGCTTTCCAAAGAACTTGAAATGACCAACAAGGAGATCATTGCACTCCTACAAGAACGTGGTCTCGACGTTAGCAATCCGTCAAATACAATTCCCAATATTTATGCCGAATCTTTTCGCGAAGAATTCAAAAAGAAAGGTGAAACAAAACCAACCACCTCCCTCCAAAAAGACAAAGAAATTGTGGAAATAAACACACCTGACTCTGCCCAAACACAAACTGCACCATTACCAGACTCTCCAAAAACCCGATTTGTTAAAACAGCTGAAGATATTGCAGAAGAAAAACGACAGGCGCTCGAAAGCAAAACTGTTGTAAGCTCCATTATCAGCAGACCCGAAAATACAAAAACTCCAGCATCACAAAAACCTCCTTTACCTCCTACACCCACTTCTAACGCTGCAGGAGCCCCTAAAACGCCCCCGAAAATCCCAGGTATCGCAGGAAATGCACCGAAACTTCCACAAACTATTCCCACGGCCAAAGAACCCCTTCGCTCATCCCCCCCCCCACCCATACCTTCACACACAACAAACACAGCCCCTTCTGTCACTACCAATAATTTAGAGGAGAAAATAGAAAAGAATACTCCCCCCCCCCCTGCTCAGACAAATATTTTACGTTGTAAACCACCAATTATAGTACGTGAATTTGCAATAACACTGGGTCTTAAACCTTTCCGGCTTATTTCTGAACTCATGGAAATGGGTATCTTTGCATCGATGAATCAGGTAATCGAAGAGCAAGTGGCTCTTCGTATTGCAAAAAGGCATGGATTTGAGCTTGAGATTCAGCATCGCAAAGAAACACCCCAACAAACGCCACAGCAAACACAGCAACAACAAAAAGAGGCTGCTGCAAAACGAGCGATAGAAGAAGAAATTAAATCTGATGAAAAGCGGGTTCCTCGTCCTCCTATCGTCTGTGTATTAGGACACGTTGATCATGGAAAAACAACCTTACTTGACACCATTCGTAAAACCAGTGTTGTCTCAGGAGAAGCTGGTGGAATTACCCAGCATATAGGTGCTTACCAGGTCACTCACAACAACCAAAAAATCACATTTATCGATACTCCCGGACACGCCGCTTTTTCAAAGATGCGCCAACGTGGAGCCGATGTTACAGACATTGCTATTTTAGTAGTCGCAGCAGACGATGGTTTTAAGCCTCAAACTGACGAAGCGCTTAAATTCGCTCAAAAAGCAGCCGTTCCAATTATTGTCGCAATTAACAAAATGGATTCCCCCGGAGCAAATATTGACCGCGTTAAACAACAGCTTCAAGAACGTGGAATTGCTACAGAAGACTGGGGTGGTGAAATATTGTGCACGCCGGTCTCTGCCTTAAAGGGCACTAATATAGACACACTTCTTGAACTTGTTTTACTACAAGCAGAAGTTGAAGAATTTAAAGCAAATCCAGACTGTCCAGCAGAGGGCGTTATTATTGAATCTCAAATAGAAATCGGCCGCGGCCCAACCGCTTCAGTCATCGTTCAAAAGGGCACCCTTAAAATCGGTGACAATCTTCTCTGTGGTGGAACATACTGTAAGGTCCGTGCAATCATGGATGACAAAGGAGCAACAATAAAAGAGGCCTTACCATCAACCCCTGTCAAAATATTGGGATGGACCGATGTCCCTGAAGCAGGAATGGTATTTAAAACTCTAAAAAATGAAAAAGAGGCAAAGCGAGAAGCAGAAGAATACGCGCATAAGAGCAAAGTAAAGTCTCTCGTCCCCGAAAAGCATGAAAAAATGGATCTACAGAACTTGCTGGATGCCATCGCTAACGTTAAAGAAAAAACATTAAAAGTTATTGTAAAAGCTGATGTTCATGGATCCGTAGAGGCTTTATCTGCATGCCTGCAAGACATCAAATCCGATAAGATCAAACTAGAACTCCTCTATGGCGAAGTTGGCCTAATTAGCAAAAATGACATTAAAAGTGCCAACGCAGCTGGTGCCGTGATCGTTGGCTTTAATACGAAATTTGAGACCGGTTCAGCTGCCCAAGCAAAACACGAAAACGTTCAGGTAATACAGCATAATATTATTTATGAATTAATCAATCAGGTAAAAGACCTCATGACTGAGATGCTTGAACCTGAGCTTAAAGAAAACAAACTGGGTGCCGCAGAAGTACGTCAAATCTTTGCCATCGCTAAAGGAATAGTTGCCGGCTGTATGGTCACCGAAGGGAAAATTAGTCGCGATGCATTCGCAAGAGTATTACGAGGTAAAAAGTTGGAACCTCTTCATCAAGGCAAAATTATTACCCTCAAACGCTTCAAAGAAGATACTAGTGAAGTGCGAGCTGGTTATGAGTGCGGTATTCAAATTAGTGCCTTTAACGACTACAAAGAGGGCGATATAATCGAATGTTTCGAAATTCAAAAAATTCGTCCTTCTCTTTAACTTCTAACAGTTCGTATCCTAAACTCAGGTTTTTAAAAATTTTTTATGGGACAACGAATTAAAAGAGTTAACGAATTAGTCAAACGCGAAATAAGTAATATCATTCACACTCATCTTAGAGACGAAGCTGTAAATATTACAATTACCGACGTCGATGTTGCACCCGATTTACGTAATGCACGTGTTTACTTTTCGGTACTTGGAGATACTTTAAAACTGAGGCAAGCCATTAACCTTTTATCTAAAAACAAAAAAGAAATTAAGCGTTTACTAGGAAAAGTCGTGACGCTAAAATATCTTCCTCATCTCGAATTCATTATAGACCCATCTATTAAAAAAGGAATAGAATTAATAGACTATATGGATGAAATAGACTTAGAAGAACATTAAAATCAATGCTAATCCTTTAAGCGTAAATGAATAAATTTTTAAATATTATTGAAGAACTTAAAAATAAAAAGGTTGCCGTAATAGGACATATTAGGCCAGATGGAGACTGCATAGGTTCTCAAGTTGCTTTTGTACGTGGCCTTAAAGCTCTTGGAATAGATGCAATTGCCTTAAATCAAAGTCCTGTACCAAAATTTTTACTGTGCTTTGTTGAGGATATCCTTTTTAAGCACGAAAATTTTTCGGATTACAAAGACTATGCAGCAATCACCGTTGATTGCTCAGATCTATTGCGAATCGGTACAGACCTAGAAATCCTTTTTCCAAATATAAAACTTAACATCGATCATCATATTTCCAATAATAACTATGCCGAGAATAATATTGTCGATGCCAAAGCCTCTGCAACCTGTGAAATAATTGCCAACTTATTCATTGAAAACAAGATACCTATAGATTCGATTACAGCTCAAGCTCTATACTTAGGAATCGCGACGGACACGGGCCAATTCTGCTATAGTACAACGAACGCCCAAGTCCTTTCTTTATGCGCTAAACTGGTCGAATTCGGAGCAAAGCCCTCGGAAATCGCAAATAAACTTTATGAAGAAGAATCTTTGGAGCGAATTCTACTTTTGAAAGAATTTCTTGGCACTTTACAAGTAGAATTGATGGGAAAGCTTTGCATAGGGAAAATCACACAAAAGATGTTTCAATTGACCGGAACAAGTAAAGAAGATACGGAAGGGTTTGTTGATTATCCGCGCTCAATCAAGGGAGTTGAAATTGCCGCATTAATTGAAGAGCGTGCCGATGGTTCTGTAAAAGGTAGCCTCCGAGCTAAACAAGAAAAAGTTCGTGTAGATCTTTTGGCAAAACAATTTAATGGCGGAGGTCACGTTTGTGCCGCAGGATTTAGCTTTGAAGAAACCATCGACCAATTCTATCCTAAATTTATCAAAGCAGCAAAAAAACATTTGGAAGATATAGGACTGTAATAATGTCATTAGTAATGAATAAAACCGAATTAGAAGGCGTTCTTTTAATTGATAAACCAAAGGGTTACACGTCCCACGACGTTGTCGACCGAGTACGTAGAAAGCTTAAAATGAAAAGGGTTGGCCATGCTGGAACTCTTGACCCTCTGGCTACTGGCCTGCTCATTATTTTAATCGGTAAGGCCACAAAAATTTCTCAATACTTAATGAGTTTAGGAAAGGAGTATGATGCCACGATGTTACTAGGGCAAACTACAGATAGCCAAGATTCAGATGGACAAGTATTAGTAACTCGCGAAGTCAAAAATTTTTCGAAAGAAAATATCGAAGCCGTAATGGAGCAGTTTGTTGGGGATCAGTATCAGCTACCTCCTATGTTTTCAGCAAAAAAAATAAACGGAGTCCCCTTGTACAAACTAGCTCGTAAAGGACAAGAAATCGAACGGGAACCCAGATTCATACACATTTCTAAAATCGAGCTCACCGAGTATGATTTACCCAAAATAAGATTTTGTGTCATATGCAGTAAAGGAACTTATGTAAGAACAATTGCACATGATATAGGCGAGAAATTAGGTTGTGGAGCCCATCTAATTCAACTTCGTCGCACACATACTGATCATTTTAGCATCGAAGATGCCATAACCCTGGAAAACTTCGAAGCCTTAAGTATCTCAGATATTCGTGATCGATTAATTCCTATTTATAAAGCTGTACCAAAATTATCTTCATTATAAACTTTAAAGTCTTTTCGTATTCTCAAAAAGTCTTTGCTCATAAATTCTTTAGCGATTATAAAATTTGCCTTGAACTATCATTACTTATCCTTAAATATAACTTTAAGTTTTAAAGCCCTTTGCTACCCATCAAAATAAAAAAGCCCCTATGAAAAAAGAAATCAGTGCAGTACAATTAAAAGAACTACTTGATAAAAACAACGTTTTACTCATCGATATACGCGGTCCACATGAATACAAAACTCAGCATATCGATAACGCCATCCGCTTATCTCCCTCTGAAATTGATTATAATAAAATTTTCTCTGATAATAAAACAGTCGTACTTTATTGCCAATTTGGCGGGGAAAGCCGAATGATAGCCGAACAGTTAGTACGAAAAAACCCATCCGCCGAGGTTTATGTCCTGGATCATGGGATTGAAGGCTGGATCCAAGCGGGCTTACTCACCAAAAAAGGCGCACACATGCCAGTGATACAGCAATTTTATCTAGGCGCTGGATTAATAATACTTACCGGACTACTCTTAGCCCTATTTGTAAATCCATGGTTCTACATAATTCCAGCCTTCATCGGCTTCAGCCTAATCTTTGCAGGTATGTCTGGCTTCTGCGGACTACAACATGCACTGCACAAAATGCCATGGAATCGTTAGCACCTCTCTATTGCTACGGCAACCAAGGATATTTTCTAAAGTTTGGCTGACGCTTGTCCAAAAATGCCTGCTTACCCTCGGAACCTTCTTCCGTCAGGTAATACAACAACGTGGCATTGCCCGCCAATTCCTGTATTCCTGCTTGTCCATCGCATTCGGCATTAAACGCCGACTTCAAACATCGAATTGCCAATGGACTTTTCTTTAAAATCTCAGATGCCCACTTAACACCCTCATTTTCAAGCTCTTCAACAGGAACTACTGTATTAACTAATCCCATATCTAAGGCTTCTTGCGCATTATACTGACGACATAGATACCAAATTTCACGAGCTTTCTTCTGTCCTACTGAACGTGCCAAATAACTCGATCCAAATCCTCCATCAAAGCTACCAACATTTGGACCTGTCTGACCAAAAATAGCATTGTCTGCCGCAATCGTAAGGTCGCAGACTACATGCAAAACATGTCCTCCACCAATTGCATACCCCGCAACCAACGCAATTACAACCTTCGGCATACTACGTATGATGCGTTGAAGATCAAGAACATTAAGCCGAGGCACACCATCTTCCCCAACGTATCCTGCTTTGCCTCTGACACTTTGATCTCCACCTGAACAAAATGCATACTTACCATCGGAATGTGGTCCAGCACCAGTTAAAAGAACTACCCCAATCGCACTATCTTCACGTGCGTCGACAAAGGCGTCTATCATTTCATTAACAGTCTCAGGACGGAACGCATTGCGCTTATGCGGACGATTAATCGTTACCTTCGCAATCCCATTCATTTTCTCATAAATAATGTCCTCGTATTCCTTAACCCTCTTCCAACTCTGCCCTACCTGATTCTGAATCATTGTTTCCATAATAAACACCTATTCTTGTTAAATAATAATTTTTTCGCTTACAGTCTTAAAAAGATTTTTCCTAAATGCGACATCAAACTTTCCATCTGTAATGATTTCTATCATACGAATACCTTCATCTGGAAGCTTTTCGATTAAAGAATTAAAAATCTCCCATGAATCAGGCCTGTGATACTCAATTCCATGGTAATCTGAAAATTTCTTGAAATCGATATCTTGAGGAGTCGCAATAAACTCTTCAAAAATGGTCCCATGTTGCGCAACTGGCAGGTTCTCGAAAATACGCCCTCCATTATTATTGATAAGAATAATGGTAAGCGAGCCTTTGAAATAATTTTTTATAAGAAGGCCATTAGTATCATGAAGCAAAGTCAAGTCACCAACCAAAAGCACCGCAGGTTTATTCTCGTGAGCAATTCCTAAGGCTGTTGAAACAATTCCGTCAATACCATTAGCCCCTCGATTAAAATAAGGCTGAATCCTGCGGTTTCCCTTTTGCCAAAAAAATTCTATATCCCGCACAGGCATACTCGTAGCTATAAAAATCGGCGTTTCCTCAGGTAAACTTTCTGACAAAAGCCAGGAAATCTTACCTTCAAAAAACCCCATTTCCCTTCCGAGTCTATCAGCAATTAACTTATCAGCCTGTTCTTCCAAATTCCTCCAAGTACCGAAATACATCGAAGTCGCACTGACCTTAGCATCACAAATGAAATCTTCTACATCAAAACGAAGAAAATGAGTATTCCCATGAAGCGCATCAACATTATCAGCCGAACTTTCAAAAACCCATGTCTCAGGCTTCATTCGTTTTAACCAGGCACGCAAAACCTTGCTTGTCGGCAAATCTCCTATCTGAATAATCTTCTCAGGCCTCAAACTTTCGGCCGCTTCACAATTTCTCAAAATTGCATCATATCGCGTGATAAGCCCAGGAACCTCATTAGCATAATTCCGGATCGGCGAAAGCCCTTCCGCTAAGACTGGCCAACCAAGACTCTTTGCAAGTCTTCCAACGGACATTGAAAAGCTCTTAGGATCTTTCGGCTGCACTGTCCCTACAACAATAAGCCCTCGGTCTATTCCCTGAAACTTCGAACTTATTAAAGAAAAATCACTCTGTCGATTAACACCGCTCATCCCTTCCAACGACACCATTCCACTGAAAAAATCCTCTATATCAAACTCCTTAATAAAACTCGCAAACCCATCATCAACTTCTGGATAAGGATTGCGGAAAGAAACATTTAAATGAACTGGACCTTTCTGAGGAAATAGAGAACGCTCACAGGCGTATGTAACCATTTGCCGTAGATAATAAAAAAAATCAAAATCAGCCTCTGGGACCGCCAACTCCTTATAAAACAATGGATAATTACTATACATTTTGACCTGATCAATAGTTTGCCCAGAATGGCATTCACGAAGCTCAGGCGGACGGTCGGCAGTAAGTACAACCAAAGGAACTCGAGTCATCCGGGCCTCAATAATCGCAGAATAAAAATTCGCTGCTGCCGTCCCAGAACTACAAATTAAAGCCACTGGCCTACCAGTCCGTTTGGCCAATCCCAAGGCAAAAAACCCAGCAGAACGCTCATCAATCACTGGAATTGTTTTTAATTTCTTGTTTGCAGCACAACCAAAAGTCAAAGGTACTGAACGAGAACCCGGCGAGCTCACCACATATTTAACCCCACAACGGGCAAGAACTTCTCCAATAATTCCTCCCCAAAACATATTTACATTCATCTCACAAATTGGAGATAAAACGGCATTTTCCTTGTCTACGGTAATCATCTTAAATTAGCCAGCATTGCTTGAAGTTTAATATCTGTTTCTCTACGCTCGCTCTCAGGATCGGACCCTTCAACAATCCCACCACCACTGTAAAGTCTAGCCTTCCGACCATCTATAAGCGCAGAACGAATTCCCACCACAAGTTCCCCATCACCATGATAATTAAACCATCCAATAGCGCCCGCGTAAAGACCTCGATCAAAATTCTCAATCTTAGCAATTCTCTGACGAGATGCTTCTAAAGGCGTTCCACAAACAGCAGGAGTCGGATGCAAAACAGCAGCTATATCCAAAAAATGCAAATGCCTTGGCATATCCGCCTCAATGGGCGTGCAAAGATGCTGTATATTCGCTAGTTTCTTCAATCGGGGTTTATTTTCTAATTTTGAAGCAATTCCCAATGACTGCAGCCTTTCAACTATAGAGTCCACAACAAACCGATGCTCTCTAAGATCTTTATCACTCTCCAGAAGCATCTTCCCTAAATAAGCATCATCCGCCGCGGAACTTCCACGAGACGTTGAACCAGCAACTGCCTCAGTTTTCACCCTACCATCAACAACCTTAAGCAATCTCTCTGGCGTCGCAGAACTAAAACTCTGACCTTTGCCATTAGCCACAAAACACGAAAAACAGAGAGGAAATGCTTCACGTAGACGATTAAGCGAGGTCAAAGAATCAAAGGCCTTATCTCCTTCTATGTCAAGCTCACGAGCTATTACTATTTTATCAAACTCTCCCTTTTCAATACAAGATGTAGCAGTCTTCACAGCTTTCTCATACCAACCTAACCCACCCACTTCAACAAATCGCGCATTCTCATTATCTCCAGTCAAAGCAACTTCTTGATAATCAAACGAATTAAATTTTTTGTGTGCAGCCCACACCTTCTGCGCCAAAAACTCAAGATCCCCTTCCGGCGCTACAGGAATATTTGCAAGCGCAATACAACTCGAGCCATTACGCCCAACCTGCCATCGTGGCAAAAAAACCCGAGCCGGCGGAAAGGCACTGCGAGGAAGCACCTCATCATAAAACGTAAAACTTGTAAAAAAATGAGGCCCAGAAAAAGGCACATCCAAATCACCGATAACAATTGTATTCTCCAAAACCTGCCTTGAAAAATCGCGTACTTTTTCAAAACGCTCCGGACCCTCAAAAGACGCCTCCACAACCGCTTCCGCTCCCGCAATCGCAAAGTCAGAAACAGGATGTTCAAAATAAAATGACAGGCTCTCTGCCTCATAAATTGATTGCAATACTGCCAATGGATCCAAGTACCTAGTCTCCAAACAAATACATGCAACCTGAACCTGCTCCTTCTCTTTGGCACGTGCTTGACAGTACTTCAAAAATGCATAGAGCGAATCGTAATCACGGTTCAGATAAACTTCTTTTGCAACAATTTCCATTCTTTATTTTTAACCAGTAATCTCCTCTTCCACCCGAGGAAACAATATGCACTTCTCCCCCAGCCTCTTGCCTTCGAGTGAATTTCCCCATTGCCACTGATGATCCCAAGTTTCGACAACCTCTAGCCCTAAAAGTCCTTGAATCTTCGCCGAAATCTGTGGCATAACCGGCTGCAGCATAAGACTGCCTAACCGCACGCCCTCGGCCATAACAGCTATCGACGTCTCTAGCTTCTTCCGATCTTCAGGATCTTCAGACTTCGCCAACTTCCATGGTGCCCTCGTCTCAGCATATCTATTAATCGACCGTATAAAAGTAAACAATAACTCTAATGCCTTGTGAAACTGAAATATATCGAATAACTTCAAAATCTCTGGACCACTTTCTTCCCATAAACCAATCACCTCGCGCTCTGCCTCCTCGTGCACAGAAATCGCTGGCACTTTTCCATCGCAATACCTCTCCGCCATATTCAGCAAACGACTAACAAGATTGCCTAAATCATTTGCTAGCTCCGTATTATATCGTATCAAAAACAACTCCATCGAAAAATCACTATCTTGCCCAACATTCATCTCTCGAAGCAAAAAATAACGAAAAGGGTCCGCGCCATACTGCTTAATCAAATCCATTGGATTAACAACATTTCCCTTACTTTTTGACATTTTTGCCCCAGATTGCAACCACCACCCATGCACCAAAAACCTCTTTGGCAGGGGAAGCCCCAATGCCTTTAGCATAATCGGCCAATAGACCCCATGTGCAGGAATTAAAATATCTTTCCCAATAACATGGCAATCTGCAGGCCAGTACTCTTTAAATTTTTCAGTCCCATAGCCAGTAGCAGATAGATAATTAATAAGTGCGTCGAACCATACATAGGTAACATAATCTGAGTCAAACGGTAACGAAATCCCCCAAAACAAACGCTCTTTAGGCCTTGAAATACACAAATCTCTTATATCTTCCTTAAGAAACTCTAGCACCTGCTTAGCACGAAAAGCTGGAAAAATAAACTCAGGGTTTTCTTCAATATGCCTAATCAACCAATCTCTATGTTTACTCAACTTAAAGAAATAATTCGTTTCACTAAGTTCTATGACATCCCCGTAACTCTCTGGCCATTTACCATCAACCCTGTCCTTATCCTGAAGAAACTGCTCTTCTTTAGGACTGTAAAAGCCCTTGTACTCAGCCTTATAAATCTCACCCTCATCATACAATTTTTGAAGAATATCTCTTACAACTCGCTTATGACGCTCTTCCGTCGTCCGCAAATAGTCATCATTTGAAATTTCCAACTGCTTGCACATTGCTTGAAATGCTTCCGCAATCCCATCACAAAGGTCCTGCGGCTTCATACCCTTTCCTTCTGCTGTTTGCTGTACCTTCTGCCCGTGCTCATCAAGTCCTGTTAAAAAATATACTGGGCTAGCTTTTAAGCGCTGATAACGTGCAATCACATCCGCCAAAATCTTTTCATAAGCATGCCCCAGATGTGGGGTTCCATTTGCATAGTCAATCGCCGTTGTAATATAAAAGTTCTTCATTTGTCGTATTTTTAAAAATTTGACTAGGTCATTTTTATACACTATCTTCGTCGATAATGGTAGCTAAAAAAAATATAAAAGTGATCCGTGCCCAAAGTGCTGGTTTTTGCTGGGGGGTCGAACGTGCCATTAATATTGCACGCGAATTTGCTAGCGAAGGTACCAAAACCGTCTTCACCGACGGGCCTCTGATCCATAACCGCCAAATGATGCAAAAACTCGAATCCGAAGGCATCCATGAAGTCGGCGACTACCAAAGTAAATCAAACCTTAGCATCGATGAAAAAGACAAAAATGACGCTGTCTTGGTCGTCCGTGCCCACGGCATATCTCCGGAAAGGCGGCAATACCTAAAATCGCTCGGTATGGAGTTCAAAGATGCTACCTGTCCCGACGTCGGTATCATTGCAGGCAAAATTCGCCTTCATGCCAAAAAAGGCTTTTTCACTGTTATCTTTGGCGACCCAAAACACCCAGAAGTCATTGGTCTTCAAGGCTATACCGAGGGGAAAGGCCACGTCGTTCAAGAAACTGCGGACATTGAAGCTCTTCCTCCCCTTGGCGAAAAAGTCTGCATGGTCTCGCAGTCGACCATGTTCACCCACGATTTTCTCACACTCTCAGAGAAACTTAAACAACTCTATCCCAACGCCCTCATCTTCGACACTATCTGCGGAGCTACAAAAGAAAGGCAATCTGACATCCTCACCCTCGTTCAACAAGGCGCGCAAGCCATCATCGTCATCGGTGGCAGCCACTCAGCCAATACCATTAAACTCGTCAAACTATCAGAAGCTCAAGGCATCCCCACATTCCACATTGAAACCATTCGCGACCTCGATCTTAATTCAATTTCAAAATATAACACAATTGGCATTACCGCTGGGGCTTCGACTCCGGACTTCCTAATCGATGAGGTTTTCAAAACTCTAGAGACTTTATAATTTCCAACAAAACAAGCAAAACACAAAAATTTAGTTGCTAAACGATTCAAAATCTCCTATACACGATATTTCCACTACTAGTAATAAGGAGGTATCTTGAAGGACGAATATTTAAAAGAGGCATCGAAAATCATTCCAAACGCAAACATTTTGATTAATGTCGTTTCAAAACGTGTTAAGCAATATAAGTACGGGATAAAGCCACTAGTTGAATCCCTGGAACAATTAGAACCGGAAGACATTGCGTTACTTGAAATTATCAAGGGCAAAATAAACTATACGCTTTACGAGCCGCCTATTCCGGATGCTTAAGCGCATCTAGAAGGTGTCCGTTATGTCGGGTAAAAAAAGAGATTCGTCTGGGTTTAAGGAAATTCGTAATTCCAAGGCTTTTCATAAATACTTCGTTGGCCAAAAATTTGAGGCCGGTATTGTACTCCAAGGGACCGAAGTTAAGTCAATTAGAGCTGGAAAGGCTCAAATCACCGAAGCCTTTGTCAGAATCGAAAAAGGCAATGCCACTCTTTATAACGCATACATTGATGAGTATGCGTTTGGCAGCAGTTCCAATCATATTCCAACTCGTCCTCGTCGGTTGTTATTACATAAAAGAGAATTGGAAAAACTCCGGATTGCCACAGAAGTTAGTGGTGAAACAATTATTCCTATCCGTCTGTATATCGCTCATGGTCTTGTGAAAATCGAAATCGCTCTATGTAAAGGGAAGAAACTTTACGACAAACGCGAAGACTTAAAGCGTAAAGTAGCCACCCGAGAAACAGAACGTGCCCTAAAGAACCGTAGATAACGGGTTAAGGTACGAGGTACTAAATGAAGGAGAGGGTCCAATGTAGGCAATATAAAATCGACCACATTGGCTCAGTACGATCGTATAGCTAGGATATTTGTATTTTAATAAAATTTCAAAGAACGAGTGGGAGGGGGGGATCCAAATCTATTTCTTCGAATTTAGATCTAAAAATCTTTTTGTATAAGTCTAGTTTTTTCAAGAGGAATTTAGTTTTTGGAGGGGGCTATGAGTTTCCCAATTTCGTATCAATGGTATGTTTCTGGATTTATACATTGTGATAGGTGCGATAAAATTTGGAGCGAAAGAAAAATTGAGGGGGGGGGGGGTGCCTCGGTGTTGTAGGTTAGCTGGGCTGGGTATTGATGTGGAATAGGATGCTTGAGGTTGTTCATACAGGTAGTCTAAGGTTGATTGGGTTAATGAAATCTTTTACAGAAAGATCTCTCATTCTGAAATAGCAATATATCTGACTCAAAAACAAAAGTCTACAACATTTTTAATATTTTTTCATAATTTACACAAAAAAATACTAAAAAAGTGTTTTTTTAGTACCTCTCACTTTTAATTGCACCCGTAGATAACGGAATAAGCGAGGTTGCATCTCATTGCTCATTCGCTTAGAATTGGTGACTTTTTAACTCAATCTTTATTATTTAACCTTGACAAAAAATTAATAATAAATAATATTATTAAATAAATAAAACATGAATAAACATAATATAAACCTACATCAATCTAACGGCGTTTATTTCACCGAATACGAATCTCATTACTCATGTTATTTCTCACCTCAAACACTTAGCCCTAAAGTTAGTACTTGGTTGCGTGCATGCGCAGATTCTATGGAAACTACAACAACTCAAGAGACCCAACTAACAACACGCGAGCTATCTTCAGCCACAACGACAACTACACTAGATCAATTATGTCCAGACATTCTAAGCGAAATCTTCAAATTCGTTTCCCGAAGTGCACTTTCTTCGATAAGCCTTGTATCAAAATTATTTCTATCTTCAATATCATATCGTCTTTTTTTATCGAAACACACCATTAGTAGTTTATGCGAATTAGTGGGTTCCTGCTCGAAGTCAAATACCAATGATAAGCAATTTACTCAACAGGATCATTTCAATATTAAATTAATTAACATAAAAGAAGCTGAAGATATTCAAAATTTAATAAATTTTATAGGTAATTCTCGCAACGAGCCCATTCTGAAACGCATCGAAGCCATCAGTTTTGATACGTTTTTTCAAAAACAGCAAGAAAACATCCTAGCATTACTAAATTGTCTCACTGCAAAAGCTAATGCACTACCAATGCTATCTTCACTCTCTTTTGATTCAATCTATTGCACATCTTTCGAGCTCCCCTCACTTCCAATTAGCATAACTTTTCTCTCTTTTAAAGAAATCTATGCCAAATTCACATTCTTAGATCTTCCAGCTAACCTCATTTCTCTTTCTTTTCAGTCCATTCAGAACGAGCTCATATTCACTAATCCATCACTCCCAATCACACTCAGATCTCTCCATCTTGGAATGGTTCAACATCATACGTTCACACTCCCCGAACTTCCAGCTAGCCTAACCTCTTTTTCTTATAAAGTAAGTATTAGGTCATCATTGATAGACGACGAAGCTTTAGAGGAACAGCTTGAAGCCATCAAAGCAGAAGTCGATGCAAGAAACCAAGCTCAAATTGACGACCAAGTCTAAGCAAGCGTCAAAAAATAATTTTTTTAGCGAAACATCTTTATTATTTAAACTTGACTAAAAACTAATGATAAACACGATTATGTATAAAATAAAAAAATAATCCTATTACATAAATATGAATCGCGAACACAAAATAAATCCACATCAATTCAATGACGCTTATTCCACTAAACACGCATGTGATTTCTCACCTGAAACACCTAACACCACATTTAGGACTTTGTCGCGTGCATGCGCAGATCCCACGGGAACTACAACAACCAAAGAAACCCAACTAACAACACGCGAACTATCTTCAACCACAACGGTGGCCACATTAGATAATATTTTAGCGCTTTCCTGCTCAAAGCGAAATACCAATATTAAATTAACCAATATACAAACAGTTGAAGATATCCAAAATTTAATAAATTTTATAGATAATCCTTCCAACGAACTCCTTCTAAAGCGCATCGAAGCCATCAGTTTTGGTACGATTGCAGCAACTAATGAAAAAAGCATCCTAGTATTACTAAATTATCTTACTGAAAAAGCTGATGCACTACCAATGCTATCTTCACTCTCTTTTGATTCAATCTATGGCCCATCTTTCGAGCTCCCCTCACTTCCAATTAGCATAACTTTTCTCTCTTTTCAAGCACTCTATGGCAAAGTCACATTCTTAGATCTTCCAGCTAACCTCATTTCTCTTTCTTTTGAGTACATTGATGAGCTTACATTCACTGATCTATTATCATTTCCAACTACGCTCAGATCTCTCCATCTTGGAATAATTACACGTTATCCGTTCAGACTCCCTCAACTTCCAGATAGCCTAACCTCTTTTTCTTATAAAGTAGAGATTAGGTACTCAACTACAGACGACAAAGCTTTAAAGCAACAGCTTGAAGCCCTCAAAGCAGAAGTCGATGCAAGAAACCAAGCTGCATCAAACGACCAAGTCTAGGCAAGCTATTCCACATATTCCACAACTTCATTCTTCCTAACGCTTATTTAACCTGACCTCAGATTAAGTAGGCCGATGATTGTAAGAACTTAACGTTTACAAGATTAAAAAACCTGGGTTCGAGATAAGAAGAAAGTGAATTCCAAACCTCTTTTGAGAACAAAATTCCTGCGAATTTTCTTGATGCACTCCAGGTGCTATTTCGAAAATTCTCAAAATTTTGTCCATCAAAATAGATTTGTACTTCATCTTTTTCTTATCTCGAGCCCAAGTTAAAAAAAAGCTTGAATAGATCTCAAAAGTAATACATCAAGGATTTGCGAGCTGGTTCTCGCATTCCAATCTGACAGATTTATCAAATTAAAATTAAAAATATATGGAAGAAAACACCTCTGCATCTCATTCAACCAAAGCATGCGACTTTAGTTTCTATCAAGTCTTAAAAGCTGGATTCTTTGCAGCGATTCTTACAAATCTCCTCATGGTTTTCCAAGGATATGATGCGCTATTTTATTTTGGAACGCTCTTTTTAGGTCAGGAAGCAGACTCTAAAATAATTTACACTGTGGGTGTCGGGGTTGCCTCGATTCTTGGAATTATATTTACACTCCTTTATGCACTTGTGATAGCACCCATGAGGTTTATGCATAATCTTGTTCAAGCAATAATTTTTGCTGCTCTTTTAACAGCCATTTCCTATTATGGATCTCCTTCGTTGCCACAAATAGCCGACAAAATTACACATTATTTTCAGTCTACCAAAAATGAAGCTGCTCTCAATAACAAGTCCACCGCTGTGACTGTTCAAGATGCTTCGTCCGAAATAAAAGAAGCAACTGCTATTGCGGAAAAAGCAGCCCAAATAAAAACTCAAAGAGCTCTTGTGATGACTTTCTCAAATTCTTTGATATTCGCGCTGATAGTCGTTGTCCTTTACAGGCGTAACTATTGCCAATAAGTCACTGGCAGAGACATTAATTTCCACGTCATTTTCCGTTTTTTTTGCTAAATACTATCTTTATCAAACGTTTTTTATTGAAACTCAGTCTCAATACGTTAGAGTAGAGGGCAAATCACGTTCAACAAAAAAAGATGAATCAATGGGAACTGTAGTCAAAAAATTATCTGAACTAATAATCGGGGAGATTGCTCAAATTGGAGGCTATATAAGTGAAACTGCAGAAAGCCTAAGACTCCAGGAAATGGGGTTACTTCCGGGCACTCAATTACAAATAACAAGGAAAGGCGCTGCAGGCTATCCCTTGGAGATCCAAGCAAGGGGTTATCGCTTGGCACTGAGGAAAGAAGACATCGAGCTATTATATCTTATACCAATTCGCATTCAAAAATGAAGAAATCTCGATTTGCCTTCATGCCATCTAATGATCCTTCTTCACTCACAAGTGCTCGACGTAGATCGCTACGCCTGTGCGCTTGCTCCCTCAGAATGTCATTATCTGACATAAATTCAAACGACCTTTCTTCATTTTTGAATGCGAATTGGTATTGAAGTATAAAGACTTATGACACTAAAAGGAGGAGAACCTGAATTCAATATTTCCCAAAAAAGCCATAAACATGAGCTTACTTACGCCCTCGTTGGAAACCCTAATTCTGGAAAAACTACGCTCTTCAATCATTTAACAGGATTGAAGCAAAAAGTTGCCAACTACCCCGGAGTTACCGTTGAAAAAAAAGAAGGCTGTTGCTACTCTCAACATGGAGAACGCATGCGTTTGATCGACCTGCCCGGAGCCTACAGTCTATCAGCCCATTCTCCGGATGAGGAAATACTCCAAAAAGTACTTCTCGGCAACATAATGGACCTAGCAAAACCAGATCGCATAATTTGTATTATCGATGCCAATAATCTCGAACGCACTCTTTACCTGGCCATTCAAGTTATCGAACTTGGTCTTCCGACTATTCTAGTACTCAACATGATGGACGTTGTTAGGCGCAAAGGATTGTCTATTGATATCAAAAAAATTGAAAAAATCCTAGGAGTTCCTGTTGTGCCAACCCAGGCCAATAAGAAAGAAACGCTTCTTGCATTAAGAATTGCAATGAGCCAGCAGCATTTGCCACGTCCTAGGCCTTTAAATCTAGACATCCCTGAAAAACTTAAAGAAGCCGTAGTGCGAATCCAACACGCGCTTCCCGTCAACTGGAGCTTTGGTGAAGCCTTTCTGCTTTTGGCCGGGACCAATAGACACAAAGAAACCAGCCTCCTAGAAACAAAAACCTTAGTAAACGAATGGCGTGACCTACTTGACACAGAACTTCCCCAATGGCGCAGTAAAATTATTCAAGCGCGTTACAGCCTTGTAGAATCAATTTATAAACAAGCTGTTCTTCAAAAAAGCGAACACAAGAAAAGCACCTCTGAACGACTCGATAATATACTTCTTCATCCAATTTGGGGCTGGGCGACTCTACTATTGGTCTTGGGGTTTTTATTTTGGACCATTTTCAGTCTTTCGGAATACCCTACGAACTGGATTAGCTCAGGAATCGAGGCCTTCTCCAATTATACTACAAGTCTTTTACCTCCTGGGCCACTGAGAGGATTAATCATCGACGGGGCGATCAAGGGCGTCGGAAGCGTCCTCGTTTTTCTACCTCAAATCATGATGCTCTTTTTCTTCATCGGAATATTAGAATCAACCGGATACTTACCTCGAGCCGCATTCCTTCTCGACCGCATCATGGGAAAAGTTGGTCTACCTGGAAAAGCCTTCGTTCCTCTTTTAAGCTCCTACGCTTGCGCTATACCTGGGATAATGTCGACTCGCACCCTTCCCTCACGTCAAGATCGGCTCGCGACAATAATGATTGCTCCGTGGATGAGCTGCTCAGCAAGACTCCCGGTATACCTCATGATGATCAGCATTCTGATTCCTCGTAGCGAATACTCCTCATACTTAAAAACTGCCATTCTGCTTGGAATCTATGCTCTTGGGACATTTAGCGCCCTAGCCGTCGCCTGGTGCTTCAGAAAAACGCTACTCAAAGGCAAAGGATCTTTCGCTGTCATGGAACTTCCTAGTTACCGCCTTCCCTGCTGGAAAAATATCACTACAGAAATGATCCAACGAGCAATGCTTTTCGTAAAACGTGCAGGAAAAATTATTTTAGCCTTCTCCATAATCCTCTGGTTCTTAATGGCTTACCCACAAACAAAAACTTTCGAACCTATACAACTCGAGGACAGCTACATGGGTCAAGTTGGCAAAATCATCGAGCCTATCATTACACCCTTAGGATACGACTGGAAAATCGGCATCGGCCTAATCGCCTCATTCGCGGCCAGAGAACTCTTCGTAAGCACTATGTCCATTGTCAATCATGACAACGCCCATATCCTTTTCACCCCCCTCACCTGCCTAAGCCTGATCGTCTTCTTCATTTTCGCCATGCAATGCATGAGCACCCTAGCCGTTGTTCAACGCGAAACCAACAGTTGGCGTTGGCCTATTTTTCAACTCCTCTACATGACGGGCTTCGCCTACCTCGCCGCCCTCATCGTCTATCAAACAGGAATTTTCTTGGGATATCACTGATGAATATCTTCTGGCAAAACTTTATCGTCTACGGAATAGTAGCTGTATCTTCAGTAGCACTAATCTTTCATTATTGGAAAAGTAACATGAAAAAAACAAAAGCTTGTAATAATGACTGCGGCTGTGATATTAAAAAACAACTTAAACGATCAAAAAGTATTTAAAAAATCACCATGGATAACCCAATAAAACTCTCTTCACAAAGGGACACCACCATTCTCGCTTCTATTAAAGAAGCTACTGATCAGCAGGAACATAAACTTCAAAATATTAATGAAGCGCCGAAGGATTATATTGAAAAGACACAAACAGGTAAAGCTCGTCCTCATATTATGAAATTATTTCAAGAGAGCTTACTGAAACATGATACCCTGTACAAAAAATTAGCTAAATAATCTCAAATTAGTTTCAAAAAACGCTGGCAAAAAACACATTGATGCCCATGCTGTTGGATAATAGCTCAATAGAACCATGACCATGACAATCCAAAAAAGCACCGAATCGAGCCAACTAGACACGCAAATCCTCGCCCGAGCTGCAACCGAAGCGCGAGGCCTGGCAATGGACGCCGTCGCCGCCTGCAACTCAGGTCACTTAGGCCTACCCTTAGGCGATGCTGAAATCGGCGCTGTGCTATTCGGTCATAGTCTAAAATTTAATCCTGAGGATCCAAAATGGATAAATCGCGACCGCTTTGTTCTATCTGCTGGGCACGGGAGCATGTTTCTATATAGCTGGCTGCATTTAAGCGGTTACGACCTAAGCCTTCAAGAACTTAAAAATTTCAGAAAACTACACAGCAAAACACCCGGACATCCGGAGTCTCATGAAACACCTGGAGTTGAGTGCACAACAGGTCCGCTTGGGCAGGGCGTTGCAAACTCTGTTGGTATGGCGATGGCTGCAAAAATGGCCGAAGCGCGCTTCAATACCGACGAATACACTCTCTTTAACCATCACATAGTCTGTCTCTGCGGAGACGGCTGTATGCAAGAAGGTATTTCATCTGAAGCCTGCTCACTAGCCGCACGTCAAGGACTAGATAATTTAATTCTTATCTACGACTCCAATGACGTAACTCTCGACGCAGCCGCATCCAAAACACAATGTGAAAATACTGCCGAACGTTTCGATGCCTATGGTTTTGACGTAGAAACCATCGATGGCAACAGCATGCAAGAATTCCTTCAAGTTTACAATAAAGCAAAGTCAAATCAAAATAGTAAGCCTAAATTAATAATTGCTAAGACCCTAATTGGCAAAGGAATCCCTGAGGTCGCCGGAACAAGTAAAGCGCACGGAGAAGCTGGTGCAAAATTTGTGGAAAATGCCCGCAAGGCACTCGGATTACCGGAAGAAAAATTTTATGTTTCCGAAGAAGTTCATAATTATTTTGCCCAAAAGAAACAAGAACGCGTCAAAGCCTACAATGAATGGAAAAATCTATTTGCAGAATGGCAACAGGCAAATCCCGAACTCGCCAAAGAACTCCAAGACGGCATTGATCACTCTGTCCCTGACAATTTATTAAGCAAAATACCAGAATTTCCAGTAGACTCACAATTAGCGACCAGAGTCTCTGGTGGAAAAGCGCTCAATGCTATTGCTTCACAAATGCCCTTGGTCATCAGCGGTAGCGCAGACTTACATGGGTCAACAAAAAACTATATCGACAATGGAGGAGACTTTGATCGAGATTGCCGAACTGGCCGCAATATTTACTTCGGCGTGAGAGAACACGCAATGGGCGGGATCGTAAATGGATTTGGTTACTACGGAATTTTCCGTGCCTCAGGAGCAACCTTTCTTGTGTTCTCAGACTACATGAGACCTTCTATCCGACTTGCTGCTTTGGCCCAACTACCCGTTTTCTTTATCTTCACACATGACTCCGTTGGTGTCGGTGAAGACGGGCCCACTCACGAACCCGTCGAACATGTGAGCTCCCTAAGGCTAATCCCAAATCTCGACGTCATCCGCCCCGCAGATGCCGAGGAAACCGCGGGCGCCTTTGTCGCAGCGATCGAAAAAATTAACGGACCCACTGCATTAATACTTTCAAGACAGGACGTACCCACCCTCAGCGAAATTCCCGTCAGTGATCGCCGCAACGGCGTTCTCAAAGGCGCCTACATTGCCAAAAAAGAAACCGCCAAACTTGAACAAATCATTATTGCGACAGGAAGCGAGCTCCAGCATGCAATCGCTGCAGCCAAAGAACTGGGCAACGGAACAAGAGTCGTTTCCATGCCCTGCTTTGAGCGCTTCGACAGACAACCTAAAAACTACCAAGAATCCGTCCTACCCACCTACTGCAAAAAACGCATTGCCATAGAAGCCGGTGCAACAGGACTCTGGTATCGCTACGTCGGCTCCGAAGGCAAAATCATCGGCATTGACCATTTTGGACTAAGTGCACCCGGAGCTCAAATCATGAAAGAATTTGGAATCACCGCAAATGCCATTATCCAAGAAATAAAATCACTTTAAGCATAACTTTATCCTTGTATCGGAAAAGGACTCATCGCATAGTAGTTCATCTTTTTAATAGGCCGGGATAGCTCAGCTGGTAGAGCAACGCACTCGTAACGCGTAGGTCGTGGGTTCAATTCCCATTCCCGGCTCCATTAAAAAAGATGAAGGGGATACGAAAACTTAAAAATGATCAAAGGTATGAAAACTAAATTACTAATATCCTGCTTAATGGCAGTTATAGTATTAACTGGTTGTACTAGTCTTGGACCGCAAGTCATAAGGCAAGAACAACGCCCTTATAATGAGGCGCTTGTATATAGCTGGAAAGAGCAGCTTCTACTCAACCTGGTCCGACTAAAATATCGAGACGACCCTTATTTCATCGAAGTCACCGGCATTACGAGCAATCATTCTATTGACCTTTCAGTCGCTGCAACAGCAAAATTCCCAGAAATGTCAAAACCAGTATCTCAAGAGGTAAAAGCCGGCGTTGCATATAGAAACCAGCCTGTCATAACCTACGTCCCACTACAGGGCGAATGCTATGTTAAGAAACTGCTAAGTCCAATTCCTCTCAAGATGATTATGGCACTTACAAATTCCGGCTGGAGCATCGAACGCGTGCTTAACGTGTGTGTCCAAGAAATCAACGGTATCTACAACGCTGTAAGCGCCGGTTGCCCTACGCCTGAAATCGCTCCGGAGTATAAGGACTTCGAACGCCTCACTCGTAATCTGAGAACTTTGCAGTTAGCAAACTTACTAGCTGCGGGAGATGACCCTTGCTACGATCCAACAGCACCTGAAAACCTAGTAGAGCCAGGCAAGGACCTATATATGAAAATCATCCGTGGTCGCGGACATGATCAACTAATCTATGAAGTTCTAACCACAATGAGAGTAGATCCTGCCGCTGAAATGTATGTGTTTTCAACCAACCCAATGTCATGCGATTGTCCAAATAAAATTAAAATCAGACCACGCACATTCTTAGGTGCACTCTACTACCTATCACAAGCAGTCCAAGTTCCTCAAGCGCACATCGATGCCGGCTTAGTAACGGTTACAATGTGTGAAGATGGCAAACCTTGCGACTGGTCTGAAATTATCGGCGAAGACATGCGAATCCTTAGTCAGTGCGATGAACCGAGGTGCGCCGCCGTTAAAGTATGCTACGGAGGCTACTGGTTCTATATCGACGATAGAGACCTAGATTCAAAGTCAACATTCATGTTGCTTTCAAAACTATTCAATATTCAAGCGGCATCCACAGCAGGTGGCACACCACCGCAATTAACAATTCCTTTAAGATAAAGGCGTTGTTATTCAAAATTCAACTAAAAGGGCAGTGTAACAACTGCCCTTTTTTATCAAATTTAATATTATCGTTACCGATTACAATAATTCGTCAAGACTATCCCCACTCAATTTTGCTCCAGCAAACCTATTAAAAGGTATACACTCAGGGACAAACCGACATTCCGGAGAAAACTGACAAAACGTTGTACCCTCTCTACAGCGCAAATAAGATGTAATCGCTACCAACAAACCTGCCAGCTGCGCGGCACTCAGGACACATATCAAACCGTATACAATATCTAATACTCTCAATTCTCTCTTTAAAAAACCCATTATAATAGCCCCAATAACAATCTTCATAACCAGAGGCACCTCATCCCATGTCATACGGTTCACTTCTCTCAAGAACAAATTAACTCCTTTATCTACCACCATATCCGGAACATAAACCGCCGCTACCACAGTCATCGCCACAGTTACTACTCCTACAATAACATCCACTGCACGCTCAGGCCTTGCCGCAATCTCATTGTATCCAGTTCTCGCTAATTCATATACAGTATTCATTGTAATTATTATTTAAGTGTTCTTACCTTTTGTACATTTTCAAATATTTGAAATGCGCATTCTACAACAGCGTATACTCAGTATCAATACATTAATTTTGAAAAACGGAAAAACGCATAGTCATAGTACTCCCCTTCAGCAAACAAACACTACCGCAATTAGCAATTCCTTTAAGATAAAGGCGTCGTTATTCAAAATTTAACTAAAAGGGCAGTTGCTAGACTGCCCTTTTTTTATCAAATTTAACGCTAAGAGATTAAAGATAACTTTTAGTCGCAATCTTTCAATGTTACTTCAAATTTTCCTCTATGAGTAGATTCATCATATCCACTTTGAAGTGTAAGACAAGCTGATGATTTTTTATCTTTAATATTTCTGGAATGAGATTTTGATACTAATGGGCCACTGCCAATATCCCAGGTCCCTTCATTGGTACGCACAAACATCATATATCCAATATCACTGCATCCCAATTCATTGCATCCATATTCAGTGCATCCAAATTTCTCGTCTAAGTTAACGCTTTGTCCAGGTTCAATAAGATATATTAAACTCCTTGTTTCACAATCACCACGAATTTCACACTGGAGTGGTTGTCTACCATTTGGTCCAATGACTCTCAATTCGGTATCTTTTTGTCCGGACCACTTTGGGTTTTTACCATATATCCAGACTTCCAATGTTTTATCATTTGTTTTATTTTGTAGATTAATATTTGCGGTGACTAATTCTGATTTATCAGCTGCGTGTATATTATTAATTGTCAAGATTGCTATACACAAAGCGGTAATATAATGCATTATTTTTAATTTTTTCATAAATTCGTTTGTATACCATAAGCAACTAAATGTCAATTCAGATTTTCAATAAAGACAAATTTGATGTATAAAGTCATAAAAACGAACAGGCTCACATAAAACAACCAACCCTAAAGGCGTTAATTTTCAAGCTGTTAGATATACTTCCCTCTTTTTGTCAAGTAGGCTAATTATCGAGTCAAAACATCCTCAATTTAGCTCAAGCCCACTTGTTAAGAGGTATACATTCTGGGACAAACCGACATTCCGGAGAAAACTGACAAGACGTTGTACCTTCTCTACAGCGCAAATAAAATGTAATTGCTACCAACAAACCTGCCAGCTGCGCGACACTCAGAGCACATATCAAACCGTATATAATATCTGATGCTCTCAATTCTTTCTTTAAAAACCCCACTATAATGCCCCCAATAACAATCTTCATAACCGGAGGCACTTCATCCCACGACATACGGCTCACCTCTCTCAAGAACAAATCAACTCCCTTATCTACCACCATATCCGGAGCACAAACCGCCGCTGCCACAGTCGCCGTCACAGATACGACTCCTACCATAACAGCAATTGAACGCCCAGGTCTTGCCGCAATCTCATTATATCCAGCTCTCGCTAATTCATATACAGTATTCATTGTAATCATTATTTAATTGTTCAATCTTTTGTATATTTTCAAATATTTGAAATACGTATTCTACAACAGGTATACCCAGTATCAATATATTAATTTTGAAAAGCGAAAAACCCAAGGACATCATACCTCTCTAAAAAATTATTTTCAAGTTTACGTTCAGCCTTGACGCAAGTGGCTTGTTATGAGACCATAACGAGAGAGTTATAACTCATTGATTAAATAGCACTTAAAGTCTCCTGAATAATAATAAAAACACAATAATGCAAGCACGTATGGAATTCCCGATAGGCGTCAGTGATTTTGAAGAAATGGTTCAAGGTGATTATTATTTTATCGATAAGACTTTATTAATTAAAGAAATCATGGAAGATGGAGCCAAAGTGATATTGCTTACTCGGCCAAGGCGATTTGGAAAAACGCTCAACTTATCGATGATTTATTATTTTTTAAGCGAAAATTATTATAACAAAGTAAATCAAAATCTTTTTGAGGGATTGGATATTTCAGAGGATACAGAATTTTGTAAAAAACACCAAGGAAAATACCCTGTAATCTTTATCTCTTTTAAAGACATAAAGGAACTTACTTTTCCTGCGGCTTATGCTAAAATTACACTCTTAATAAAAAAACTTTATGGAAACCATCGCTATTTACTTGAAGGTGATCTCTTGGCTCAGGATGAAAGAGACACTTTCATGGCTATACTAAATCAACAGGCTAACGAAGAACATATAGAAGCTTCTATCCAGAGTCTAGCAGAATATTTGACAAGAAAATTTAATCAATTTCCCATTATTTTAATCGATGAATACGACACCCCAATACAGCAAGCTTATTTAAAAAAACATTATGATGAAATGGCAGGCTTGATGCGCAGCCTCTTAGGACAAGCGCTTAAAGATAATAACCCCAATGGAAGATTTTTAGAAAAAGCTATTATTACAGGCATAACGCGTGTAGGGCAAGAAAGTATATTTTCAGGATTAAACAATTTCGAAGTTTATTCAGTACTAGAAGAAAAATATGGTCAATATTTTGGATTTACCGAGAAAGAAGTATTGAAATTAATAAACGATAGCCAGCAAACACTTCCACTAGCACCCATAAAAGAATGGTATAATGGCTATCAAATAGGTAAATATACACTATATAATCCCTGGTCCATCATCAAATGTTTGAAAAATAAAGGGACCTTAGAATGGTACTGGGTCAATACTTCAAGCAACGATCTAATAGCTGAATTGTTAACCGATGCTGATATTACAATTAAACTTCAATTTGAGCAACTACTACAAGGAGAAATAGTTGAACGACCTATTTCTAAAAATCTTGTATTTCCGGAAATACAAACAAGCGAAGAAGCGCTATGGAGCTTATTGCTTTATACTGGTTATCTTAAAGTTTTATCTACGCAGCGCACTGAATTTCAAATGTTAGCCCAATTAGCTATACCGAATAAAGAAGTTAGGTTTGTTTATAATAAAATAATTGCTCACTGGTTCGTTATTAAATCCAGCCTGGATTCATATAGAAAGTTTATAGAAAGCTTATTAAGCGGTGATATTAATACATTCAAACATCAACTATCAAATTACATTATGCAAACTGGTAGTTATTTTGATTTCAATAAACACACGCCAGAAGAAGTATTTCACATATTTATATTAGGCTTAGTGGTCGGATTAAAAGACGAATACATAATCCAGTCTAATAGAGAATCTGGGATAGGCCGTCTAGATGTTATTTTTATTCCTAAAAGTAATAAAAGGCAAGGAATACTAATTGAATTTAAAACCAGCGAAAATTCTGATTCTTTATTAATCAAAGCACAAGAAGCCTTGAAGCAAATCAAAGATCAGCAGTATATAGAAACCTTTAAACAACATAATGTAGCTTCTGTACTGGCCATAGGCCTAGCTTTCTCCGGCAAACAAATGGAATTGGTACAGGAAGTGATTTCCATACGTGAATCTGAGAATTAAAGTGCAATCGAATCCTCGCACTACTCCCAATCGCCTGACATTCAAACATCCATAAAAATACCCATAAAATTTTTATTGACACACATCCATAAAAATAGCTAGTCTACGCATAGAGACACTGACAGTAATTTAAAAAAACCACTATTGTGTTATTCCTTCTAGCAGTTAAGTATTGGTGTTGGCGTAGTTAATTAAACTCACGTCGGTTTTCGTTTTTTCAATTTTAACTGCATTTTAATAGAAGAACATCATGTCTAAGTACAAAAAAAATTTTATCGCCATCATTTTATCACTGACCCTAGTCGGGGTCCTAATTTACCTAGGTCAAAAAAATAAACTAAACTCCAGTCTCCCCATCGTCGCCATAGCGAACTGGGGGCCACACTCTTCGCTAGAAGAGTCATTAAAAGGAATCAAAGCAGAACTTAATCGACAAGGATTTATCGAAGGCAAAACAGTTCAACTTCAAATTGCCGACGTCAGTTTTGATACTGCACTTATCCCTCAAATGGTAACACAATTGAAAAATCTCCACCCTGATGTAATCATCGCTGTAGGCACCCCCATATCCCAATTTGTCAAAAATACAATAAAAGATATCCCCCTCGTATTCAGTGTCATTACCGATCCCGTGGCAGCAGGCCTTCTCCAAGAAGAAGACAAACCATCTGCCAATATGACAGGAACCTCCGACAAACAAGACTTAGAATCACTCCTAGCCTTTGCAAAAAAACTCCTCCCAAACGCTACCCGCATAGGCATCCTTTATGCAACCAGCGAAGCCAATGATATAGCGCTTGTTAAAATGCTAAACGATGCCGCCGCCAAATCAAAAATGACTGTACTCGCCCTCCCCATTAATCAAGCACGCGACGTACCCATGCAAATGCATTTCTTTAAAGACCAAGTCGACTTCATTTATGTTGGAGCAAGCGGCCCAATACAACCTACCCTACCCGCAATCATCGCAGAGGCCGACAAAATGAACATCCCAATATTTAACGTCAATGAAGACGCCGTTGAAAAACATCAAGTTCTCGCAAGCTTCGGCGTCGACTACAACAAAATTGGTATGAATACAGGAAAACTCATCTCACAAATCCTAAGAGGAAAAACCATTTCTGACCTACCTCCGATCTATCCCAATCCCGAAGACCACCAAGGCTTTATCAGTTCAAAAAAAGCAAAAGCCCTAAACATTAAAACCCCATCCAACTTAACCAACACAACAATAATCCAATAATATTATGCTCGAACTCTATAATATTAAAAAATCATTTCCCGGAAACTTCGAACCCACACTCAAAGACATCAACTTAAACCTCCGCCAAGGCGATTTCTGCATCGTCATCGGAAGCAATGGCTCTGGTAAATCAACACTCATGCGAACCATTTCCGGCGAATGCACTTTAGATAGCGGAAAAATTGCCATCAACGGAAAAGACGCTACCAAACAAGATAGAAGCGAATTCATAGCATGCGTTACTCAGGACGTCACCAAAGGCACCATCTCTGAAATGACTCTTCTCGAAAATATCATACTCAGCCAAATGCGAGGAAAATCCGGCAATCTTAATTTCTATAAGAAAAAAGAAACAAAAGTCATATCCATCATCAAAAGTCTCAACATGGGGCTGGAAGCATACATCAATCAACCCCTTCAAAAACTCTCCGGGGGACAAAAGCAAATCATCGCAACCCTCATGGCCATCAGCTCAAAACCTGAAATCCTCCTCCTCGATGAACACACCAGCGCACTCGATCCCAAAATGCAAAAATCGCTCATGCAATACACCACCCAAAGCATTGCCCAATACAACATCACTGCCATGATGATTACCCACAAACTAGACGACGCCGCAACTTATGGAAACCGCCTTATCATGCTTCACCAAGGCCGTATCGTCCTCGATGTTCATGGTGAAGAAAAAAAAGCATTAGACACCAACATGTTACTCGCTCTATTTCACCAGTATGAAGACCTCACCCTCAAGTCATCAGGAGAAACCCTATGATCAGCGAACTCATTTTAACCGGCATCCTTCAAGGCCTCCTCCTCGCCTTTGTTGCCTACGGAGTAATGATCCCCTTCAGACTACTCAACTTTCCTGACTTAACCGCAGAAGGAGCCTATCCCCTCGGCGGCGCAATCACCGCCAGCTTAATCATCCTAGAAGTCAACCCCATCATCGCAGTACTCATCGGTGCAATAGGCGGTGGATTAGCAGGCATAGCCACAGCCTACATCCACCTACAATTCAAAGTCAATACCCTCCTCGCCGGCATCATCCTGAGCACCATGCTCTACAGCGTAAATCTACGCCTCATGGGCAAACCCAATCTCGCTCTATTCAACCAAAACATATTATTTTCTAGCGATAATATCCTTATACGAATACTCATCGTATCCACCCTCCTCGCCCTCTTCATCATCCCACTACTATTATTTCTACGCACAAACTTAGGCCTCCGCCTACGCGCAGTAGGCTTCAACCCAGAATTTGCAAAAAGACATAGCATCTCAATCACCCGCTGGACCCTCTTTGGCCTATTTCTCGGCAACGCCTACACCGGCCTTGCAGGAGGACTCATGGTACAAACCCAATGCTACGCCGACGTTGGCATGGGAATCGGAATCGTCATTCACGCACTCGCCGCCCTCATGATCGGCGAATCCATCGTCGGAAACGCAACCCTACGCAAGCAACTACTAGCCCCTCTCATAGGCGCTCTCATTTATCAACAAATCCAAGGTCTCGCCCTATCCCTAGGCCTCGCTCCATCCGACCTTAAACTCCTCACCGGCGGAATAGTACTCATCGTCATCGCAATCAGAGGAAAAGTATTGTGATTTACGAAAAATATAATAACTACAAATAAAACAGATCACATTTAACCTAAATATCTAAAGATTAAACACAATCTGTTCTATTTGTATGGTAAATCAACCTTGATCTTATTGAGACTCCGCTCCGCGTGCTAAACTATATTCTTTAAATAATGGATTACGAAAGAATAAGTCGCTTATCATCGTGTCTATAAATATAGCTCTTCTTGACCCACCTTCATTTATAGCTATTTTATTAATAGATTCCGATATATCCCACAAAAGCTTATTATCATTTATTTTTAAAATAAAAAGATTAAGTAAAACGAGTATATTATCAATTCCCTTATCACCCGTATTCTCTATCGTTGCTAACAAACATCTTGCAAGATCATCAAATATTTTATCATTCTCAATCTTATTTAAGTTAAGCAACTCTTTTAATAAAACCTCTAATATCCCATTCTGAATTACTCTTTTTCTTGCTTCTTCTGGAGATGGCTGGATTAATATATTATCTATATTTTCAAGTTTTCCAATTGCCGTTAATTCATTCATTAATAACTCGGCTAAATATTCAGCCGTTGAAGCATCAGAAATTTCACCGTCTTGCATCATATCCTGTATATCCCCCATTGCGCCTATACAACGATTCTCATAAAAATACTCTACGTTACTATAAATTCTTGCCTGAGCTTCATTTGTACGATCTGGTTGCTTCACTTCTTTAACATCAAGTCCTAGAACCAAAGACCTTCTTGCTACTCTTTTACCAATAAGAGTCCCTGGTACTACCCTTTCATGATCTACTTTAACCTGCATCTTCTCTTTCTTACACCATGCGACAATGCGATCAAAAAGAAAATAACTAGTTGCAACACAAATCACACCAACGCCAACATACATAGAGTATGCATTACTTTGCTCATTAACATTCATATATCTTTAATTGTAGTTTATAATTTTATAATCCGATCTTCATACCAAAAAAGAAGAAACCTCCGAATTATATCTAGTCATCTTTTCTGCTTTTCTTGAATTGTCAAATACAAAATTACATCAACTTCAACAACACCCTCAAACTAAGACTTTAAAGCTATATTCCAAGGCATCGCATAATCCCGCTCATTAAGCGCAAACATACTCGTACAATTACAAATAACCAAACCAGGCGCAATTTTTAACTTTGGATAGCTTTCACGAAAAGCTGATATTCCACGAGTATCATTTCTTCCTGGATAAGTCGTTCCTTTAATTTCTATTGGATAATACCAACCATTCCATTCTAAAATTAAATCAATTTCTGCTCCTGAATAAGCTCTCCAATGAAAAAAATTAGGTTTTGTTGCCATAACTTCTGCTTGCTTTCTAATTTCTAACACAACCGCTGTTTCAAAGATCGGTCCCCATAAAGGATGTCCTCCTAACCCAGTAGGATTCATTATAGATTGAAGGGCGCAGATAGAACCAGTGTCTGATAAATATCCTTTTGGACTGTTACTAATTCTTTTTATAGTATTTAATCCAAATGGATAGATTTCAAACCATTGAAATGTGTTTTTAAGGAGTTCTAACCAACGCCTAGACGTCGGTGGAGTTATACCTAACTCCCGTCCCAATTGACTAAAATTAATTTCTTGAGCAGTTAATGCAGCTGCAAGGCGAACAAATCTTCCAAATAATTCCCAATCACTGATATCAGCCAATATTCTAATATCCCTTTCAATATAAGTTCTTTGATAATCCTGATAAAAACCCGTAACGAGTTCTTCGGGTAGCGATTGTGCTCGAGGCAGCCATCCTCTCCATATTTGTTCAAATGATGTTCTTTCACTCATCAAATTGATTGGTAGCTTTACAAATTCTTCAGGACTTTGAAGCCATGATGATAGCCAAGGAGTGCTATCTTTTAACCCTGCTATTTCACATAAAGAAAATCCCTGCAAATCCAAAAAAGCTGTCCTTCCTGCCAAACTTTCTGCCATCGATTTTATCACCCCCCATTGCTGAGAGCCCGTTAAATAATACTGACCAGGCGTTCTATCTCTATCAATTTTTCTTTTTAGCGCTGCAACTACCTCCGGCACATATTGAACTTCATCTAAAATTAATGGCGTTTTATGATTAGCTAAAAACAAATCCGGGTCTTTACGCGCATTATGAATGTCCATTATCGGATCAAATACAACGTAATTGAACTCAGGACCAAAAATCTCGTGAAGTAACGTTGTTTTCCCCACCTGACGAGCCCCAGTAATAGTGATAGCAGGGAAAACTTGGCTAAGTTGTTTTAGTTTTTCAGTTATTAGCCTACTTTTAAGCATTTGCTTGAATATTAAATATGGCATGTTCAATATTCAAGCAAAATCAAGTTTTTTTTCAAATTTTCCTTGAAAATTAAATATACAATTTTTAATATTCAAGGAAAATTTAAAAGTCCCAAAACCACACTCACTCATTCCAAATGCATTCTCAACAGAAAAATACAGCATTTGCTCTCGTCTCAGTCCTTTTTTTACTTGGCTTTCTAACTGCTCTAATCCTATCCATCTCAGCACTGCTAAAAGTAGAATTTCAACTACAAGAAAACATTTCCAATATCAAAAAAGCAAAAGCCAACGCCAAACTCGCCATCCGAATAGCACTAGGCGAACTACAAGAAACTCTAGGCCCCGACATCTATCCCACTGCCTCTAACACCCCACCTAATATGTCACATAAGCAAACAATCACTAATCATAAAGGTCAATCTATTGGATCCTATTCTTATGATATCGAAGATCTAAGCCTTTCAGACAACTTCCAAAACTCTCTAGGCGTTCTCAGCAACTCACTTTCCGGAGGACTTAAAAAAGACTTAAGCTACTACTTATCAACAGGAAATGGACTTAATAACGATCCAGAAGGCACCCCTATCTTCAAAGACCCTGTCATCAAAAAAATTAACGACCCTATACCCAAATGGGAATTTGTACGAGACTTCTATCAACTAGCTAAATTCTACAATACACAAGACTCCACCTCCATCCAATCGATCACACCAAAAGGATTTCCTAACTACGCCCAAAAAGTCTTTTATCCAGACTTTTACGACCTCGGTAATGGATGGACCTCTCCATCAGTCTATGGTCTGGGACCAATAATTCTTGCCTGCTCCTTCGGCTTCGCACCGCAATTTGAAAAAAATAAAGATGGAAATTTTGAAAACAACGTTCACATCAAATACTTTGTCACTCTAACCCTCTGGAACCCCTACGACTTTAACTTAGCATCAGAAAATTACACCTTTCATATAAAACCCAATGGCGGTTGCGATATAAGTCTAGACCGCATACAACCACAACCTTTCGAATTCAAAGCCTCTATCACCCACTCTTTTACGCCCAACGAAGTGTCCCTATTTTCATTATTCGAAGGATCAGAAGAAACAGATAAAAATCATCATAATCTCCTGACAACCCACCCAAGCTCACTAGGAAAAATACTTCAAAAACAACCAAAACGGTCCACCAATCTACGCGAAGAACCAAGACGACGAGGCGGTAGGCAGTATTCAACCGCAACTAACCCTTCCGCTCCCAATAATCAATTTAAGTCCTTTCATAAAGTATCCTGGACCGATGGCAGACCCATATTTTCTCTAATCCTTCTATCAAAAGATGGAAAACACCTCTATCAAGAAATCCATCGACTCAACATAAACGGACAACCGTTTTCAAAAGAAATTGAATCAACCACTTCCGAACCCCAAGAACCTCTCTTTGCCATTATCTTCAAAAACTCCATCAACGGCAACCAAACAACAAAAGATTATTTAAATAACTATAATCCCCGTGCACCAATAGCTTCGCCCACCAAAAACCTAAAGTCCGCAAACAATCCCTATCAAATCAACACCTTCGTCAGCAACTCATCCAACACCTCCCTATCCTGGAAACTAAACGCCAAAGACCTCCTCCCTTCTCTCCCACACAACATCTTCTCAATGCCAAAAAACTTTGAATCCCTCGGCTTTCTAAGACACGCCAATCTTACCCCACTCGAGAGGCATACCGCCTTTGCATTCGGTAACTCTTCTCGCCATTCCGAAATCCCAAAAAACTCCATTCGCCCTCAAAACGATCATATAAATAAAACCTTTTTCTATGACTACTCCTATATGCTCAACGAACACCTATGGGATTCCTATTTCCTCTCTGGAAAAAATGATTTTCCAAAAACCGTCTTCGAAAAAAACTTTATTCAATTAAGCCATGCCAGCGAAAAATCTTTACTAGACATCAACACATGCGCCAGTTGTCTCTTACTTAAAGAAGCTTTTAACATCAACTCCACCTCAATACCCGCATGGACAAAACTGCTATCTTCTCTTCAATCCTTAAATAAAACAGAAGCTGAACGCCTCTCCCTAGCAATCGTCCAATCAATCAAAGAACGTGGTCCCTTCTACACCCTAGGCGACTTCGTCAACCGACGTTTAGAAGACTCTGTTTTCGGCGACTGCGGTGTACTCCAATCTGCCCTCAATCAAACACAAATCAACCTCACCCAAGCAGAAGTCCTCGAAGCCATTGGGCACAAACTCACAACACGCTCAGACTCCTTCATCATTCGTGCCCATGGCCAAGCAACTCATCCATTTTCCGGAAAAATAAAATCTGAAGCCGCTTGCGAAGCCCTCGTCCAACGCCTTCCTGAATTCTTAGACCCCAATGAAAACTCCCCTGAAGATACTCCAGAAACCCTATCTCCTGTTAACCAACGCTTCGGCAGACGTTTTAAAATTGTCTCTTTTAAGTGGATACACCCAAAACAAATAGAATAATTAAACTAAATTAACTCAAAATCCTGACCCAACCCTCTTTATTGCTTGAAGTTTTATCTAAAACAAAACCATCAACTATTTCTCTCGTCTTAATAACTCTCGCTTTTGTTCCTTCCAACAATCTCGCCCATAGAGTTGATATCCTATACGATCGAGTAGATCATCAAACTCTTTCAGACCTTTAATGATGCAATCTAAAAACCATATTGCTACAAAAAAAGATATTACAATTACCATATCAAACAACAACCGAAAACGACAAACCCACGATTTTTCAATTCTTCTTGAGAACAAATTTTTAGATTCTATACCTTGTTTATTCCCAAGCAATAGACTTTCCTCCTGCTTCTTTATTGCACAATTTCTTAACGACGATGACTCTCTTAAATCTATTGCTATAAAATCATTGCCTTCAATACCATCTTGTTTTCTCGTCTGAGATTCATCTTTCATCGTCCACCATTGAACCACGCGATTAAAAAAACCGCCAGCTGTAGTATTGAAAAATTTTTGCGAGAACGATTCATTATTAATCCTCATACTTTTAATTTAACTAAGATCGTATTAACTCAAAATCCTCCATGCTCATCCAGCCCTCTTTGTTATCCAAGGTTTTAATTAATACAAACCCTTCCACTGTTTCCTTCGTCTTAATAACCTTAGCCCTAGTCCCTTCCGGTAACAAAGTCATTGCTGGACTCGCATTTGTCGGCGATATTCTTAGCTTAGCCTCATTCTTAAACACAATCCCCCATCGTGCCTGGCTCACATAAAAAACATTAATTCCTATCAATAAAACGCTTAAAACCATGCAACTCCACATAATCGTCTTTACAACACCATTACCTACGCTTGTATAAAGCTGAAAACAAAAAGCTATCAATCCAATCAAAATAACAATAATAGCAATACACGTCCAAGTATTTGCGGAAAACATACGAGCCAAAAATTCAATACTCCCAACTCTTTCAGGACTTATTTGAAGGACCTCATATGTCTTTTTCAAATTCCCTAGCGCTTCAGCATCACCGGGCTTAATAGTCAATGCTCTTTCGTATGCCAAAATTGCCTGCCCATATTCTTTATTTTCATAATAGGCATTTCCCAAATTAAAGTACTGCGAAAACGACTGCGTTGTCTTAAGACTCTCTTTATACAAATTAATTGCCTGCTGAAAATCTCTATTTTGGTACGCTTCATTTCCAAGCGTAAATACCGGAGTCGCTTTTAAAACTACCGGCAATAAAACTAAACTTAAAATTAATAATATACGATTAATTAACAACATTTCTCTAATTCGTTAATAAGTGATTCAAAATTCTTAAGACTTTCTGAACTAAGTCGCTTTTCATCAGCGACCCCGCTAAACCTAATCACATCATCTGTATTAAGAATAGTTTTTATAAAAGAAATAAATTCCTCCGACAACTTCTTCTCTCTAAAGAAATTTTCAACATCCTCGACATGCAAAGCCTGTGCCGACTTTGAATGCTCCCTTGCCACTACTTCCAGTATCACTACAGATGCTGCATGGTAAAATTCTCCAGCATCACCTTTTGCATAAGCCTTTCGCACCTTTTCCAAATTTGCCTGAATGACTTTTTCGATATTCACTTGCTTAAGATATTCAGCATCCTGAGCATGCCTTAATTTTCGTCTTTTAATTAAAGCTAATAGCCCTCCTATAGCAATGGCCAAACCGATAAGCAAGGGTGTGAAAAATGGCCTTGTCATTAGAGGCCTTAAAGTTCTCACTGAGTGTGTTATCCCGAGTTTTATCGGCAACAACTCAGATCCCTCTGAACTAATTTGTGTAGTATTTTGATTAATATGCGAAGAAACAATATTCGACTGATTTACAGACTCCGGGGCAGCAGTTATTCTAAGTCCCACTGCATCGGGCGTCAACTCATAGTAACGCTCAGTTTTAGGATTAAAAAATGAAAATGTAATGGGCGGCGTCTCTGTGATCTTATCACTCTGAGGAATAATAATATACTCAAAAATTTTAGTCCCGGTAAACCCAAATGCATCTTCTTTACTAAACGTAGACTTAGGAGTATAGACTTTCCAATCCCCTTCAGCATTAAGAATAGGCGCAGAAATTCGATCCATATTTCCCCCACCCTTCACTGCCAATTTCAAAGTAATGGGATCACCGACATGTGCATCTTGAGGTATCGCGGTGAAAGCCTCTACTTTAAAGTCACCAATCGCACCCGTGAAATTTTCTGGCTTTCCATGTATCGGCAACGCAATTACATTAATCTTTTCAGGAACCGAAATTGGCTCTACTTCTTCGACACCATTAATCGTCAAATTTCCAAATATGCTCTCAAAAAAATTGTTAGCATTTAGTCTATTTGGATTCATTGATTGAGGAGTTTGTATAACCAGGCCCATTTTATATTGAAGAGAATTATCACCAACCTTAAGGGGCATTATATACGTTTCATAGCTAACCACCTGCCTTTTTGAGCCATCTGAATTTTCTACAACCTCTCTCGATGGTTCCCGATAACCATAAGATATAAAATCATCCCCTTCAATAGTAGGCATCACGCTTACCTGCCCCGAAATAGTCGTTGGTGCATAAAGTGCTACAGTAACCGGTATCATCTCGCCAACAAAAACCTTATCCTGAGTAACATTCACCTTAAGGTCAATCGCCATACCCGTCTCAACCTCCTCACTTGAACCTTGCTCCAAAACCCTCAATTTAGCCGTCGACGAAGACACTAAATACTTCTCCCCATTGATATCCCACTCAAAATCTGGCAGTGAATATTCACCGGGCCTTTGCGCTGACACAGAAAACGAATAAGTCGAACTTATCGAAGTAGCTCCGTTAATCACTTGAATATTTTGCTGAGTTCCTAACACTCTTATAGTTAATCCATCGATCTCTGGAATAGTTGGCGCAGATGCATTTTTACTCCCAGAAACCGTTACATTTAAAAGTCCACGTCGCCCAAAAACTAACTCCTTAGGCTCAAATGCTGCCGATACCGTAATTTTATCTGCTGCAAAAACTTTACTTACAAAAGCGATTGTAAGAAAAAGCATATATATTGTTTTTAACATACTATTTGATAAATAAAATTTTTTCACCAATCCTTCAAGTCCTTTGAAGAATAATCTTTTTTATCTCCCTTGTCTCCAACTACAGGCAACTTCTTTTCAGAATTTTGCAAAGCCTTTAAAATCTCTCCAGCCTCTTCTTTATTCATTCGACGATGATCTTGCTTCCCTGCCTGCTCTCTTTTGTCTCCCTCAGAAGGGTTAGAATTACCCTTGTCTTTCTGCGTTTCTTTATCCTCATCAGCGCTCCCATTTTGAGTCGATTCCTTAGATGAAGGCTCTTCTTTTTTATCCTGATTATCAGATTGTTTATTATCTTCACCGTCTTTACCACCCTTATCCTTGCCCTCGTTATCCTTGTCACCACCGTTCGGATTTTCACTAGATTTATCCTCGCCATCACTCTCATCTTTATTATCTTGTGAATCTTCCTTTTGATCCTCCTGATTTTCTTTATCTTTTTTATCCTGTTGGTTTTGCTGGTTTTGCTGCTGCTGTTGCTTAAGTTTTTCAAGCTTCTTTTTAACAAACTCTAAATTCTCCTGAGTCTCTATATCCTTAGGATCAAGCTCCACGGCATTTTCATAATATTTCAATGCCTCCTCCCACAATTCAGTACTCTGCTTTGGATTAGCCTGCAACGCCTTCTCACCCAAACGGTAATAAGTATTCCCCAAATTATAAAAAACTTTCTGCTGTAACCCTAAATCCTGTGTTTTTATTGCGTTTTTTAAAGCATTACTCGCTAAAGTATAATCACCGCTTTTATAAAGACTGCTTCCCAAATTATAGTTTATCAATAAATTGTCAGGATCTTTTTCTTGCTCCTTCTCATAAAGAACGGCAGATTGACTAAATTCACCCTCTTGATACGCTCTATATGCATCGGAAACTCCTGCTTCCAATCGGTTAACGCCGGGTCTCAAAACCCAAACACCAACCAGTAACACGAGCACTTTAGAAATAGCAATATTAGCCTTCTTTGTCTTTCTACGAGTTGAAATGATTGTTTCAATACACAATAGAAAAATCCCGATACCTAATGGCCATTGAAATTGCTCTATAGGAATTTCTTTTAAATTTGAAGAAAGTTCCTGCTTAGGAATATTCTTCAAACCCGAATAATAGATCTTATCAAGGCCCTCACCTCTGGGGCCCAGCGGAACGTAAAAGCCTCCGGTAACCTCGGCAATTTTTCGGAGGGTGTTCTCATCCAATTTTGTTTTCACAATATTACCTTTGGCATCGCGCAGGTAATCAACAGCATCTTGAACACCTTTAACTGGTATTAGCTCACCTTGAGCAGTCCCCACCCCAACTGTATATATCTTAATACCGTCTTTTGCCGCGCTGGTGGCTGCCGCAATCCCAGACTCTTCCAAATCCTCCCCATCCGTTATCAATATCAAAATTTTAAAACTATTTTCTTTTGCAAAAACGGGCTCGGCCGTTCGAATCGCAGCCCCAATATCGGTTCCTCCCCGATAAACAACAGATGGATCCGCCTGCTCCAAAGATTCCCTAAATGCGCTATAATCTAACGTCAACGGGCATTGTAAAAAAGCATCTCCGGCAAAAACAATTAACCCAAACCGATCCCCTTCAAGTTTTTTTACTAAATCCAAAATCGAATACTTAGCTCAGTCAAGTCGATTCGGTCGAACATCCTGCGCCAACATACTCTTAGAAACATCTAAAGCAAATAATATATCAATTCCCTTAGATTTTTGCTCCTCCAGCTTATACCCCCATCGCGGCTGCGCCAACGCAACAAACAGGAGAAAAATCGATATCAAAAATAAAACACACTTCAATAAATAACGATCGGAACTATACGTTGACAGCAAATCTCCTTGAAGCTTTGGCGCAACAAGAGATTCAAAAAAAGCCCTTCGTCTTTTTTGAGAATAGCGAAAACCTGCCAATAATACAAAGAATACCGGAATAAATGCATATAACCAATATATGTTCCCAAAAGTCATGGTAGCCTCCTAAAACGCGTATTTGCCAATAGCTTTTCAACCCCAATTATTAACAATCCAAAAATAAGCGGAAACATAAAAACCTCTTTATAATCGGAGTAAGTCTTAAACTTTACATTCGTTGTTTCTAATCGATTAATTTCCTTATAAATATTATTTAATTCATGCAAATTCGTAGCTTGATAACTTTTTCCTCCTGTAATTTCTGCTATTTTAATCAATGTCTTTTCATCCACAGGAGCATTGAAGGACCTAATATCTGGATTCCCGTAACGATCCTTCACTATATCCCCATCTCGATTCATATAAAAAGCCGGAACCATTCCCCCTTTTCCGGCAGCAACGGTGTACACTTTTGTATTAAAGGCGGCTGCTATCTCTGCTGCATTTAATGGAGACAATTGGCCCGCATTATTCTGACCATCCGTGAGCAACACAATAACCCGACTCTTTGATGGCAAATCTTTCAGTCGGTTTACACTCATCGCAATGGCGTCTCCGATCGCCGTACCATCCTCCACTAACCCGACCTTTAAACGATTAAGATTCATCAACAACCAATCATGATTAAGTGTCAATGGACTCACAAGATAAGGACTCCCCGCAAACGCTACCAACCCAATACGATCGCTTGGCCGATCTTTAATAAACTCTTTCAAAACAGCTTTTGATACATCTATCCGTGTTACCAAATTATCGTTTGTCGCAAGATCCAACCCCAACATCGAACTGGAAAGATCCAGCGCTAGCACTATATCAATCCCACTGGCTTCAGCATGAGACACAGACTTGCCAAATTGAGGACGCGCTAAAGCAATAATCAATACACTCAAGGCAAGCAACCGAAGCACCAAAAGCAACCTTCCCCACCTTGAACGTTTCAAACGTGATACCTTCCTCGCAATGGCGGTACTTGAAAATAAAATAGATGCCGCTCTTCTCCCTCGCCGTCCTTTAAGAATTCCTATTACCGGAACCAATAACAACAACCATAAATATAAAGGATCATGAAATTCCAAGTTCATGCAATCTCAATCTCCTCCGTTTTAACTTTTTCACAAACACTTACTTCTTCCCTATGCGCAAGTTCCAAAAAGTCATTCGCTCTTTCAACAAGTATCGTTTGTTCATGATGACTAAACTCCACTTTCGCAAATTTAGCCAAATCGCACATTTCTAAAAAACCCGCCAATGCTGCTAATGCCTTCTCATTAAAAATCCGCTCTTTACTAAGGCCACTTAAAAATTCTTCTGTAGTCTTTTCGGATGCTTGCAATTTAAATGCTTCCTCCAAATATCGACGAATAACATCCGAAGCCTTAGTCGAAAGCACCTTATCAAATCCCGGCTTCATATACTCTTCCGCATCCATTAAATCGTGAATAGCCCGCTCATAAGGAGTAAGCTTTAATAAATCCAAATCCTTTGAATTCTTATTTTTCTGCTTTAATTTGAAATATAATAATAAAGCCAAACTAAAACATAACAAACCTCCGATTATCAGAATCAACAAAAAATGCTCTCGCCAAAATGGCAAAATCTCGATCAACCCTTTAATATCATGAATGTCTTCCATAGTCTAATGTCTTCGTTGACGGAGACGCTTTTCTAAAAAATTTCTAAGTGCAGGTATATAAGTCTTGTCTGTTGAAATCGACAACGTATCTATTGCCTTCTGAATCAATGTTACTTCCAATGTCTCTATTCTTTTTCGATTTTCCAACTCATAATGCTTACGCACCCTATTATTAAACGTATCCAATTCGATTTGCTCCCCAGTCTCTGAATCCTCTAGTGTAATAATTCCAACCCTAGGCAAACTTAGCTCTCGCGGATCCGTCAGTATTATACAAATCAAGTCATGCCGATTACCTGTCGTCTCAAGACTTTTAATCAACGGATCCTTTCTCTCATTCTCCCGCCAGGGCTGAAGATTCAAAAGATTTCCATCCTTCCCCTGCAAAAAATCGCTAATTAAAAACGTCACCGACTTCTTCTTAATCACCCGATTAAAATAATCAAGCGCGTGCGTAATATCAGTTCCCTTCTTCCTCGGCTTAAAAAAAAGAATCTCGCGTATAATTCTCAAAACATGAAACCGTCCTTTCTTTGGCGGAACAAAAACCTCAATCTCATCGGTAAAAAGAATTAAACCCACTTTATCATTATTCTTAGTAGCCGAAAATGCCAATACACTTGCCAACTCCGCGGCTACTTCTCGTTTACTCTCATTTACCGAACCAAAATTTCCCGACGCGCTCAAATCAATCATCAACATTATCGTCAACTCGCGCTCTTCTCGAAACTTTTTTATAAAAGGCCGGTCCATCTTTGCTGTTACATTCCAATCAATCGAACGCACATCATCCCCTGGTGTATATTCCCTGACCTCTTCAAAATCCATCCCTTGACCCTTAAAAATACTATGATACGCACCCGCCAAGGCGTCCGTAACCATGCGATTCGTCTTGATCTCGACTTGACGGACCTTTTTAAGGATCTTTTTCGTAAGTTCAGACTGGCTTTCCATTCTGATCAAAAGTTCTAAGGAACAGGTACCGCATCAAGGACTTTATGAATAATATCTTCACTCACAAGCCCCTCAGCCTCTGCTTCGTAGGTGACAACAATCCGATGCCTTAAAACATCTAATGCAATAGACTTCACATCCTGGGGCGTGACATAACCCCGTCCCTGAATAAACGCCCATGCCTTCGCTGCAAGCGTCAAATTAATCGTCGCGCGAGGTGACCCACCATACTGAATAAAAGATTCCAACTTGAGCCCATGCCGGCTTGGGTGTCTCGTGGTAAAGACCAACTCCACAATATAATCTCTGACCTTTTCGTCTACATAAATACTATCCACAACCTCCCTCGATCGCGCAATCTCCTTTGGACGAATCACTGGATTGATCATCATGTTTGGCGAAGAGGTCGCCATCGCATCTAATATTCTCCGCTCCTCTCTTTGTGTCGGGTAATTAACCTTCACTTTTAACATAAACCTATCAACCTGCGCCTCAGGAAGCGGATACGTCCCCTCTTGATCTATGGGATTCTGCGTCGCTAAAACAAGAAAGGGATCCGGCAAATCATACGTGGTATCGCCTATTGTCACCTGCCTCTCCTGCATCGCCTCCAGCAAAGCGCTCTGCACCTTTGCTGGAGCTCGATTTATTTCATCCGCTAAAACAAGATTCGCAAAAATCGGGCCCTTTCTCGTAAAAAAATCAGACTCCTTCGGATTATATACCAATGTTCCAATTATATCCGCGGGCAATAGATCTGGTGTAAAC
>Ga0207144_1004_pt1 | contig 70850 bp, 64 predicted proteins | sample Alteio_BWMinHeat_FD_153583 | JGI IMG/M metagenome (GOLD analysis project Ga0207144, IMG submission 153583) | Enriched cells from forest soil in Barre Woods Harvard Forest LTER site, Petersham, Massachusetts, United States -... | ecosystem: Environmental > Terrestrial > Soil > Temperate forest >...
TATCGTCGATGTCTTCCCTCGTCTCTTAGCCTCAGGCTACCACGGAGATATGACAAGGACCTTTCTAAAAGGCAAAGCAAATGAAGCACAAAAAAAACTCGTTTTTGCCGTCAGCGAAGCTCAAAAACTCGCATTTAAAAAAATTAAGGCAGGAATTTCCGGAGTAGAAATACACAAATCCGTTGTAACTTACTTTGAAAAAGAAGGCTACGAAACCAAACGAAAAGGTAATATTTACCAAGGCTTTTTTCACGGAACAGGCCATGGCCTCGGACTCGAAGTGCACGAAGCTCCAAGAATAAGTACAACAAATAATGAACCCTTAAAAGCAGGTACTGTTGTTACCGTCGAACCCGGCTTATACTATCCTGGAGTCGGCGGCTGCCGAATCGAGGATGTCATCTCTGTTAATGAAAATGGATATGAAATGTTATCCAATTGTCATTATGCTTGGCATATAGAATAAATTTTGATACAACCGTTTACATATAAAAATATGGATAATTTAGAGAATTTAATTGCCGAGATAAAAGGATTACGAGTTGGCATTATAGGTGATATTATGCTCGATCATTACATATGGGGTGACGCAACCCGTATTTCGCCCGAAGCTCCCGTGCCCGTTATTGATGTTTGTAGAGATAGCTATACTCCCGGAGGAGCTGCTAATGTAGCCTTGAACGTCGCATCTCTCGGCGGAAAGGCCGTCTTATTAGGTCGTACAGCGAATGACGATGCCGGAGCACAATTATCTGCCACACTCCATGCAGCCGGAGTCTCCTATGATCCGCGATTAACAAGGAATGAAGCTCCTACCATTGTGAAAACTCGTATAGTTGTTCGCAACCAACAGTTGTGTCGTGTAGACCGTGAACAAGCTCCTAGCGAGTATTCTCTCGAAGATGATGACAATATTTGGCACGTCGTCGAAGAAAAATTGAAATACGTCGATGCCGTTATTTTTTCCGATTACTCAAAAGGCATTATTACAAGCAGTTTGGTTGAACGTGTTCAAAATGCACTGGAGGGTAAAAAAGTTTTCTTGAGCATGGATCCCAAACCGCGTAGACGCATAAAGTTTTCAGGACTCGATCTCATGACACCCAACCGTCTTGAGTCTATAGCCCTCTCTCGCATAGAATTAGAACCACATGACCCATTCCCTGCCCACGATATATGCCAGTCTCTATGGACTCAATATAAAACAAAGCATTTGATTATCACCCTTGGAGGTGACGGAATGCTCTTAAGTGAAAAGGGCAACTCTCTTAAATGTATTCCAACCGTAGCCAGAGAAGTCTACGATGTTTCCGGGGCAGGAGATACCGTTGTTGCCGCTTTAACAATGACTCTAGCAAGGAATGTGACGTTGGAAGATGCTGCTCACTTTTCAAATTTAGCCGCAGGAGTAGTCGTTAGTAAGGTCGGAACTGCTACCGCAACTCCTGCAGAAATCATCAATTACGCAGCAGCCGAGGAGGGTGGCGTGTTAGTTTGACATGTACAATAAGGCATTATTCTTAGATAGAGATGGTACTTTAATTTTGGATAAACACTACATTAAGGATCCGGATGATGTAGAGATTATTCCTAATGCTGGAGATTTCTTAAAAACTGCGAAGGGCTTAGGATACCTACTATTTATGTTCACCAACCAAAGTGGAGTAAGCCGCGGATACTACACATTTGAAGATATAGCTCTCTGCAATCAAAAAATGCTGGAACTCTTAAATTTGCCAGAGGACTTTTTTACAGAAATATGTATAGCTCCTGAATCTCCAACAGACCCACAGATTTATCGTAAACCTTCTCCGCGCTTTATCTTAGAAATGATTGATAAATACGATTTAGATCCTAAGTTGAGCTGGATGATCGGCGATCACTTAAATGACTTAAAAGCCGGTATTAACGCGGGAATTAACTGCGCCTGGGTCTCAACTGGAAAGCCGCGAAATGAGGATATCGAAGATTATATACACGAACATTCTATTCCCATATTCTCACAACTTTCTGATTTAGTGATTTTTTAAGCCATTCCTTACATGATAAACCAAGAAAAATCGTATTTGGGGCAATTTCATTTAATGGTATCAATACAAATTGCCGCTCATTCATTCTGGGATGTGGAATTGTTAGCATTTCAGTTGATGAAGTAAAGTTTTCGTAAAGAAGTATATCGATGTCGATAGTTCGCGGTCCCCATTGTTCTAGGCGGACGCGTCCAAGTTTTTTTTCAACATTTAAGCAATGAGAAAGTAAAGAGGCAGGATCGAAATCTGTCGTTATTTCGATTACTTGATTAACAAATTTATTTTGATCAATGTATCCGATAGGATCTGTCTCGTAATAGGATGATTGTTTTTGGATGTGTACGTTGGGAGAGCTATCGAGTTCTTCGACAGCAGCCCTAAGAAGCTCAATGCGGTCTCCCATATTGCTTCCGAGACTTAAAAAAACCTGTTTCATTCGCGTCTCTTAATTATACTTACAGCAAAATAATCGAAACGTCCTTTCCCTGGAATATCTGTTTTTTTAACACATATTTTTACTCGAGAAAGTTTGGGATAGTGCTTAAGAAGGGTGTTTGCACACGTTTGCGCTAGAGATTCTATGAGATTAAAAGAACGCTCTTCAAATATTTCTTTGAGAGTATTGTAAACTTCTGAATAATTAGTGGTATCACAAAGCTGATCGCTTTTCCCAGCTTCCTTTAAATCAAGATAGAGTTTTACTGTTGTAATGAATTTTTGGGGATGTAGTTTCTCTTCACTATTAACGCCATGACGCCCGTGAAATTCTAAATTTTTAAGTATTATATAATCCATATTAGCAACTTTTATAAATAGCATCAGCGACTTTTGCTGTACGAACATTTTCTTTTACGTCATGAACTCGAATGATACTGATACCTTGCATAATAGCTATAGCTGTTGTAGCTAAAGTGGCTTCCAGCCTTTGTTTAGCATCTAAGTTTAAGATCTTCCCGAGCGTGCCTTTTCGTGAGGTGCCAAGTAATATTGGGTAATTTAATTGGGTTAATTTTTCTAGGTTTTTCATTAATTCTAAATTTTCTTCAAAGGATTTTTCAAAACCAAAACCAGGATCAAGAATGATCTGTTCTTTTTTAATGCCCTGGCTAACAGCTTGATGGATAGATTGTTTTAACTCCTCGATGATAGAGTTCATAACATTATCCGAAGAAGATCTATGAAACTTGCTATGCATGATAATTACAGAACAATCATGTTTGGCAATGACAGTTGCCATTTGTGAATCTTGTAATCCACTAGTATCATTGACGATCGAAGCTCCAGCATTTAGTGCGGCTTCAGCTACCTGTGCTTTACGCGTATCAATAGAAATGGGGATGGAAATAAATTTTGAGAGCTCCTCAATTATTGGAATTACGCGTTTAAGTTCTTCTTCTGTACTTATCGGTGTAGCGCGCGGATGAGTTGATTCGCCGCCAAGATCGACGATATCGGCGCCTTCTTCTTCGATTATTTTTGCTCGTTCAATCGCAGCTTTGGGATTGAGATATAGATTTCCATCGGAAAAAGAATTGGGTGTTATATTTAAGATACCCATTATAAGGGTCTTCTTACCCAGTTGGCTTAAAATGAATTTCATTTAGGTGACAAGATCAACGACATTGCTTCGGCGCGTGTTTTGGAATTTTTGAGAAACGCGCCACGTAGAGCCGATGTTATTGTAGTAGACCCGGGTTTTTGTATGCCACGCATGTTCATACACATGTGCTCTGCTTCGAGTACAACAATTACTCCTTTAGGATGTAAGGTTTCAAATAAAGTATCTGCAATTTGCGAGGTTAGGCGTTCTTGAATTTGAAGTCTTTTGCTAAGGCAGTCAACAACCCTGGCAAGCTTACTTAACCCAACCAGTTTGCCTTTGGATGGAATGTATCCTAGATGAGCTTTCCCCCAAAATGGCATTAGATGATGTTCGCAAAATGAGTGAAATACAATGTCTTTTATTAATACCAGTTCTTCATGATCCTCGTCTTGAAAAATTCCTTGCAGATGAATTTTAGGATCTTCCTTATAGCTTACAGCGATGTATTGATACATTTCCGCTACCCTTCGAGGTGTGTCTCTAAGACCCTCTCTGTCTGGGTCTTCGCCAATCGCTTGTAGAATGACTTTGATTGCCTCTTCTATTTTGGAATTGTCCATTGTTATTTTATGTTCACGGGTTCGCCTTCAGTCCTGTTATAAGTAAATATTTTTTCAAAATAATAACCGGTAAACAGGATTAATGTATTAGTAATCATACTTGGTAGAAGACCATCTATTCCAATGGACTGTTTTAACGACCAATTCCAGAGGATAAGTGTGAAAAGTCCCCCAAATACGCTGATCAAAAAGGTATTAGAAGACACTCTTAGTCCTAGTATGCCTAATAGTATAGGCATTAGAACTGTTGAAGCCCAAATTGAAAGGGAATTGATAACTAAATCGAAAATATCTTTATATTTGATTGCTACAGCAATTGCGATTGAGCCAATTAAGAAAGTGATCCATCGAGTTACAGAAAGTTCTAGTTTATCGGATAAAGGTTTTTCTTTAAGGACTTGGATAATATCATGAGTAACTGTGATCCCAATACAGTTGAGGACGGAGTCGGCGGTGGACATAATTGCTGCAAATATGCCGGCGATTACGATGCCCTTAAAGCCAATTGGCAGGACCGTTTTTATTAATGATGGAAATGCGAGACTTGAGTTGGAGTCTGGAAATAATTTTAACGCTATAAAACCGATCAAGCAAATCATGAAGTAAAATGGAATACATACCGCGATTGTGTAATACATAGATTTGGCAATTTGTTTAGGATTTTTTGCCATTAGTAGCCGCTGTATGAAAGGCGGAGTTAAATAAGGTACGATATTAAATAAGAGAAAACAAAGATACTTTAAGCTGATTTGGGGATTACTAGAAAAACTAGTATGGCTATGAGGGAGTGATGAAAATAAATTTTTAAAACCGCCTACTTTTACAATCCCAATATAGCAAGCCAATGGAATTGCGATGATTAAGATGATGAATTGTATTACGTCTGTGGCCGTCACAGCTTTAACTCCTCCAAAAGATGAGTATATGACGATAATGGTTGCTCCAATGAATACGCCCCATTCATATGAAATATCTAGGAATACGTGACTTATATAGCCAATGGAGCCCACTTGTACTCCTAACGATCCTATCATAAATGCAGTTCCTGCCAGCCCTGTAATAACTTTTGCAGCCTTTCCGTAATAGTGTTCGGCGATATCGCCCGCGGATATCATGTTTTGGAATACTGTTGCTCGTGGTGCAATGTACAGTGCTGTAAGTAATTTATTGATTATAGGTCCCAAGCATGTGATGGCAAATACGAGTCCGATACTGTAGACTTTTTCCGCAATGCCGAGCGTCGAGCCTCCACCAATGAGCGTTGCAAATAGGGTTGCAACTAAAATGGGTGTGTTATACCGACGGTCGCCGATGGAATATTCCCGCATAGTTTTAATATTGCGACTGTAGTATATTCCCAGAATTAGCGTTACTGCTAGAAAAGATATAATGATAAAGATATCGAGCATAAAATTACTGGTGGACGTTAGACCATGGTTGGTCTGTAGGCAATATCAATATCAAATATAATGAAAAAGTTGAGGTATATGGAATCATGATTTTTTGGCAAATCTCATTTTAAAAATACAGTTGAGTTTAATTTAAAAATTAATTATGTTCAGGGTAGTTTAAAGTATTATTTAGTTATCTCTTTAGGACATGAAAAATACCCCGATAAAGATCCTGTATTGCTTAGTAATGATTTTATTATGGGGTTGTGGAAATGACAAACGTTCACATATGCAAGGGTATGTCGACGCGGAATTAGCCTATATATCGTCGTCGAAGGGAGGGAAGTTAATCCTTTTGAATTTAGACCGTGGAGATGAAGTGAGAATTGGAGATGAATTATTTGAGTTAGAAGATCAGCCCGAGAAGTCGGCACTAGAATTAGGATTAAGAAAAGTTGAAGAGAGCAGAGCACGGTTGGAGAACGCGGAGAAGGGACAGAGGCCCACGGAATTGGAAGCATTAGAGTCCAAGGTAATACAGGCGCAAGCGAGGTACGATTTGGCAGTGATGATGTGGAAACGGGAGGAGAACTTAGTTAAACAGAAAGCGGTAGATCAGGCAACGGCGGACCGAGCAAAGCGGGAAATGGATGAGAGTCAAGGGTTGTTGGAAGAGACAAAAGCAAATTTGGCAACGGCAAAATTGGGAGCCCGGGTTGATGAAATAAGAGCGGCAAAAGCGCAATTAGAACAAGCAGAAGCAGATTTAGTTAGATTGCAATGGGAGTACGACCAGAAGGTAGTAAAATCATCGGTCAATGGGAGTGTTTTCGACAGGTATTTTGAATTGGGAGAGAACGTGGCTGCGTTCAAGCCCGTGATGTCGTTATTTGTACCTGAAAGGATTAGGGCAATCTTTTTTGTATCGGAAGTGGAGTTGAGTAAAATGAAGGTTGGACAGAAGGTTCGGATACTTTGCGATAATTGCAGGAAAGGTATAGAAGCGACGATAAGCTTTATCTCTCCACAGGCAGAGTATACGCCACCAGTGATATACAGTACGGAGAGGCGGAGCGAATTAGTATTTCGTGTGGAAGCAAAGTTTAACAAGGAAGATGAAACGAAGATGAACTTGGGCCTGCCAATCGAAGCAATACTGATAAATTGATCAAAGAATAAAATGGTACTTGATGCAAAAGCAGAATGGGCGATTGATGTTAAAGAACTTTGCAAGAGTTTTAATGGAAGAAAAGCTGTAGATGGAGTATCTTTACGCATTAAAACAGGACAGATTTTTGGCTTTTTGGGCGCGAATGGAAGTGGAAAAACGACTACGATACGGATGATTTGTGGATTATTGACGCCGGATAGTGGGAATGGGACGTGCCTGGGTTATGATATAGTCAAGGAAGCAAATCAGATTAAGCAAAATTCGGGTTATATGACACAGAGCTTCAGTTTGTATGGAGATATGTCAGTTTATGAGAATTTGAATTTCGTTGCACGGATATATGGGATGGAAAATAGAGAAAAAGCGGTACAAGACAGCTTGGATAAATTGGGAATAGATAATCGAACAAAGAACCAACTTGCAGGCACATTATCGGGAGGATGGAAGCAGCGACTGGCATTAGCTGCAGCAATTATACATAATCCAAAGATGCTGCTTTTGGATGAGCCTACTGGTGGAGTAGATCCGAAGGCAAGACGAGACTTTTGGGATAGAATACATGAGCTATCCACGGAAGGGATAACGACATTGGTTTCGACTCATTATATGGATGAAGCAGAGCGGTGCGACACGCTGGGGTATTTGTCATTTGGAAAGTGGTTGGCAATGGGAAGTACAGATGCGGTGATCGAAGAAACGCATTTAGTGAGCTTTAATGGAAGGGGTCCCGATTTACATAGGGTTGCAGAAGAATTGAAAGACACAGAGGGAGTCGAGCAAGCAGCGATATTTGGAAGAGTACTGCATGTTACTGGAGGAGATCGAGCGTTGTTGGAACGCGCGATAGAACGATATAAGATTGGCTATACGTGGGACGAGACATCGCCTAATTTGGAAGATGCTTTTATACACTATATGCTGAGGAGTAGGGAGCGCATCACGGAATGAATATAGGATTTTCAATTAACAGGTTAACCGCGGTGATTATCAAAGAGTTCACGCAGATGTGGCGGGATAAGTTTACCTTCGCGATGATGCTATTTATTCCTGTAGTGCAGTTAATATTATTTGGATTTGCAATAAATAGTAATCCAAAGCATTTGCCAACTGCGATTGTCAGTTCCGATAATAGTCCAATGACGAGGTCGTTTATAACAGGACTTCAGAATACAGACTATTTTAAGATGGTTGAAACCAATATAGACGAGAAGAGAGCAGAGTTTTTATTGGCTAGAGGGGACATATTATTTATTGTTAGAATACCGGCATATTTTACACGAGATTTGATAAGAGGAGAAAAAAAGCCGAGTATATTAGTGACGGCAGACGCGACGGATCCAATCGCGAGTGTGAATGCAATAGCGGCAATTAATGGGCTCGCAAACCAAGTATTCACATTAGATTTGAGTCGAGGGTTGAGAGATCTAATTCCGGGGCCGCAGCCGTATAATTTGATAGTTCATCCAAAGTACAACCCAGAAGCGATCACGCATTACAATACGGTTCCTGGTCTGATGGGTACGATATTGACGATGACAATGATAATGATAACGGGATTGGCAATTACTAGAGAGTTTGAGCGGGGAACAATGGAAGGGTTACTTGCAATGCCAGTGAAACCATTTGAAGTGATCGTGGGAAAGATTATTCCGTATGTATTTGTTGGCTACATGCAGCAGATGGTTATTGTGCTTATGAGTATTTTTGTGTTTAAGGTGCCTGTTGAAGGAAGTATTATTTTGTTGATGTTGGCTACATTGCCTTTTATTGGGGCAAATTTGTGCGTTGGACTGACGTTCTCGACGATCGCTAAAAATCAGTTGCAGGCAGTACAAATGACGTTCTTCTTCTTTTTACCATCGATGCTACTTTCAGGATTTCTGTTTCCATTTAAAGGGATGCCGAATTGGGCCCAGACGCTTGGAGAAATGCTGCCGTTGACGCATTTTATAAGGATCATGCGAGGCATTATGCTAAAAGGCAATGGAATATCAGAAATATGGCCACAGGTGTGGCCGATATTGATATTTATGGGAGTGGCCTTGGTTATCGCGTTGAGACGGTATAGGAGGACGTTGGATTAATACTAATCTTCAGTTCAAATAATTGAATATATGGCTAATGCGAATGGTTGCTTTTTTGTCAGCTAAAGTCCGTCTGGGTTTCAGAGAAGTCGTCTGAACTCTCGGATGAGTCGCTATTCTCGAGTAAAATGTTATATGTTGAAAACATATCTACTATATACTGAGCAGAAGAATAAATTGTTCCAGCGTATGCATTAAGTAACAATGCCAAGTCATGCAATCTAAGAAAGTCATCCGAATTATTGTTTCGTTGAGCATAATAATAAATTTTTGCTAAAGCATATTCATTTGAATTTATCACTGACAATGCCAACTCATGCAAACTACCTGCTATTTCATAAAAAAAACTATGTTCATGGATGTGTTTTAAAGGTGCTTCCAAGTTGAAATATGTCGGAAGATAATTATCCATAAATGAATACATTGGTAAATCTTGTTTAAATCTGGGACTCATATAACATAAAATTATATCTAAGATGGATGCTTTAAGACAGGGAGATGATTCGGGATCGTTGAACATTTCTAACCCAACTTTTATAAGCTTTTCAATGGCGTTAGCGTTAGATTGGCTTAGCCGATCGATTGCCACTGTTAAGTCATTTTTTAACGCAACTAAAATGAGTACTTGACGTTGAACAAATTTAGGAGTAGACTCCTCCAGATCTGTTGTAATTGGAAATATGCTTCTCGCGATGAACTCGTCTCGCTCTACGAAAGAAATACACTCCGCGTCGTTTAAGTATAAGTCACATAAAGAGTCAATCATGTCTTTTGATTCCTCGAAAGATTGAATACAAAATTTTTCCGTTTTATATTTTCTTAAAAATTCTGCTTGGCCAATATTGAGCCTACGATTTTTAGGAAAAACTAATGCATCTAATGAGAGAAACGCGTCTATTGACATATTGATATCTGGATAATTATCTACAGCATCATTAAGAATTCGAGCCATTTTATCTTCATTGATAGTAATCAAACTATTATTGACAAGCTTGCAATATAATAAACAAGCATTACTTCTGCATAATGGTAGTATATTCGCGTTTTTCATTATTGTCTTGAAAGGATATTTTTTTAAAACATCTTGATCAAGATCAGTTAACTGAATTAGCTTCTTATCATGAAATTTATTTAATATCCCAAAAATGTATCCGTGAAAATTTAAAACACGTTCTTCATTAGGATCTGATTTTTTAAGTACATTCATCATACGATTCAATAATGCTGCTATACACGTAGGATCTAGATTTATCTGATCTGCAAGACCTATTGTATTCATTGCTGCAATGACAGCATTTGTTCTTGTGAGTGAGTCCTCTTTAGAATCAAAGAAAGTCATCGTTAAATCTTTTATTAAATTATCAATAATCAATTGATCACGTATTGCTTGATGAATTAACAGGGCTTCAAGAATAGGTATAGCATCATTTTTTACTAAAAATGTCTCTTCGCAAAAATATGTAGATATCAATCGCACAAAGTTGTTAACTCGTTGCTGCATGCCCTTACAAACCTGCGCTAATAGTGATACTGTTCTATAATTTCCTTCAATCTCTATACTGCGAGCGCAGATATTGGGAAACACCTCAAGAAATGTACCATATAAGATAAGAGCACGGGTTTCTTTTCCCATTTCTACCTTTCGCTTTTTAAATGAAACTTCGTTTTGCCTCGTCGTTAACTCTGACTTTTTTTCATCTGAACTTGCTGCTCTTTTCATATTAGAGGAGACTATCAAAAATAATAAAAAATGCAATATTAAAATTAATGTTTATTAAATAATTAATTTATATTAATAATGCGCTTAAGCATTATTTTAATGATTTGAAAAAACTGATTTTAAATGCTGGTTGACGCATTTTATAAGGATCATGCGAGGCATTATGCTAAAAGGCAATGGAACACCAGAAATATGGCCACAGGTGTGGCCGATATTGATATTTATGGGAGTGGCCTTGGTTATCGCGTTGAGACGGTATAGGAGGACATTGGATTAATACTATTGCATTTCAACCAGTTAAATATACATGTTTAATGCAAATGCCTGCTTTTTTGTCAGCTAAAGTTCATCTGGGCTTTCAAAAAAGTCGTCTGAACTCTCGGATGAGTCGCTACTCTCAGATAAGTCGTTATGATATCTTGAAAGTAGATATACTATTTGATTAGCATTATGATAAATATATTTTGAAGCATATTCATTTGAATTTATCACTGACAATGCCAACTCATACAAACTATCTGCTATTTCATAAAAAAAACTATGTTCATGGATGTCTTTGAGAGGTTTTTTTTTGCGGAGAGACAACTCCATATAATTATAAATATCAAAAAATGGATATTCTGGTAAATTTCGTGCAAATTTGGGTCTCACATAACATATAATTATAAATACAATAGATTCTTTAAGACGAGGAGATGATTCGAAATCGTTGAACATCTCTAACCCAAGTTTTATAAGCTTTTCGATGGCGTTAGCGTTAGATTGGCCTAACAGAACGATTTCGTGTTCTAAAAAGTTTATTAACGCAACTAAAATGAGTACTTGATGTTTAACAAACTTAGGAGTAGCTTCGTCGAGGTCTGTTATAATTGGAAATATGCTTCTCTTAATGAACTCCTCTCGTCGCATGAAAGAAACACTATCCGCGTTATCTAAGTCTAAGTTACATAAAGAATCAATCATGTCTTTCGATTCTTCGAAAGATTGAATACAAAATTTTTCCGTTGCATATTTTTTCAAAAATTCCTGTTGACCAATATTGAGCCTAGAATCTTCAGGATGGACTAATAACTCTAATGAGAAAAGCGTATCCAACGGTATATTGGTATTTGAATAATCCACTGCAACATCATAATAATCCACTGCAGCACCATAAAGAATACTATCCATTTCAATTTCATTCTCATCTTCATTATTATCGATCAGGTTATTATTAGCAAGCTTACAAAACAACAAACAAGTATTACTTCTGCATAAGGATAGCACATTCTTATTTTTAATTATTTTACTGAAATGGTATTCCGCTAAAACAACTTGATCAAGATCAGTTAACTTAATTAGCCCCTTATCATGAAATTTGTTTAATATCGCAAAAATGTATCCGTGAAAATTTAAAGTACGTTCATCAATATTTGATTTAAGTACATTCATCATACGATTCAATAATGCTGTTATATAATCAGGATCTAAATCTATGTGATCTGCAAGATCTATTGTATTGATTGCCGCAATGACAGCATTTGTTCTTGTGTGCGAGTCCACTTGAGGATCAAAGAAAGTCATCGTTAATTTTTTTACTAAATCATTAATAATCGATTGATTACTTATCACTCGATGAATTAAAAGGGTTTCAAGAATACGTATAGCATCACTTTTTACTAAAAATGTCTCTTCGCAAAAATATGTGGATATACAGAGCACAAATTCTTTAACTTGTTGTTGCATGTTCTTACAAACTTGCGCTAATCGTGATACTGTTCTATAATTTCCTTCAATTTCTATACTGCGAGCGCAGATATTGGGAAACACTTCAAGAAATGTAGCATGTAAGATAGCGGCACGGGTTTCTTCTCCCATTTCTACCTTTCGCTTTTTAAAAGAACCGCGATTCGGCACTTGAAATAACCGTACCTCTTTTTCATCTGAACTTCTTACTCTTTTCATATTAAAGACGATTCTATTAAAAATTATAAAAAGCGCAATGCAAAAATCAACATTGATTAAATATTAATTTATATTAATAATATGCTTAAGTATTACTTTAATAATTTGCATTTTTTTATTTCAAAAATTTCATGACTGCTTAAAAGAAAAGACGCATAATACCAGAAATATGGCCACAGGTATGGCCGATATTGATATTTATGGGAGTGGCCTTGGTGATCGCGTTGAGACGGTATAGGAGGATATGGATTAGATTATACTATATATCGGACTTAAGTATTGGAATGCATTATACTTGCATATCCAATCTTGAAAAAAGATTTATCAACGATTGTGCAATTTCTATAGTCTCCTCTAAATAAGAATCTTTATCTGCGGATAGCACTGACGATGCGAGATCATGCAAGCTTGTTGCTTGCTCATCAGATAACGAATATAAAAGGGCCTTCTTGTCTTTAAAATGAGCTAATGCAAAACAAAAGATCACATATAAAATAGATTCTTTAAGACTGGGGGATGACTTGGAATCGTCGAACATTTTTAACCCGGTTGTTATAATTTGATTTACAACAATCTCAGCTTTTTCTTTTTCTTCTAGGTCACGGACCATATCCACGAACTCTCCATTGCATGAAGGCATTAACGCCATTAAACTGAAGAATTGACCTCTTACGCAGTCAGAAGCACTTTGTAACATTTCTTCTGCGATTGGGAAGATCTTATTATTAAGATAATACTCAAGCATTACTCTATGAGCGTATTCTAAATAGTCAGCTTGTCTGTTTAAATCACATAAAGTATTGATAACATCCTGTGATGTCTCTAAAGATTGCATCAAAGATGCATTATTGCTCTTTTCTATTATTGCACATTTTTTCAAAAACTCTAACTGAGTATCAGTGAGGGAATTTGGCCTAGTATCCCATACCATGCCCATATATTTTGTTAGCAAAAGAGATAGATCTATTGAGATGCTAGTTTTTGGATAAGATTCCAGGTAGTCTGAGATAACATTATCTTCTATGTCCTCACAGTCATCTTCTGAAATACCAATTAATTTTTCCTGAATCAATTTACAATACATTAAAACGATATGCTCTTTACATAAGGATCTCACAGTCTTATCCCTCATTATTTCTATGAAAGGATATGCCTCCAAAACACCTGTATCAAAATCGGCTAGCTTAATTAAACCCTTATCATGAAGTTTGTTTAATAACGTAATAATATATCCGTGAATTATTGAATGAGTTTTAGGATTTGCCTTAAGCATATTCATCAACCTATTCAATAATATTGCTAAAAAATTGGGATCTAGATGTATGGAATCTGTAAGATTTATTGTATGAATTGTCGTAATGAGTGCATACCGTCTTATGCCTGGGCGCACTTGAGGATCAAAGAAAATCACCAGTGTATTTTTTACTAAGTTATTAATAGTCGATATATCACGTATTGCTTGATGCATTGCAAGGGCTTTAAGAAGACATATAGCATCACTTTTTACTAACCATGTTTCTTCGCAAATATATGTGGATATGTAGAACAAAAATTCTTGAACTTTTTGCTGCATGTCCTTACAAACCTGTGCTAACCGAGATACTGTTCTATAATTTTTTTCAGTCTCTATACTGCGAGCGCAGATATTGGGAATCACGTCAAAAAATGCCCAGTTTAACATAGAAGCATGGGTTTCTCCCATTTCTACATTTCGCTTTTTAAATGAACCTTCATTCGACACCTGAGACAACTGCGCCTTTTCTTCATCTGAACTTCTTATTCTTTTCATATTAAAGACGATTCTATTAAAAATTATAAAAAGCGCAATGCAAAAATCAACATCGATTAAATATTAATTTATATTAATAGTATGCTTAAGTATTACTTCAATAATTTGCGTTTTTTTATTTCAAAAATTTCTTGACTGCTCAAAAGAAAACTTTGACCATTAATATCTATGAAAAAGCTAATTTTGGTTTGCATATTGAGCTTGTTGTCCGCGACTGCGGCCTTTGCTGGATTCAAAAGTAAAATGAAAGCAGCCTTAGACAAAGCTGAAGAATTCATTGAGTATAATTTGAGTGCTGAAAAAATTGAAGCAACTTTAGAAAAAGCAAGTAATGCTGTAGAAAGAGCGCTTGATAAGGTCGAGGAATTTATTGAGTGCAATTTGGATCCTGAAAAAATTAAAGAATCTTGGGATAAAATGGAAAATCCTATGGAGCGGGCGCTCGATAAGACTGAAGCATTCATCGAGTCTAACTTAAGTCCTGAAAAGATTAAAGCGTCTTGGAAAAAAGCAACTGACGCTGTGAAAAAGGTGTTTAGTAAAGCTAAGAAAAAGGCCGAAACACTGAAGGAATCAACGATATCTGCGATTGAAAAAGCCGAAAAACTTGCAGATGATGTGGACCATGAAAAAATTGAAAGTGTTCTGGATAAAGGAAAAAGTGTAGTACAAATTGCTTATGATAATTCTAAAGAATATGTAGCTGATTTGAATACTGCAGAGGTTGAAGCCTCTTTCGAAGAAGCAAAAGAGACTATAGAAAGTTTCAAAGAGAAATATAGTGAGCCTTCATTTAAAGAGAAACAAAGTCCCATGACAGACTCTGACTATATGGATATGTGCAGCGAGTATAGCGTGTTTGTGACTTCATGTATGTATCTCTCTGTCTTAGGTGATATGGCTGAGGCCAAAACTGACGTTTCAGCTAAAAAAATGCAGAACATGCGTACCTTGCTCAACCAATTGAGTGAACTTATGAAGATTCAACGTTCAGGTTATGTAGGCGAGACAGATGTAAGATAAATTGGCTTTTCTTCAAATTTCCGACCAAATCTAAAACAGTCTTTACTTTTAGTCCGACTTCTTTTAGAGTTTGATCAATAAAAAAACTAATAGGCGTTAATGGTTGTTTTTTCATACTGAAAACATATGGTTAATATGTATATTTGACAATGTAAAACTTGCAACTATATCTTTGAATACGTCGACAACCCGCCATCAACGACTAGGATTTGACCGGTCATCCATTCAGAGTCATCGGATGCTAAAAATAAAGCGGTCTTTGCAATATCTTCGGGTTTACCGTAGCGTCCAAGGGGTATTTCTGGAGCTGGAGCGTCATTTATGTCATAAGGAACGGGACCTGGAGCGATGGCGTTGACACGAATTCCATATTCTGCCAAGCCGATTGCCGTATTTTGCGTTAACATATTTAATGCAGCTTTAGCAGTTGAATGCGCAACACGGTTTGCATAAACACGTAATCCTGATATCGAGGAAATATTAATAATTGCTCCTTTTTGCCTGTGGTCTATCATATGTCTCGCCGCTAACTGTGTCATTAACATAGGTGCAGATACACCGATTGAAAGAAGTTCTTTAAATGTTTCAATCGGTAGGTCAAGAAAAGCTGATGTATCATATCCTGCTGCATTATTTACTAGAATATCTACGCCTCCCAAAAATGATACCGCATTCTTAAAAAACGAATCTATTTCAGATTCGTTGGAGAAATCTACGTGCAAAGCCTTTGCTCTCCGGCCTTTTTTTATAATAGCCTCCCGAACTTCCTCTGCGCCAGTATGATCTGATCTATAACTAATGCACACATCCGCACCTTCTTCAGCAAACAGCCGTGCAATTTCTGCACCTATATTTCGATTAGCACCTGTAACAATTGCTTTTTTTCCTAACAACTTCATGAATCGATTTCCTTCGCAAAAGCTTTAACAGCGTTAACGAGGCCTTCGGTATTGTCGATATGTACGTTGTGGCCGGAGTGCTCTATTAGTGTGATGCTTGAGTTGGGAAAATATTTATGAATGGCAGGATAGTCGGCATCTGTGATATAATCGGAATTTACACCGCGGAGGAAGAGTGTTGGTCCTTTGTAGTTATCGGTTTGTTTGAGAGGATTTTTCATAATCTCGGGCAACCATTTGGTTAGGGATTTGAGATTAATTTGCCAATGAAATTTATTATCTTTACCACGCATGAGGTTTGTTAAGATAAATTGGCGCCATGCCCAGTCAGGTATTTGAGATTTTAAGGCTTCATCAGCGTCCGTACGGGTTTTTAAGCTTTCTAGGTCTAGACTGTTCATTGCGTTGAATTCAACTTCGTAGCGGAGTGGGTATTGCTTTGGTGCCATATCCTCAACAATTAAGCCTAATAAGCGTTCGGGATGTGTACAGGCATAGGTCATTGCAACTTTGCCGCCAAGGCTATGGCCTAGAAGATAGAACTTACCAATGTCTTTATCTTCTAGCCAGTAAATAAGATCGTCAACCATATCGTTATAGTGCATGGAGTCGACATGAGGGGAGTTACCTTGATTGCGCAGATCGAGGACAAAGACGTTAAAGTATTCGGCCAGTAATTTTCCGACGCTAATCCAATTCCTTGATGACCCGAGGAGGCCGTGCATGATAATCAGAGGAGGATTACCTGGTCTTCCTAGGGATCCGAATTCTAGTGGTACTGCGGTCATGTTGACTTGATTACAAGTGAATCATTATTCTTCAATATCTTTATCAAGATCTTTAAACATTTCTTTTACAGAAGAATAGGACTTAATTGAAGAATGTTCTTCAGCTTCATTTATGGCGTCAATGGTAGTTTGGTTGGAAATTTGAATGTCAGATGACATCGCCTTTTGAATTTGATGTTTATCAGAACTTTCAACCTTATCATTTAAATCTGTCATATTTGTCATTTGTGATTACGAATAGGTACAAGAAAAGTGGCCTTCTCAGAGAATTTATTACATTTTTCGGCAAGTTGAAACTGAGATCCTAATTCTTTGTCCATAATTTCGTATTCACGTTTCAAATTGGTATGAATGAGATAGGGATTGTCTGTGTTGATGCAGAAAGGAATGCCTTCTTTATCTAAGAGACGAATAATATCAGCCATTTCGGAATAGCTTTGAAGGGATCGAGTGACGATGTTAACCGAAGGACAGAGTTCGAGACAAACTTGGCGTTCACGGAGGATTGCACAAAGGCGGTCGCGTTGTTTGCCTTGGGCTTTGCGAATTTCGATTCCGTGGCCGATGCGGTCGGGCTGGATGATATTGAGTACATTTTCGAGGCCATCGGGGCCTGAGAAAGGCGTTTCGCCGACGTGCCAAGTAATGCCGAAATTTGCTTTACGGGCTTCTGCGATCATTTTGGCGATTTCATTTAACCATTCTTTATCGAGATCTTTTCTGAGAGATTCTGGGCCGGCCATGTCGATACCAACGATTCCGTAAGCTCCGTGAAGTACGCCATGACCTTGGAAGCGAAGAGCGGCATTGATAATTTTCCAATTTTCTTCGTGAGGAAGTTCTTTACCTAAGGAGAAAAGAATACCTGTACGGACTTGATAGTGCATGGATGCGCGCTGAAGGCCTTGTACTGTTGCCAAGATGATAGCGTCGAGGGAATGAAATCCCATGCGGAGGCGTTTGAAAGGATTGTAACGGACCTCCATACCGGTAATTTTTGCACGGCGATAGGCTTTTGCAACGGCTTGATAAACGGCAGTAGTTGCAGCATGCGGAGAAGACTGAATAAGTTCGGTTGCGTGGAAATAAAGATTTAGAAAATCATCGAGCGTTTTGATGTCTCCTGGTCCAACAGTAAGAAAGTCTTGAAGTTGATCGAAGGAGTGAAATTCTGTTTGCAATCCACCGTCGCAAAGAATTTCCCACAAAACGGATGCAGGCACAGCTCCTCCAAGATGCGTATGCAAATCTATCATATTTGTTCTCCAACTGTTGAGAGTGCGTCTATAAACCTTTTAAGACGAAATAAAACACGTTCTTTTCCCAAGACTCTCAAAAGACAGTAAAATGCCGGGCCTACGCCTTGGCCTGAAATGGCGAGACGAGTGCTCATGATGTAATCGCCCGGACCGACGGCATTTTCAGAACAGAGAGTTTTGACTGTTGTTTCTAATGTTGCCTCAGAAAAATCGGATTGAGAAGAGAGTGCATTATAAATCTCTTGGAGGCGTTCTTTAGGACTGCCTTTTTTAAAAATTTTCTCTTTTGCTGAAGGATCGATAGGGTAATCGTTATTAAAGAAATAGCCAAGAAATTCGGGAAGATTTTCAATGGAACGCATTTTTTCTTGGGAGATGGCTAAAACGTCCTGAAGATAGTCTTCGTCTAAATCTTCATCAATGACTCCGGCTTCTGCGAGAACTGGACGAGAGAGCCAGGCGAGATTTTCGATTGAGAGTTTGCGAATATATTCTGTATTAAAGTGAGCAAGCTTTTGAGAATCGAAGCGTGCGCTGCTTTTATTAATGGCTGGGAGGTCAAAAAGTTCGATAATTTCTTCTATGGGAAGAATTTCTCGGTCATCTTTTGGAGACCATCCCAGAAGACAAAGGTAGTTACGGACGGCTTCGGGAATGAATTTACGCTTTTCATACTCTTCAAGGAGAGAACCTTCATCGCGCTTGGACATTTTTCCTGGTCCGTTAGATTTTAGAATTAATGGAATATGAGCAAAAATAGGGGGGGGGGCGCCCAAGGCTTTGAAAATCTCCAGGTGCTTGCTAGTATTTGGAATGTGATCTTCGCCGCGGACAACGTGAGTAATTTCCATGGTAATGTCATCGACTACATTTGCGAAATGGAAGCCGATCGCACCGTTTGAACGACGAATAACGAAATCTTTATCTTCTTTGCGCTCTATTCTACCCCGAATGGCGTCTAAGAAAACCTGAGGCTCATCTGAAATTTTCAACCAAATAGCCCCGTCTTTTTCATAGGCGTGCCCGGAATCAAGAATTTTTTGTAGATATTCCTCATAAATATCACCGCGTTGACTTTGAAAATAGGGACCGTAGGAGCCGCCAATATCAGGGCCCTCGTCCCAATTAAGGCCAAGCCAACGCATTCCATGTGTGAGAGCTTTAAGTGCCTCGTCAGTATTACGTTCCGCATCTGTATCTTCAATTCTCAAAACAAAAACACCGCCCGTGTGGCGTGCATAGAGCCAATTAAAGAGGGCCGTACGAGCGCTTCCGATATGGAAAAAACCTGTAGGACTGGGTGCAAAACGTACGCGAACTTTAGACATAATACGAAAATTAGTTAAAAATAATTTGCATAAGTATTATTAGTTTTGCCTTTAATGTCAATAGCACAGGGATTTTTTTCTTATTAGCTGAATTTCAAGGTCTAATCCTTAAGCAACAAAAAACAAATATTGTTATTTGACGATATGAAAAAGCGTCGACACAATAAAATTTTATGTCAATCGTGGACTCGTAGAAAGCTTATGCATATGGCATTCAATCCAAAACAATTTCACAAGAAGATTCTTGAACTCGCGGAAATAAATTTATTTTCTGTTGAGACAATTTATAAGAAAACCCCAGTTCCTATAATTGCACTAAAAAAGAAGGCTTCGATTGAAAATGCCCCATATGTATATATTTCTGCAGGGATTCACGGTGACGAGCCTGCGGGGCCGTGGGTTATCGAAAAACTCTTAAGAGAGTCGTTCTTTAATGACCAAATTAATTGGCAGCTCATCCCGATGCTTAATCCCACAGGTTTGGAATTGGGAACACGAGAGAATGCTGATGGAGTGGACCTAAATCGAGATTATAAGGCTGGAACAACAAAGGAAGTTGCGGCACACTTAAAGTGGCTTAAAAAACAGAGTGGGCTTGATTATGATTTAATGATTACGCTGCACGAAGACTGGGAGTCTCCGGGATTTTATTGTTACACAATTATTCCTAAGGGCCGTGGGCAAATATTGGTTGATATTTTTGAAGCTGTAAAAAATATTTCTCCGATAAATTTATCAGAAGAGATTGAAGGAGCAAAAGCAAGGGGAGGGTTTATCATTCATGACCTAGAGACTTTTGATAAAGTCCTTAATGATTGGCAAAATTGGCCAGAAGCCTTTTTTCTAATAAAAAACAACCCAGGAACACTTCATTTTACCTTTGAAACAGCTTCTGAACAGCCGCTACAGCAACGTATTAATACGCATTGTGCTGCGATAGAGGCTGTTATTCAAGAGATAACCTAAATTTTAACCCTTTTATACATTCCTCACTAATATTAACTTTTATTTCGAAGGCAGAGTGAAAAATACGAATACAAAGCACAAGCAAGAGCATTCTATCTATATACTCTTTTATCATGCCTTTAATTGTCATCACTATCATTAATTTATCAGCACTTTCTCTAGCTACATTACTCATTTTAGGATTCTGGTGTTCCGTATATATCCCCGTTACTTGGATTATACCTCGGAGATAATCCTCTACTCTTACAATATTACTAATCACTTGATTATCAAGAGAATAATAAGGCAATTGTATTTCTAATGTTCTACATTTTTTCATCCCTTTAATAACCGTTGCAACTTTTCCATCATCCATCAAACACTTTCCTATATACAAATTTTCAACATCAGGAAGTACTTTAATTAATTCTGAAAAAAGCTCTATCTGCTCAGAACAAATTTCTTTAATAACAAGCGTTTTAATACTACTCTGTAATATACTGGTGGTGCTGATATATTCTAAAAATTTTCTAAAATGTTGAGGAATCCCTGTAAGTTCTAAACGATTAGGGGGCGATATATGATTATGATCAGGACACTCCCACTTCATCAAACGACATTCTAAGGAGCATTTCTGATTTATATCCTTAAAAATCATTGTACCCGCTGCTCTTCCTGAAGGACTCTCAACACAGACTTCATATCGATTCGAAGAAAATTGTACCGAATAACCACCGTTAACATTTGTTAATTTATTCATCTCGTTAGATGCTGTTGATTTTCTATAAAAAATCAACAACTTTTTCGGTTTTCAAAATCGAGATTGTAGATTAGCCCTATACTTTTGTTTTGTTCAATTCTCGTATCAAACATATAAGCAAAACGGCGGGTCCTTTCAACTTGTTGCATTCAAGATGTGGTATTAGTTGTTTGACACTTGCCAAAGCCAATGTACTCGTGACTATGTTGTCTTCAGTATGTGCGGAGTGTTTGAACCAGGCTCCATGACTAGGTGCTATATCCTTAGAATAGTAAGGTCTCTGAATTTCGAGTGCTATGCAATTTTTCATTGATTTAATAATGTCAACAACGTATTCACCATCCATGCAACACGTTTTTATGTATAAACATTCAAGGTAAGGAAGTGCTTGAATTAACTGTGAGAAAAGAGATATTTCTGTATACTGAAGATCTTGAATAATGAGTGTTTTGATAGTATTCTTTAAGGCATTAACACTGAGGATCCAGTTTAAAAAGATCTTAAAATGATCACGGGAACCATCAATCTCTAAATGGCTTGGAGGAGATATATGACTATAATCAAAGCATTTATGCACTAAATGACGACAATTTAAAGAAGAACACGGTTTCATTATATCCTCAAAAGTCACAGTATCCACTCTTCTTAAAGAATTTTGAACGCAGATTTCTCCTGGACCTAAAGAAAATTGAACTGAGGAATTACTTTTGACTAATTTGTTCATTTTTATTACTAATTATCATTTTACTAAATAATTACTATTAACTGATCTATAGGAACGTAAGAATTAAAGGAAAGTCAAGAGCCTGAATTCAAAATTACGGAAAAATTTAAGTAAAATGATTAATGCATAAAAAAAAATTGACATAGGTCAACAGGTACTACTATATTACGGGCTCACAGTATGTTGGGTCTGTAGCTCAATGGTAGAGCAGTGGCCTTTTAAGCCATTGGTTGGGGGTTCGAGCCCCCCCGGACCCACTTTTTGTTTGAAATTGGTATTAGTGTTTTACGTAGCTGATAGAAGACCCTTCCTTTAAATTAAGAGCTTGTGCAATGTTAACGTCTATAGTGGCGGTGTCATTAGGATGCTTAGATAGATTTCCGGTGCAGACTTTGAAGTCTAGAGAGTCATTGGCAATTAAAAAAGGCTTAAAAGAAACTTCTTTGTTTGCTTGAGCTATTTGGGATACTGTGGCGTGTCGAATATTTTTTATTAGATTGATGTCCTTACGTTTGGCGGTGGCGTAGGGGCCTGCATCAAAAATATCGAACCATTTACCTGTTTTAAAGCCTTGTTTTTCAAGCAAGTGAAGAGCTGGTTTTGATGCTGTATGAACCTCTCCGATAGCCTCCTGCGCTTTTAACGGAAGTAGAGGAATATAAATAGGATGGCGAGGCATAAGGTCTCTTATAAATGATTTATGACCGAGTGATTTCATGGTATCGACGGTTGAAAGGCTGCCACCGAAGAAGACATCGCCAATTGCTTCCCAAAATGGGGAATTGCCATCTTTATCACGGTACCCTTTCATATCTGCGATAAGCTCAGTATCGAAGCGATCGGGAAAGGTGTTAATGAACAAATAACGGCTGAGAGAAAGCAAGGATCCAAGTCCATGCACTCGAAATTGAGGGCTAAGGTACAAGCTACAGAGTTCTGAGGGCCCTTTTTTGATTTTTTTAAGCTTAAGTACTTCAACAGTTTTAGAGACATTCAGCGGACAATGCTCGAAGATTTCTTTTTGACGTTCATAGGCGAAAAAATATGTTCCTTCTCCTATTCTTGCGCTAATGCCAGAAACCCCAACTATTTTTTTGAGAGGGATGTATTCTAGAGCAAAAAGATAATATTCTTTGCCAGGAGTTTTAATTTTTTTTGCGAACGATTGTAGGGAAAGCTCTATTCGTTGTTGAAGTATATTTTTATCATTGGGAAGGCTAGCGATAGAAGCATCCATGGCCTGAGTAAGCGCCTTTAAATCGTTGAGGTCTGTTAATTTAATAGGGCGTAGAATGTAAGAAATCATAATTAAACAGAAGCTAAAAGTGTTTTTTCAATAATAGTACAGGCATCAAGGATATGAGCTTTTGTAACAGCGCCAATAGGAATTAAAAAGCGAACTCGTGTTGGATTTTTACCGGCAATAAATGCCATCACACCATTATCAAATAACTTTTGAACAAATTCTTTAGTATTTTCGAAATGTCCATCGAGGACTGTAAAAGCAATCATCACACCTACGCCAAAGGGACCTCGAAGAAAATTGGGGTTTCGATTGCTAATAGCCTGGAGTTGTTCCACAAAAATTTTGTGAAACTCGATTATTTTCCCTTTTGAACCAAAATAATTATCCTCAGCAAAAGCATCTAAGATCACTTCACCCGCTGCTATTGCAGTTGTGCTGGCGGTAAAAGTTTGACTGATGAGGCCTGGTTTTGGCTTAAATTCATTGGTAAATAAGGTCGCACATACTTGGGTAGATTTACCAACCCAAACGACATCGACGAGATCATCTAGATTATAGTATTGAAACGCAAAAGGCTCAGAGGTTCTGGCAAAGGTTTGAACTTCATCAACTAAGACTGCAATGTTATTGTTTTTACAAATTTGCATTAAAGCTTGATGAAATTCCGATGAACCTTCGAAATAGCCGGCTTCGCCTAAGATAAGCTCAAAAAACATCGCTGCATGAAGACCAGGGTAACGAGTAATATGTTCTTTGAGAGCATGTTCTGCTTCTTTAATACTTTTTTCAGAATTTTGCGGATCGAAGAAAGGAACATAGTCAACGGGAATTGAATTAGGTAGACCTATTCTATAATCGGCTTTATCAGTAATTTGTGCAAAAGTAAGAGTGCGCCCAGCGAAGCAGTGCTTGAAGGCCAAAATGCGATTTGCTGGAAACTTTTTTTGAAATGCTATTTTCAAAGCATTTTCTCCTGCCATAACTCCACTACTCGCCAAAAAACAATGTGCTAATTTCGCACCTTTGGCGTTAGCGAGAGCCAACAGTTTTTTAGAAAAACGAAGACTATGAGAGGACTGTTGTAAATGACCTTGCATAACTGTGTCAAAGAGCGAAGCCGTTAAAGTGGCACGAATCAATTCATGATGAGAATGACCAAAGTGATGAGTACCGATACCAGAAATGAAGTCATACTTGATACTGCCATCTTCTAATTCAATAAAAGGCCCATTACCAAGACCAGAGCTGATATAAGGGAAGAAAAGTGGTCCACCACGAATGTTTTCAAATTCTTTGAGAGATTTTTTATAATTATCAACTAATTCAGGATTAGGAGGTGCAATGCCTTTAATTTGGGACTGATATTTTGAAAGTGATGCCAAGAGCGATTCTTGATCTTTAAGAACAGCGGAGTCTTTGAAAAATTGATCTGCAATAGTAGTTTTCATAATAGGTCGCGTTGATTGGGGAATAGATGCTTGGATAGCTTTATTTCACCGGAAGCAAGTTTCATTAAAAAAAGAGTCGTCAATTGAGCGCGTTGAACAAGACTTGACAGAAATATGAATTCTTTATCGCTGTGTATATTATCACCGTGAACGCCAAGATTATCAATATTTGGTAAACCAGCAGCAGCGAGATTATTTCCATCAGAAGCGCCTCCAGAGTCTTTCCATCCCAAAGTAATATCCAGTTCTTTTCCACAAGCCTCAAATTCATGATAAAGGGCATTGATAGGTGGAGAGGGTAGTTTGGGAGGACGAGAAAAATGCCCAGTAAGTTCTATTTGAACCTTTTGCTCTTTATTAAAAGAATCCATCAATTGGTTTAAACGTTTTTCGATATCGACTTGCTCTTCATGTGTGTCGATTCTAATTCCTATTTTTGCAATTGCACGATCTGGGATAATATTAACGGGTCCACCACCTTCGATGTAGCCGATATTGAAAATGGCTTTAGGAAATTCATTATTCAATTCATTAACTTGATTTAAAAAATGGCACAAACCGGCAATGGCATTATTTTGAGATATGAAATCACGACCGGCATGCCCGGCGATTCCATGGGAATCTATAGTAAAGGTTCCAACGCCTTTTCGAGAGCGTACAAGAGAGCCATCGGGAAGGCAAGGCTCAAATATCAAGCCAAGAGTATTCCGTTTGGCAGCGGTTTCTAGAAGATGAACAGAATTAGGAGAACCGATTTCTTCGTCAGGAACAATAAGAACTTCCCATCCAATGTTTTTTGCCCACGGAGACTGTTCAAAAGTTTTTAGGACTTCAAGCATAACTACGAGACCACCCTTCATATCGGCAACGCCTGGTCCTTGTAAAATATTATCGCTAATTTTTGTACAAATTTGAAAAGGATGATCTTTGCCATAAACTGTGTCCATATGGCCATTAAAAAGGATTTGAATGGGGGCATGTTGACGGCAGGTGATCCTGAGGGCTTTAAGGGATTCGGGCAACTGAAGAATTTCGAGTTTTCCTGGGAGTTGGGAAAAATCTTTAACGAGAGCCTGAAGCATAATTTCAAGCCCTTGGTAATTATCAGAAGCCGAATTAATTGAAGCCCATTTAATTAAACGATCAATCATACGTTCTTTATCGGCTGAGATAAGTTGCAAGAACCTATTATAATCGTTCATAAAGAATTGATCTGGGGAGGGGACATCAATGGCCAGTATCGCTTAAGCATAAGAATAAAAAGAAGGAGGTGTCAACACTGTCCTGCATGAAGTGATGGTGAATGATTTTTTAGTTACAATTTTTGAGATATAAAAACTGTGACGATCCTCCTTAAGAAGTAGCTGATCCTAAGGTTGCGGGTTCGAAAGCTCTTGTAAAAGCCTCTCAAAATGGGGCACACTGCGGTTGTTAAACTTTTCCTTGAAATGGCGTTGATGCTAAGGCTTACAATTCAAAGGCGCTTGAAAATGCTGCCATCGAAAACATATTTAATACATTTAGATAGAAGTATATCAGCTGTTGGATCTTTTTTTACAGATCTTCTTTCTCGGATTCCTTTGAAGTTTTTTTGATTAATTGCTGGTAAGCGTCATCGATGAATTGAGGGTCAAGGATAGTCCAGAAAGTTGTACTGCCTGTACCTGCTTCTGTGACTGCTATTAGAGTGTATGTATTATCACTATTTTTGTATAAAAGACTCCCTCCGCTGTCACCGTGGTCGCAGTGACCTGTAGGTTTTTCATTAATGGATATTTCTTGATCTTCGATACTTTCTAATGATGTCGGTTCCCAGCCAGATTTTACAAAAGTATTAAATGCTTGTCTGTCTGGGATACTATTTGATATGACATCCGTTGTATTGCGAGTTCCAAAGGATACACTTATAACTTTAGTACCTTCAATTTCTTGGATATCCTTGATGATTTTTAGTTTATACTTTGGTAAATTTGGATTCTTCTCGTACGTAGTACATAGTGCGAGATCGATTTCAACGTTATCTTCGCTAATGCCTATTTCTTGATAATGTGGGTGTATGATGCAGTGTAGGTTTTTAAACATCACCGTGTCATCGTTGCCAAGTTGGGTGGTCTTACTTATGTGCGTCATTAAGAGATTAAAGAAATCTTGCGGTGAGGATGGGAAAGTTTCAATCAAACCCATTTCAATTGCAGTTCTTACTAATAAATGCCATCTTAATGCGAAATCACAACCGTCAAGTTTATTAAGTATTTGGTAATTTTTGCCTTCTATAATATCAGGTTCTTCACAAGAAATGCTTGCCAGATCAAAAATACCATCTTTTAGAAATTCTTTGAGTAGTTCAATGTCCTTATCGTCCATTTGAGAAGGATTTTTATTAACACAATGTGCTGCAGTAACGTAGAAGTCAAAAGGGTCATTTTCTGATAATGTTACGCGGCTAGCAGAGCAGCTGGGATTAATCCAGACAGATGCCTTAAATTCGGGAATAGAGCCGCCGTAGGCAATAAGGTCAGCGTCACTATGCGGTGCGTTTGCTATGGCTGCTTCTAGAGAAAATTTGCAGCTGATTGTGGCTAGTGTAACTAATGCTAAAGTTAATTTTTTCATAGTGTTTTTTCTATTTAAAGTTAAGCGTGAATGTAGCGCTGTTTGAATTTTTATGCAGTTGATTACATCTATAAATAATCACAATGTCAATTTTAATATAAGCTTTGAGATCTTAAGTGTAAGCTAGGATTAGAGTTTTTTGACGTGTGTCTGGTGATAGGTTAAGAGGCATAAAACGGCTCCGTTAGCGAGCATGCCTGGAATGAGGCCATTGATATTAAAGTAGGTTTTACCGAGTAGATCCCAAAGTCCGAATGTAGTGATGCCTGCGCTTACGCTTAAAATGAAGACTGTGGGTGAAGCTCTTAAGCCTAGAATGCCGACTATAAGCGGAATTAGGATGGTAGGTGCCCAGAATGCAAAGGATTGAATGATTAGGTCGAAAATATTATCATAAAGAATAGCCGCGAGGATAGCAGCAAATCCTACGAAAATGGTCATCGTACGAGTTAATTTTAATTCTTGTGTATCTGTTAGGGGATTCTTTTTAAGAGGTTGTATGATGTCATGGACAAACATAACGCTTGCTGCATTGAGTTCAGCATCTCCGGTGGACATGATGGCGCAGAATATTCCGATGACAACGAGGCCCTTAAGTCCTGAAGGAATGGTTTCATTTATTAATTTGGGCAGCGCCATGTTGGCTTCGATTTCGGGGTAGAGCACTAGCGCAATTAATCCAATGATGCCAATCGCGATAAAAAAGGGAATGAGAGCAACAGCGTTGATTACCATGGAGTGGACAATTTGTTTACGATCTCTAGACATGAGGAGACGTTCAATAAAAGAGGGATCGAGAAATGGTATGCAGAGAAAGATGAATAAGCCGAGGTGATAGAAGGATATTTGGGGGTTTACCACAAGGCTTTTGTGATCAGTAGGAATGGCGTTAATAAAAGCAGAATAGCCCCCAATTTCTCTGAATCCAATGATGCAAATTAGAGGAATTGCAATAAGGAGGGCTATCATTTGGGCAATGCTGGTGACCGTTATGGATTGTACACCACCGAAGGCGGCGTAGATAATGATGATTGAAGTGCCCAATATTAGCCCAACTTCGTAAGGTATGCCCATGAGTATTTGGCTCATGAAGCTTAAGGCAATGATCTGCGCTCCAACGTAGCCGGTTGTTGCAAGGACGCCTAGGACGCCTGTTATAATTTTGGCAGGTTTCCCATAAAAATGTTCCATCATATCACCCGCCGTAATCATATGCTCGAAGGTCTCCATTTGTGGGGCGATGTAGCGCGCTAAGATGAGTTTTCCAATAGGTTTGCCCAGAGATGCGAGGATGAATACGAGACCAATGCTGAAGGCCTTTTCCGTCATACCTATTGTTGATGCCCCTCCAATGAGAGTTGCAAAGATCGTGGCGGCCATTACAGGAGTCGCATAATTTTTTTGGCCTATTGCAAATTCTTTCATGGATTGAATTTTTCGGCCTTTGTAGATACCAACAAATAGGATAAAGATTAGAAATGCGTAAACAAGGATGGTATCGATCATGGTGTTTTGCCTAAAGATTATATTTGGGGGTGAAGGATTTAGGGTTTGTGCGCAGTATCAAATTGAATTTAAATTAACTACATCTCTTTATTGTTTCATTACAACGATCAATTATGATTTCACTTATTTTCAACATAATCGGCTCGTCGTGTTTCATCAATTGGATTTCTGAAATTAATTTGGAAGCAATTTCGAGTAATTGCTCAAAGATGAGCTTCTTTCCAAGACCTGCTTGTTCGGCCAGTTTTTCAAAGTGCCTAGGATATACATCATCAAATAAATTTTTACCACCAATTTTCATTGCCATTTTTTTTGAAAGTTCCGGATAATACATAGTGCATACAAGATCGTACATAGGGGCTAGTACTCGGTGATCCCCATCATATACAAATGAAAAGTTTTTGCCATGAGCATCGTTATTGCCTATAAGAAAATTAAAAATTACAGCTTGAAGTAATTTTTTAAGATCTACAACTGGCATTGATGATACTTCCCTGATTAAATTAAAACATACTTCAAGACTGGGGCCTCCTTCACTTTGATATTTTATGAGAGGAGAGATATTTAAGGCCTGACAAAAATCTTCTTGGTGCAATCTTTGTAATTTTCCATTGTCTCCTAAATTTCGATCATATCGCTTAATTATTAAATAATCTACGCTATCTACTTTGTCAGTTGCTACTTCTGCAGATGATACGCCAACAGCTGCAGCAAGCTTCATGCAAAAAGCTTCGTTCATGACAATATCTTTAAAACGGTCTATCGCAGGTTTTAAAATATGACTGCTGGGAGCTCCTCCTAATGGCAAGAATATTTCTTCATTTTGAATCATCACCGGTAGTTTATCTTGTGCTCCTGCTAATGAAAGTCTTATGGCTTTGTTTCCTGCGAGTAAAGGCCTCTTCGGAAGTTCTAATAAAATGTCTTTTAAATCACTTTTATCTATTTTATGGTAGTCATAGTCTAAATCCTTTCGTTCACTTCCTTCAGGTAAGAAACTAATTGCGCCAGCACATTCTCCTCCGATGAGCTCTAGTAATTTAAAATCATTTTTAGCACTAATCCCTAAATTTTTAGCAATGACCTTTCTTTTTTCATCTTCAGGGAGAATGCCGGAAAAAAACCCTACACATTGAGCAGGAGAAAAACTTTTTGACATTAAGGGTAACGAGTGTGAAATTGGAACAGAGTCAGAATGAGATAAATATTCTTTTGAATACTCAAAATATATCCTTCCAGAAATATCTTGGAGAAGTTCACCAACAATATTTCGATGAAGAAAAACTTCTAATTTTTTAATGATTTTCGATGGGTTATCTAATTCTTTATTTTGCATCAGACACGGAGAGTTCAATTTTAATGCCTAAAGTTTGAAGGATTGTAAGAACTTTTCCTATTTGACAAGTGGGCTTACCTTTTTCTATGTCACTAATAAAACGTAATCCTGTATTAGAGGTCATCGCCAAATCTTTTTGAGTTACTTTTAATTGTTGCCTTCTTTTCCTGATAAAAGCACCGATTTTTACAAAAGAATATTCTTCAATTTCCATTGATATTACCGTACGGGAGTTTTTAGAGACAATCAACAAAAAAAACAATAAATATTACCGATCGGGAATATTGGCTGTTCTAGGCAGAAATGCTCTGATATGTCTAGTGATTATCACGCTTCTACAATGGTTTCTGCGCTTGAAATGATTTGTTTTGTGCGCCATTTATGTCTTCGAAACCGGAGGAAAAAACAGATACAGTTTAAGAAGGCATAAAAAGCGACGATTTGGCAGGTTGCAACTGGAGAATGGCCTGCTTTAACGACTAGAAGATATACAGGAACGATGCTGAAGGCCCATGCGGCAATAGCATTCATAATCATAGTGAATTTCGTGTCCCCTGCGGCAGTAAAGACACCCGCGAGGATCCAAGTAATTCCATCGAAGATGAAGAAGACCCAGATCCAGATAAGGCCTATACGTGTATACGAAAACACAGTTTCGAGGAGAGATCCAGCATGGACACCATTTTCAGGCAAAAAAGTATGAAGCAGTGGGTATGGATAGATTACAAGAGGTATTGCAATAATTACAACGAAAAGGAGATGAAGCTTGAGTGAAGAGTAAATGGTTTTGCGAACCATGCTGGACCGTTTGGCACCGAGGAAATTAGCGGATATTGTAATGACAGCCTTTTGCATGCCGTCGCTTGTGAAAGCAAAGAGGATAAGAATGCTTTGCGCGATTGCAAAAACAGTGATGTGATCTTTGCTTACTTTAGCGATTAGATTTAATTGCAGAGCCCAGGCGGCAATTTCGATCATGTGACCGACGGAGTTGGGGGTGCCAATTTTTATGCATTTCCAAAACTCCGGAAACTTAAAGTGAAATTTTTTGGTGCCATAGATTTTGCGATTATTGTTATTAAGAAAAACTTTGAATAAGATGAGCACTTGAATGGCTTCGGCTGTAACAGTAGCGATAGCTGCACCTTTTGTGCCCATGGGTTCGAGCCACCCTTCGATACCGAATACCAAAATGAGATCTAGGAGTAGGTTTATGATATTGCCGAGGACTGTGATGATAAAGACGATTCTTGTTCTGCCGCGACCAATGAAAAATGCGCAAATGGCGCCAAAAAGTGGAGATAAGGGGCCGAAGAAGAGGATCCACTGAAAGAAAGGCAGGCCGTCTTTCATGTATTCTTGAGCGATGAAAAATTGTCCACCCCAGAGAGCAACTGGGACGAATATGACGGTTGTCATTAAAGAAAACCAGATCATTTGCCAGATGGGCTCTCCCATTTTATATTTTTGTTTTGCGCCATTATATTGGCCGACAAATACTTCGGCGATGGCGCTGATTCCCATGGCTCCGTATAGGAAAATGGCGCAGGTCATGCCTGCGGATACGGCGGCATCCATGGCATGGGTGGAGTAGTGAGCGAGGATTAGGCGATCACAAAACATCATGAGATTGCCGGAGATAGCAGCGAGCATGAGGGGGTATGCTATTTCCCAAACTTCTCTGATGCTTCCTTCAGGGAATCGGGTTAGTCTGTCATGCTTAGGATCGTGGGGCATTGGGTTGATGGGAGTTTACGAGGGGGTAATCATCTCATTATACTTATATTATTAGTCCAGACGAAATGTTTTTTCTAGTCAATATAATTATTAAAACATATGCAGTTTTTAAGTAATTCAATAAGTGATAGTGATACGGTATTTATAAAAAATTAGTTTATATTGTTTTGATTGGAATTGACTTTAGCTGCAGGTCTTTCACAATGTGAGGATCTTTAATTCAATAAAATATGAAGCAACTGTTTTATGTCACATTATTTATTCATTCTATAGTTAGTTTTGGTCACGACTGGCCTCATGATGTCAGCGACTTAAAGCCGGATCCGAGGATTGTTTATGGCAAGCTTGCGAATGGGTTTCGTTATGTTTTTATGCCTAATGATCAATTGCCAAAGCACTTTGCAATTCGATTGCACGTGAATGCCGGGTCTTTGATGGAAGAGGAAGAGGAACGTGGGCTAGCTCATTTTTTGGAGCACATGTCTTTTAAGGGAATTAAGGGTTATCCAGAAGATAAAATGATTCAAACTCTTCAATATTTAGGATTACCTTTTGGCACGCATAACAATGCGCATACTAGTTTTGATGAAACTGTCTATCAATTAGATTTCATGAATAATACTTCTGAAAATCTAGACCATGGACTGAAGATTATGTCTGGTATTGCTGATCGAATGCTTCTGGATGAAACTTTAATAATTAAAGAAAGAGGTGTGATTTCAGCCGAAAAGCGAGACAGTTATGATGTGGGATATAAGTGGTATTGTGACTTTAGCGAGTTTGTATATAAAGGTCTTCGAATAAATGATCGCATGCCAATTGGGCTAGAATCAGTAATTAAATCTGCCAATACTACTTTGTTGAGAAATTTTTATAAAAAGTGGTATAGGCCTGAAAGGATGGTCTTGGTGATTGTCGGGGACTTGGACCGGCACGAAGTAGAGACCAAAATTCATGAATATTTTTCAACTTTTTCTGATCTTTTAGAGGCACCTAAGGAACCTGATTCAGGAATGATAAAATACAATCAAGAATTAAAGTCCAGGATCTATAAAGACAAAGAGCTGACGGAAACTAGAATTGAATTTAACAGTCTCAAACCTTATCAGAAAAAGGTTATTGATAGAGGAGGGCGAAAGGAAGCAATTTATGAGTTTATTGGTTATCGAATTCTCAATGATAGGTTGGGTGTATTGGCAAAGCAAGATGACTTTCCATTTAGAACAGCAAGTGCTTCGACATACACGGCTTATGATTTATTAACATCTTCATATATATCGATAGAATGTGAACCGGATCAGATATTGAGAGCTATAACGACTATGGAAAATGAACTACGACGGGTCTTTGAATATGGATTTACCGATGAAGAATTTGACCGCATTAAGCGTGAAATATTACATAATTATAAAAATAACATGGTTCTTGACGAGACCTCGAAGACTTCAGATTTAATTGAAACGTTATTGAAAGTAACTATTGAAGAGGGTGTATGCACTACTTACAAGGAGGATTACGAAATCGCAAAAGAACTTTTAGAAACTGAGGCAAATAAAGATGAATGTCTTCGAATTTTCAAAAATTCTTGGGATACCCATAACTTATCCATACATCTTAGTACAAATTCGGATGTCAAATATACTGAAACACAACTCAGTGAGGCGTATCGTAAAAGCCAAAAAATAGCTTTAGACGCCCCGGAAGAACGGAAAATAGTAAGTTATCGTTTTAATGGACTCTCTGAACCAGGAACGGTTCTTAAAGAGGAATACAATGCCGATCGTGATTCTTATCACTATAAATTTTCAAATAATATAAGAGTGAATCTCAAGCAGACTAATTTTGATAAAAATCAGATTTTCTATCAAATTAATTTTGGGAATGGAGAAGATGAGCCTGGGGATAAACCTGACGGTATTGAGGGCATGGCGAGTCGTACCTTATATAACGGGGGCGTAGGTGAACTTTCAAAAGAAGAACTTTTAAGGGCTTTTGCCGGAAGTGGTGTTGAAGTTCCATATATCAGTATAGGAGAGGGTGCATTTACAATCAGTTCTTCAATTGAATCTGATGACTTTGAAAAGCAGATGAATTTAATTTGCGGATGCCTTATGGAACCCGCATATCGTAGTGATGAGCTTAAGCAAAGACATCTAAATATCGTCGATTTCTATAAGAATTTAAATCAAACAATCGATGGCGTAATGCATTTGGAGGTATTTCCGTATTTAACTAATGGACACGATAATCATGTATTATGGCCGATGGAGACTCTTATTGCCAGAACACCTGAGGAAGTCAAAAATTGGATGACGAATGCCTTAAAACAGGCTTATATGGAAGTGACCATTGTTGGAGATTTCAACAAAGATGAGGTTTTAGAAGCTTTATTAAAGACATTGGGTGCTCTATCTGAGCGTAAAGACCATAAACAGTGCTATGAGCCAGATTATCTTGTTGCGTTACAAAAAGCTCCAGTTAAGCGAGTCTTTAGCTATCATTCGACATTGCCGCAGGCAGCTAGCACGGTTTACTGGGAATTACCGGCTTATCAAAATGATGATCAATGGCGAATTAATCAAGCAAGAGCCACCGTTATTGCAGAAATACTTGACGAAAGGCTTAGGCAAGTAGTTCGCCTGGAGTTGGGCGAAGGATATAGTCCTTCTACTGAATTTAGTTCAGCATTAAATGCAATTGCTGCGAATACGATAACAGATCCTGAAAAGGCTAATTACCTTTGTGAGCTGATAGTTGAAATTGCAGAAGGTATTGCGCTTGAAGGCGCTACAGAGGACGAGTTTGATCGGGTTATGCGCCCTAAGTTATTGGATGCGGAAAGCGAAAAATTTACAAATTGGTATTGGCTCGGTAGATTGGCTTGGTCACAGGAGTATGCTCATTTAAACGACTATGCTGATTTCATAAATGATTATTATAAAAAAATTACTTTGAAGGAAATAAACGATGCTGCTAAGGAGTATTTGAAAGTCGAAAAGGCACTTAAGATCATGGTGGTTCCGGACAGACATCGGAAAAGGGTGGAAGAAATTGCGGGGATTAAAAACTCTACAATTTCCATTTTCATGGACAAAGTCGGTCAATTTCTAAAGGAACTTCTTGCTGCGTAATCTAATACCAACTCACATTTGAATGATTTTATTTAAGATCCATTGCAAAAAGATCATGTACGTGAAGAAGAGGAAGTACTTCAATTTTTTCTGTTAATGAATAGCGCTCTTTTCCTGGGTATATTACAAATACTTTTTCTAGAGATAACTCATTTATTGCTATGTGCATTGACTTTGTTGTGGATGGAGCATCTGCATATTTAATTTCGAAGCCAAAACGTTTTCCTCCATAATTAATCACCAAATCCATTTCAGCACCACCGTGCGTTGACCAAAAAAACACATTTCTTCCTTGATTACTCAGTTGTATGATTTGCTCTAGTGCAAATCCTTCCCAAGACGCTCCGAGTTTTGGATTTTTCTGGAGATCCTCAATATTTCTAAGATTTAATAGCGTATGTAAAATTCCTGAATCTCTGATAAAAAATTTTGGAGCTTTTACTATACGTTTTCCTATATTTTCGTACCACGGAGATAGTTGCCGTACCATAAAGGTATCAGTCAATAAGTCTAAATAACTTTTAATTGTCTTATCGCTAATTCTTAGTGACCGTCCGATTTCAGCATTATGCCAAATTTGTCCATGGTAATTAGCGGCCATTTGCCAAAATCGCCATAACTGCATAGGTTCGACTTTGATTCCTAAGGACGGAATATCTCTTTCTAAAAACGTTTGTATAAATTGCTCTCTCCAGAAAAAGCTTAATTCATCATCCTCTGCTAAAAATGAAGAAGGAAAACCTCCACGAATCCATAATTTCTCCTGATCTTTAGGATGAATTTCTGTGATTCCAAAACCTGGAAGTTCTACATAAGCAATTCTACCTGCCAGAGATTCTGTTGTCTGTTTTAAAAGAACACCAGAAGCGCTTCCTAGCACAAAAAATCGTGCTGGTAGTGGCTTTCGATCAGCAAAGACTCTTAAGATGGGAAAAAGTTCAGGTCTGCGCTGTATTTCGTCGATAACGATCAATCCCGTTAAGTTTTCCAATGCCTGCTGAGGTTCATCAAGTCTTTTTAAATGGGTCGGCAGTTCCAAATCAAAATAATGTACGGGCTCCCCGTCTTTTTTTCTTTCTTCAGCAATGATACGGGCTAAAGTAGTTTTACCTGTTTGGCGAGCACCGATTAAGGCAGTTACAGGATAATGCTTAATTAATTTTTTTAGTTTGCTTAAATAAGACGTTCTTTTGAGAATCTTCATTATTCTTGAATTCTCGGAGGTAGGCTCCGGTTTTTCAAGGATAAAAGTACTAAATCATTAAAATAAGAAGACAGATAGACTATGCCTAATTTTATTAAAAGAGGATAATGTCACATCTTTTCTAGAGTTTCGAGCCCCAGTAGGTGTAAGCCCGTTTCTAATATGCATAGAGTTCTAGAGCATAATAGGAGACGGCTATTGCGGATGTTGTCTTCTTCTACGATGACTTTATTGGCGTTGTAGAAGGAGGAGAAGCAGCCGGAGAGCTCATACAAATAGGTGCATAAGATATGAGGCCTTAGCTCGCTGATAGTGTGCTTGAGGGCAGTTGGAAACTCCACGATTTTTCGTGCTAGAGTGAGTTCTTCATGGGTTTCGAGGGAGAGATTATCGCCCCAGTTGGTGTCAGCTGGGACATTTGCTTTTCGGAATATGGAATGGATGCGTGCGACTGCATAGAGAAGATAGGGGGCGGTGTTGCCCTCGAAGGATAAAATTTTGTCCCAGGAGAAGATGTAGTCAGAGGTTCTGTTTTGAGATAGGTCGGCATATTTGAGTGCGCCGAGGCCTACGATGGTTGCGACGTGTTTGCGTGAGGATTCGTCGAGAGTGGGGTTTTTTTCTGTTACGATTTTGTAAGCGCGATCGATGGCTTCTTGGAGGAGATCTTTGAGTTTTATAGGGTTTCCTGATCGGGTTTTGATGGCTTTTCCGTTTTCTCCAAGAATGGTTCCAAACCAGGCATGCCTGAGTTCAGGTTTTTTGTATCCTTTTGCGTCAAACCATTTATCTACGGTGGCGAAAAGGTATTTAAAGTGGTCTTGTTGGCGGCCATCGGTGACGTAGATGATTTCGTCAGCTTTGGTGTGTTCTGTATGATAGAGGACGGTTGCGAGATCGGTGGATGAGTAGTTGCTGGCGCCGTCTTTTTTTCGAATGATGAAGGGGTAGTCTGCAGAGTCTTTTCCTTCCGTTGGGTGAAATACAACGAGGGCACCTTGGCTTTCTTGAGCAACATCGGTTTCTAGGAGTTCTTTGTAGATGCGGTCGACTTTGTTGCGATAGAAGGATTCGCCGAGGACGACATCGAATTGGATGTTCATCATGTCGTAGATTTTTTGGAAAGCGGCGTAGGAGACTTTATTAATTTTTTCCCAGAGGCTCACATTTTCAGGATCACCTTTTTGAAGTTTTACGAGTTCGGCACGGGCGCGCTCTTTATAGGTATCGGAAGATTCGAATAGAGCGTTACCTTTTTTGTAAATGTCTTCGAGATCTTCGAGAGGGTCATCGTGTGGGGCATCGAGGTTGTAGTTAAATTCTTTTACACCCATGATGATGATGCCGAATTGAGTGCCCCAGTCGCCGATATGGTTGTCGCGGTTTATGGTAGCGCCGCAAAATCGGAGCATGCGTTGGATGGCTTCGCCAATGACCATGGAGCGGATGTGGCCAACGTGCATTTGTTTAGCAGTGTTAGGGGAAGAGTAGTCGATTGAAATAATTTTTCCATGGTAGATGCGATCTGCAGCATGATGGAAGGATTGTTCGTTGTTATAGAGCTTCAGCCATTCGATGTAAAATTTCGGTAAGAATTTAAAATTGATAAAGCCCGGGCCTGCGATACTCAAGGTGACGAAATCTGGGTTAAGTTTGTTAGATGTATTGAGAGCATTGATTAATGTTTCGGCCAATTGGCGAGGGTTTGCCTTAATTTTTTTAGCGAAGGACATTACGCCATTAGCTTGGAAGTCACCAAATTTCGGGTCTGCAGTGCGAACCTCGGGTTGGAATTCTCTCGAAAATTCAGGCAGACTATTTGCCGCTAAACTGATGATATGGTTGAGTTGATCGATGACATTGAAAGCAATTTGCATGCTATACATGAAAAGCAAAAGACTTATTGAGTCAAGATTAGAAGGAGAAAGAGAAGGGGCTTGAGCGTAAGAAAATGATTAAGAGTAATAGAAAAAGCTCGACAAATAGAAAATATTTACGAACATGGGGGAGTACCTCAATGGTTAGTTAACAAGCTAAATTAGAGAATTGATTTCATGATTATGAAAAAGGAAATAGTTTCTGGACGGAAGTTTATTAAACCTTCTTTTAGTTATCTCATTGAAAAGAAGCGTGATGGAGGAGAGTTTACGGACGAAGAAATTCGTTTTGTAGTCGACTCAATATTTGATGAAGAAATGCCTGATTTTCAAATGTCAGCATTGGCAATGGCAATTTTTTTTCAAGGAATGTCTGCGCAGGAAACGGCAGTTTTTGCCGAAGAGGTAATGCTATCAGGAGAGGTTGTCGATCTTTCCAAAATAAGTAAGCCCAAGATAGATAAATACTCCACAGGAGGTGTGGGAGATAAGACTTCGATAGTGTTAGCGCCGATTGCTGCCGCTTGTGGCGTGGTTATGCCCTGTATGAAGGGGCTTGAAGAAGATTTTGTTATCAGTGACTTCGATAAGTTGTCTTCAATAAAAGGGTTCAATAGTACTTTACCTTTAAAGGATATGGTAAAGCAATTGGAGAAGATTGGGTGCGTCATTTGTTCCCAGAGTGAATTTATTACGCCCGTTGATACGAGACTCTATGAAATGAGGAAAAAAACAGGAACAATACCGAGTATTCCTCTTATAACGGCCAGTGTTCTTAGTAAAAAGCTCGCAGAAGGAGCAGAGGGCTTGGTTGTTGATGTTAAGTGGGGTAATGGAGCTTACATTAGAGACCTTGAGCAGGCAAAGCAGCTTGCGCGTTCGATAACTCGCGTAGGTCGATCAATGAACCGTCGCTGTGTCGCACTCGTAACAGATATGAATCAGCCTCTAGGCGATTGCGTGGGTACAGGGTTAGAGCTTCAAGAAGCCATACAATTGCTCCAAGGGCAGGGACCAGAAGATCTTAAAGAATTGGTTCTTAAGTTAGGAATGGAAATTGTTCGCCTTGCGGGTGTCGCTGGTTCGACCCTCTCTGCAAAACAAATTGTGCAAAAAGTGCTCAAAAATGGAGCAGCCTTGGCTATTTTCAAAGACATGATTAAGGCACAAGGAGGAGATACTTCATTTATCGATGATCCAGATTCTTTTCCAAAAGCTAAGTATATTCGTAAGCTTCCCGCACCAAAACGTGGCTATGTCCATACTATTAATGCCGGAATGATAGCCAGAGGCGTACAGATTTTAGCTACTAATAAAAAGGGTGTAATGGATCCAGCCGTTGGAGTGTCTGAAATTCATAAAGTGGGTACCCAAGTTAAACAAGGAGAGCCTTTGATGATGATTCATTACAATGATGAGTCTTTATTAGAACCAGCCTTAGAGTATCTTCGTTCGGCTTACCGTCTGGCGCCTAAGCGTCCAACACCACCGCAGCTTGTTGTGGAACGTGTTGCCTGAATGTTTTTTATTTCAAAATTGAAAAAGGCGGATCAAAGATCCGCCTTTTTTTGATTTTTTACCTTTTGTATTATCTTTTTTACTCAAACACGATTATTTTTTACGATATCTATGATATTATGGATTTTTATTATTAAATAAGGATGGATCATATTGAGGGAGATGATGGATAGTCAATAGTTTTTTAATTTTTTTTATTCTTTTTCTTCTTCTTTGGGTGTTATTTATTGAAAACAGAATCAGTTGATTAGTAGGGAGTTGAGGAATTTGAAGATTTGATTCGAAAGGGATTAAGTAAGGTATGTGTTTTCTTGTGTCAATAAATATTTTATATTGTTATAAAATGAGTTGATTTTATGATGGATTAGATATAAAGTTACAGCTGTAAACAGTTCTTAAATTAAACAATAAGTAAAAAATGAAAACTCGAATTATGCAAAAAATTGTTTCGCTGCTTTTAATGAGTATAGGTCTTTTGGTAATTTCAGGGCAAGTTTTTGGATTAAAAGTGACTGTTAAAAATGAGACGAAGGAAAGGATTTATCTTGAATCTTTTACTGCTAGACAATTTCGGGGTAAAGAGGTTACAATAACCCAGTTTGATGAGTTTGATCTCAATAATCCAATCTCGCCAAAAGAGGGTGAAAATGTAAAAGTATTTGATTCGCCGGATTATGCATATTTTGGAACTAAATTTGTGATTTGCGCGATGAGTCCCGATGGTGATGCGCAGAAGATCCGTCATTTTTGTACTGGATCGATTTATAATCTTTTTGGTAGACAGGATGAAAAAAATCAGAAGATAGAGCGTTTTCGTAATCAGAGTTCTGCTGGTGAGTATAATTTTTTAACCGAAGTGACTTTTGGCGATGAATATAAGTATCCTAATGGAAATTACGATGAATACTATTATAGTTCTTTGACTATCGTCATTAAAGATGATGCACAATGAATTTTAAAAAGCCGGTAAGAATTTCGGGATAAAAAATAGGCGAATTTGCATTCATTGCTTTTGTATGATACATGGGATAGTATGAAAGATATGAAAGACCTGAATGTTCCAATAAAAGTTAGTTATTCTAAATTTGGTCTGCCTGGAGAGGTTCTTGACATTGAGCCTTTATCTTTAGTTAAACCAGGTCGTGGAGAAGTTGCAATAAGGTTGCTCGCTTCGCCAATTAATCCCGTGGATGGTATTATTATCATGGGCCATTTTTCGTCATTGCCGCAGTTGCCGGAAGTGCCCGGGGTCGAGGGAGTGGGAGAGATATATGCGATTGGGGAATCGGTAGATAAGTCGCTAATTAATAAAAGGGTACGTATGCCGCAGGAATCAGGTGCTTGGAGAGATAGTGTGACTGCAAAGGTTGATGAGCTTATGTTTGTTTCCAATGACGTTGACTTGAAGATGGCCTCTATGGCCTTTATTAATCCTCCAACAGCTTGGGGCCTTCTTCATAATTACGTTGCTCTGAAACCTGGAGACTGGATAGTGCAAAATGCTGCGAATTCGGGAGTAGGCATTTGTGTTATCCAATTGGCAAAGCATTTTGGGTTTAAGACAATTAATATAGTTAGGGATCTTTCCTGGGAAAAGCCATTAATGGAGATGGGGGCGGATGTCGTATTGAAAGAGGGCTCGGAGTGGTACAAGGATCCGAAATATATGTCTACTGCAAAATTGGCTTTAAATCCTGTCGGTGGCACGAGCATAGCAGAGCTGATTAATCTACTTGCGCCTAATGGCGTGCATGTTTCATATGGCGGTTTGTCGAGTGAACCTAGCATTGTTCCTGTTTTTGATTTAATGGTAAAAAACATTACGATGAATGGTTTTATATTGTTTAATTATTTTGCTAGTTTGCCTCAGAAGGCGGTTCAGGATATTATGGACAACTTATTCGATTTTATGAAGAAAGGGATCATTGACATTCCAGTTGAAAAGACTTACCTTTTGCAAGACGTGAAAAAAGCGATTGCACATGCTGAGGGTTATCACCGAAAGGGAAAAATCCTTTTAATTTCTAATTGGAGCCCACCTACTGAATAACACGACCGCTGAACTTAAAACTTTTAAAACTTCGGAGTCTGGTATTCCACTGGAATTTCGGGTTTACCTTCCCCCCAATCTTGAGGCTTCGGCGCCTCGAGATTCCATCGCAATTAAGATAGAGGCGATGATTGAGGGTGTTGGGATTCCCCCTGAGAAAATCGATCGCACGCGCGTATATGCTTTAACAAGGGCACATCATCAAGTAGCGATTTTGCTTGAGGAGTGGTGCCAGGCTCCCCCAATGTTTGGAATGCTTCGTCTCAATCGCGCGCGTTTAGAGGCGCTTTTGGATGCTTTGAGGGGGTTGCCAAATGTTTATCGATTCGACAAAGGGCTGGAGGCATTGGAGTGGGTCGGTGACGTGATTCCAGGAGTTCATGAGTTTCTTAAGGAACTGCCAAAAGCCTCCTCTTCAGTGCCTTCGAAACTACCCATTGTAAAGAAACTTATGAAAGAGCTTGAGGAGCCTATCACGCCCATGAGTGTCGATGGCTCGACGTCGTATCTTTCAATTGCTTTACCGTCTCGTAACAGCAAGGTTTACGATGCCGTACTGGATCTTTTGAAAGAGAATCGGTTCCAGCTTGAGCCTGGAAATCGCAGGTGGTGGTTACGGGATCGTCATAAGGTTCTTAATTTTCTTGCAAATTATTGGGATAGGTTAAAAACGGACTATGAAGCTGTTTTTTCTACCAATTTTAAGGAAAAGACCGCATCAATAAGTCTGGCAAAGATAGATTATTCGGCGACGGATGAGTTTGACATTAACCTTAGCTTGAGTACCCCTGGAGTGAATGAATCCACCCTTAGGGAAAATTTGGCACGAGGACAGTACTATGCTGAATGTGGAAAAGAAGCTATCATGTTGATTCCCCCAGTGATAATAGAAAAATTGGCGCGAGCGCAGCGTGATTTAAGTGGGCAGGCCGATCGTGCGCTTGCTTCGAAGTTTTCTTTTAAGTTAGATCCTGCGCAATTGCCTTATGCAGAGGACCTTGTAGAAGATTTGATTGGGTTGAGTTTTGAAAGTCCAGAGACTTGGAAGGCACGTAGTGGCGCCTTAAAAGAAATTTCACGGCTTAAGATGCCGCTATTGCCAGAATCGCTTTTTGAGTTGCTACGGGGTTATCAACGGATTGGAGTGGCTTGGCTTTATCACTTATATAATAATGAACTTGGAGGAGTTTTGGCAGACGAAATGGGTCTTGGTAAGACAGTTCAGGCCCTTGGGTTTATTTATGCGATCACTCAGCCTGGCAGCTCTTCTCCTTCGCTTGTGGTTTGCCCAGCTGGACTTGTTGAAAACTGGCGCCGTGAAGCAATTCAGTTTACACCTTCTTTGAGGGTCTTTTGCCATCGTGGCCAAGATAGGCTACATAATTTTGACGATTTTGATCATTATGATATTGTTATAATATCTTACGGGACACTGATTCGAGATAGAGATTTGTTTCATAAAATAGATTTTAATGCAGTGATCGCGGACGAGGCACAGCACATTAAAAATAGGTATACACAGAATGCCCGCGCTTTGAGGAGTCTCTGTGCAAAGGGGAGGGTACTGCTTACAGGAACGCCGATTGAGAATAGTATTGATGACTTGCGGTCTCTCTTTGAGTTTCTTATGCCCGGATATTTGACGGCGTTGCCTTCGGCTTTGAGGAAAGATGAACGCCAGTGGTACGACGAGCGCTTGCGCATTCAGGTGGCTCCATATATTCTAAGACGTTCAAAGGCCCTTGTTGCACCCGAGTTGCCCGAGAAAATCGAAAAAATTCTTTTCTGTGAGATGGATAACGAACAACGTGCTATGTATAAGGATCTAAAGGAGAAAACTCAGAAAGCCATTTTTGAATTAGAGATGTCAGGCGCAAGCGATAGTAAGATTCGTTTTAAAGCGTTGACCCAGCTTTTGAGGTTGCGTCAGCTTTGTGCAGATCCTCGACTGCTGGATGAGACGGTATTACCGGAAAATTCTGCTAAGCTCCGTGTTTTGAGGGAGTTAATAGAGGAGAGTATCGATGGAAATCACAGAATGCTTGTTTTTTCACAATTCGTATCAGTACTGCAGTTACTTAAAAGCGATCTAGAATCACAAAATATTAAATATTCCTATATAGATGGTGATACAAAGAATCGAGTAGACGTTTGTGAGCATTTTAATAGCGACGATTCAATACCGGTCTTCTTGATTTCACTGAAAGCAGGCGGAGTTGGTTTGAACCTCACTGGGGCAGATACCGTGGTTCATTTTGACCCTTGGTGGAATCCCGCAGTTGAGGCCCAAGCAACGGATCGTACTCACCGTATCGGGCAAAAAAAGATCGTTACAAGCATAAAATTAATAGTGAGTGATACAATCGAAGAGCGTGTCCTTGATTTGCAGAAAACAAAGGCCCATTTGCTCCAGGACCTGTTGGATTCCAGCAATGCTGCAAATGCAAAGGTAGGGCTAGATGATATTAAAATGTTGATTGTTTAGTAATTTGAGGTTTTAATTATTTTGTTGAAAATCCTATTGAATATAAATATTGATTTATTATATGAATAAAAATTATTCCAGCGATTATGCATTTAGAGTTATTGATTATAATAAAAGTTCTCAATTTTTTCTTTTTTCTGATACTAATAAGACCAGAATTGTTCAAAATGTGCCTTCGGAAGAAGACTTTATTGTTGCTGTTAATAGAATTAAATCGAAAGAAACAAAATTATCGCATTTATCAGAACAGGGTAACCTCAAACTCGAAATGCGACGTACCGAACGGATATCTTCAAGAAATCAATACATTAATAATGAAACAATAAGAAAGTATCTTACAAGACGTGAGATCATAGTTAATTGCTACGGCGTTCCAATGTGTTCCACAGAAGAATTCATTGTTTACTATGATCTAGAAACCAAAGTGCCTTTTAGGATTATTGATTGGGAGGATAGACTGGGTTGGGATGACAATCAAAAAAGTTCTCATTTTAAGTTGGTAAAAAAGATGAATAGTGATTTAGAGTTACCAAAAAAATATCATCCGTCCAATCGCTTTAATTATTCATGCTGCCGCCCTGTAAACGAATATTACTCTCCATGCGATGCCTTTAATATTTGTGGTATATCATACGATCTGGTAAAATTTGTACTTATTAAAAACAAAAAAAGGTTTGATGGTAATAAATCAACAATTAATTTAAGCAATCTCAAAGGCATTCACTATTGTGATCAGGTTTTTACTTTTACCAAAATCCATGAATTATCTAATAGTATAAAATTTGGTGAAATTGAACTCGATAATATAGAACGTAATGTTTTCATATTGTACTTTCATGATGAAATAGGTCATTTGACATGTGGTGCATTATTAGTTAACAGCGAGGATATGAGTAACCCGATACCTTTGGAGTTATTTATATTTGATTCAGAGGCTGAGGATAATGATAACTACACGAAAGTCCTTGAAAATTCTAATCGTGATACCGGCGATCCTAGCATAAAATTATCTCATATTATTTATAATGCCCAAGTTCAAAATGCTTCTAATGCTTATGACGTGGATTTCAATTGTGCGCTCTACTCTGTCTCTGCCATGAATGCTTTAGTTCAAGTTCTCGGATTTTCAAAAGACAGTTCTCTTTACGCTAGGCTCTTTGGCCAAAATAGCTTTGATCACGTTGATACGGAAGAAGATCGGGCGACCTATGCTCAAGAGATCGCAAAAAAAATGCCTGAGTATTTCGATTTCGATATTGAATCTCAAACTTGGCAAAGTAAAGCATTTCAAGATCGGCAATACGAAAGCATTTTTCGTCGTTGGTGGCTTACTAGAAAATTCTTGAAAGAATTCTACTCGCAGTATCCTCTATCTCTTTCCACATCTTAATATTTTCCATCGAAGCCTTTTTTTTCTTCTCTTAAGGTCTAATTCGCAGAAGCCAGTTTTGTTTTGTTATTTTTAAATAACCTGTTGCAAGACAATAGATTAATGTTTTTCGTTGATAATGCTTAAGTCGAATAGGCATTCGTTATTATTTAAGGAAGGGATCGAATATAAGCTTGATTATAGGGTGTTTTTTGCATATAACTCTCAATGTATTAGTATAACAAAAAACCGATTTGAGTATTCTTTCTTATGAGTAATTTTTATCCAGGAAACTATCATGAAGGCGACTCTGAGGACCAGGAAGACGTAGTTTGGAATGAGCTTGACTGGTACCAATACTTGAGTCGAAACAAACAGGAAGTTCGTAAGCTTGTCGATTATTATAAAAAGGTGAAAAATAATCGATCTGGTTACCTAGATGAGTTGGCGAAGCTGATGGGATGGACCAGTTTTGCATTTTTTGATTTTGATGAGCAGGCTGGCGTCGAGATTTACACAGATTCATCAACATCCGGTTCTTTGAATGAGGAAGAGTATGAGGTGGAGCTTGAACCCTATACTATTCATAAGAATCCACTGAATATCTTTACGATGGGACTATATCAGTTTATTAAAGAGCAGTGTGAGGAGCTTCTTACGGGGCAGCATGGTATTTCAGCAATTAATATGTGGAGGCTTTCAATGAGTATGAATGAAGGTCAATCCAATATTATATTGGCAACTTATTCGATCGATCTCGGAGATTACATGCTGGCGATTTCTCATTTGAAGTTAGCTCTCAAGGCGATAAATGAGTCGCTTCAAGTAGTGAGTCTATTGCCAACGGTTTCACAGGTTAAGGAGATTTCTTTGGCGCTTTTTTCACTTCGGGAAGTCTTTATCAAGATTAGCAACGATTGCCGTGAATATGATCAGAGTGAACTGGGCGGTGATGTGGAGTAGGGTTTTAGGGGGACGCTGATGTATAATATGCAACAAGTGGAAAATCGACTGCAGGGTAGTCCCATTACGACTATTACCGTAGCAAAGAGTGAGGGGGGTAGATTTGGATCTGTCGTTGTGGTCGAGACAGGGTCTCACGCGCGGGCGATGTGTTCATACCGACTCTATCAAATAGTTTCCTTTCTTAATATGAATACAGGCAAACTTAAGCTCGATGAGCCTATTTTGAATAGAACAATTTCGCAAGAGGTTGAAGATGCTTTAGTTGTTGAATTAGAGGGTATCGTAGTCTTATGCAATGGCAGGTATGAATATATAGGGCCAGAAGTGAGTGTGGAAGAGCGGATATGGATTGATAAGCAAGAGATTCCTCCTCTTTAGATTACTAATAATTTTTATTTACCATGAAAATTCAGAATTGCATTGGCAATTTTCATGGTAGAGGCTGTATCCCTTATTTAGTCTTACGTAGATTGCATCACCGGCAGCAAATTAAGCTAAAATTTACGGTCTTTTAGAATCTTTTCATGATAAAAAGGGTAAATTATCAAGGATAAACAAACGACGCCATAGACGCATTTCCAAATTCCTTAGAGTGGATAGCCGTTTCTTTGCCTGTTTGGCTGTCTACTAGGTAAAGTTCGCTAACAGTGCCATTGCGGCGGGTTAAGAGAAGATGTCGCCCGTCGTTTGTCCAACAAGGTTCAATGTGATCTATTTTCCCTTTGGTGATAAAACGGCTCTCCTGAGCATCGAAGTCAAATAAGGCTGTTTGAAAGGTTCCGGAGGTTGCTGCAGTAAAGGCGAGTTTTTTGGGGTTAAGTGGATTTGCTGAGGGCTCGTCACAGTAACGGCTGATATTTGTGGGTATGCGTTTCATATCTTCTCCGTCTGCGTTGATTACATAGATTTGAGGTGCGCCGAGCGTGTCGCAAGAGAAATAGATCTTTTTGCCATCGGAGCTCCAGGAAGGGGCAGCTTCAAGGCTTTTGGTGGTTGTGAGGCGTTTTATTGCATGACCGTTGCTATTGGCTGTGTAAAGCTCAGGATTTCCGCTGCTCGAGAGAATCATAGCAATTTTTTCGCCATTAGGGCTAAATACCCCTCCGATATTGGTGCCAGTGTAGGCCGCAACCGTTTTCTTCTCGCCGGTGGCCGCATTCATTATGAAAATATCCGGAAAGCCAGTTTTATAGAAGCTGGTGTAAATGATATTCTTGCCATCGGGGGACCACTTGGGGAAGACGACATCGACGCCGTCGTAGGTAAGTTGGCGGACGTTTTTGAAAAACAAGTCGCCCGTGAAAATTTCATTCTTTTTATTTCTGTGGCCCACAAAAGCAATTTTTCCAGCAAAGAACCCTGGAAGTCCTGACGTTTTTTGAACTGCAGCGTCGCAGGCTTTTAATATAGCCTCTGTTAGGTCCTTGCCTTGGAATTGTCCTTCAAATTGAGGTTTCTCAGATGGATCAGAGTTAATTTTTAAAGCAACTTCGGTCGGCGTCACCTGCGTGAGATGTAATGTGAAGAAGCTGTCTTTAGCATTAGCGATTTCATAGGCACCGTGCGCATTAAAGGCTCGTTTAGCAAGAGCTTCAATTTCAGGTGAATTGCTCGTAATATTTATCGGCAGGACGTGGTCCCTCTCTTCTCGTGACAGTTCGCCAAGATCAATGCCTCTGCTTGTTGATAAAGAAAATGAAAATAAAAAAATTGAAATAACTATAACTTGAAAAACTTTAAATTTTATCATATGATCTCCTACCTAAATATTACGATAGACAGTAATCGGTTTTTTAAAAGATAAAAACCTTTTTTTTTAAATTTTTTAAAATTATTTAATATGGTAAAGGAAACAGTTCAGAACGCTCTTAGAAACGTAAAATACCCGGGCTTTAGTCGAGATATTATTTCATTTGGCTTGGTGCGTGAGGTTAACTGTGATAACGATGGTAATGTCTCTGTTAATGTAGCACTTACATCAAGTGATCCTCAGGTTCCAACCGCCTTGAGGCTTGATATTGAGAAGACCTTGCGGGATTTAGAAGGAGTTACTAATGTGACCGTGAACATAGAGCTTTCCGTGCCCAAAAATCGGCCCTCTGAGACCAATCAGTCCGGTGGAGCGCGGCCCGAGACTTTGGAAAAAGTGCGTTTTACCATTGCCGTAGCAAGTGGAAAGGGTGGAGTAGGGAAGTCTACTTTCGCAGTGAATTTGGCCTGTGCTTTCGAGAGAATTTTGTCAAAACAAAATAAGAGAGATGCTGTCGGACTTATGGACTGCGATATTTATGGGCCTTCGACTCCACTAATGATTGGAATTAATAGCAGACCAGAAATTGAAGAGAATTTGATCGTGCCCTTGAAGAATTTTGGTGTACGAGCCATGTCTATGGGCTTTTTGATCGATGAGGATTCTCCAGTCGTCTGGCGTGGCCCAATGATCATGAAAACCATTCAGCAGTTTGCCGGTAATGTGAAATGGGGCGAGCTTGAGATCCTAGTTATTGACTTGCCCCCAGGAACCGGTGATGCACAATTATCTTTGGTTCAAACTATCCCATTAGATGGGGTCGTCATCGTCACAACACCGCAGGAGGCAGCGATAGGCGTAGCTCGTCGCGGCGCTCGTATGTTTACTAAAGTTAATGTGCCAATCCTCGGAGTTGCTGAAAATATGAGCTATCTTCAAGATAAACAGGGAGCACGGCAGTATATTTTTGGCCAAGGAGGAGGACAACAGGTAGCTTCTGATCTGGAGGTAGAGCTTTTAGGTCAAGTTCCTTTAGATTTACAAATCCGTATTGGAAGCGATCAGGGGATTCCCATTGTTATTTCCGACCCCGATTGCGAGGCCGCAAAAGTATTTTTTTCAATTGCAGAAAGAATTTTTGAAAAATTGGAAAATAATACCAATTTATAGCCAATATTATTTCAGTGGTATCAATGAATTGCGATTGAGATATTATAATATTATTCGTGTATTGTTACGTATTGTTTTCGAGAATCAAATAATTTGACATATTATAGCGATAGGTTTACGTTGTATGTATGAATAGTGGTGGGATTGGAAGAAACAATCCAAAAATATTAAGATCGGATGATGATTTTGGACTTAAGCTTAAAACAGCTAATCTGACCCCTGAGCAGCCTATATTTAAGGGGAAGCGTGTCTATGTGAAAACCGCAGAGGCAGCCGGCGATTTTTGGGAATTGCATGATTCACATAAAAAAGATAAAAAAAGTTATAACACTTTGGAAATAAATTGGTTATTAAAGGAACTAGTAGCTCTTTTCGCTTTAGATAATGTTTCTGAAGAGAACAAAGCAAATTTAGAAAAGCTCATTAAAAAGTCTAATATCTTTAGAGAAAAGGCAAAGCATATTGAAAGTATTAAGGCCGATGATTTAAAGCTTATTCGTTTGGATGTGGGATATGCTTACTATCAACAAATTGGCGATATTGAGAAAAGTATTGAATGTTGTGAAAAGATGTTGGATATTAAAGGGATAGGAGCTAAGGATCAAGAGTTGATATTGAAAAAATTGATCGCTTACCATCTAACGCAAGGAAATGATGAAAAAGTAAAGCAGTATCAAGATCAGATGCTGCTTATTGATAATTCTCAAGAAGTTGAATTGGAAGAAGTTGACCTAAGCGTTCTAAAAGAAAGGGTTTTAAAATTAGTCGAAAATATTGATGAAAAAACAATTAGTAATAAAATAAAAATAATTTTTCGTCGTGAATTGAGTAAGAACGACTTGTTGACACTGGAAAGATATTTAAAAACGTTAGAAAATGACCATAATGACCAGGATGCCAATTTTGGTATCGATGAGATCTTTTGTCCTCAACTGGTGAGCGATCCCTCTGCAAGAAAAAATTCGGATATCTTTATAAATAAACGTGCAAATTTTATAGCAAATTTATTAGTGGATAGTAACGGAAATATAGACGTAGAAGTTATCAACTTGATTAAAGACCTCATAAATGAAAAACCATTAAATCAAAATGCTTCAAAAATTCATGACAAAATTCTATTAGAAACATTAGCTGCTGTCAAATCGAATCAAGATATTACAGATTTATTAAATAATCTTAATGCCCCAGTTTGTCATCTTAGCAATTCTGACCCAAGAAAGCATGATATTGAATCTCTGTTGAGAGCATCTCTGGGTTTGGATGAACACACTACCTTGACCGCAAGACACTCTAAGATAGCTGTATTGAGTGCTATGCTCACAGATTTAAGGCAAGGCCCTGTTGGTTCTTGTTTTATTACATCTATTGCAATCATCGTTCATGATAAGCATCCTCTACGATTAGCCCAAGAACTTAAGCAAATCATAGAAGATGGAAAATTTGAAAAAGTAATCAATAATAAAGTAATTACTTATAATATTCCGAAAATTTATATAAGTGATTACTTTTCAGAGAATAGGCACTTCCATAAACAGCGAGATTGGAAGAAGTTTTTTACTTTTCCAGGTATTCGTAGTGCAATTGAAATCGCAGGCTATGATTTAGTAAGAGATGAAAAAAAGCTTGAAGCAATGTATGATAAAGTAATGAGAGAAAAAGACAGCTTTAGAAGAAGCTCAGATGTAATTAGGTCTTTTTTTCACGAAATTTCTATGGATAAAGCAGGATTAGATTCCGAAGATTTTGAAAATAGAGAAAAATACGAGGATTTTGTTGTAAAAAGGAGTATATTAATAACGAGATTGAATGAATCTCAGGATCAAAATGAAATAGAATCAATTGAGAAAGATATCATTGATATAAATAGAGAATTATATAACATCAATAGCAGGTTTGATAGTAAGTTTGGCGTTGAGGTAAATTTAAAAAGTAAATTTGAATTTTGTGATGAATTTAATCAAAAATTGGAAATGAATTGCTTAGCATCAAGTGGGGACAATTTATTGCTAAACATTTGGCAATATTCTATCGCTTCTGTTTCAGGGTACACGTATGGAAATGAAAAAATAACGTTTGTGGATACTCTTAAAAGATTTATAGCTTCTCCTTCAAATACAATAGGTTGCAATTTTACAACGATATTTTCAAGTCGAATAGGGTCATTTATAAATTATTTTATAGATACTGAACGTTGGTTATCGCTTTTTAGTCTACCTAAAGAAGAAACAAAATCAAATGTTTTATATATATTGAAAGAAATTCTTAATGAAATTGATAGTATAGATAGTAATTTTGACAAAGAAAAGTTTTATAGTGAATTTGAGAAAAATTTTAACCAAAAATTATACGAAAGGCTTGAAGTAAGATTTGAAAATGGGCAAAAAATATATGATAAAACGAGAGCTACATTGGCAGGACTTGCTATACCGTTGACGAGCCCCAAGGAATTCAGTGAAGCGATTTTTTCGATTGCCTATCACGCAGCAGAAAATATTGATGCAGGTGATCCCAGCATTAAAGATGCAGTACTTCAAAAGTTGTCTTGTGCGATTCAAGGTATCCCGGGTGACAGCTCTGAAAATTTAGGAATCATGAAAAGTGTAATGTTGCTCCACGATTGTTTGTATAAGCCGCAAGAAGAATCAAAAATGACATTTAGAAAAGAAATAGTTATCTTTGGAGGCTTTGCAGAGGGAGTTTTTAGGGATTACGTCAATGTTCCTTATGAAGTATTAATATTTAGTGGTGAGCCTGAGGCATTTATTATTAATATGGTTATGCAATTGGATACAATGCTTATAATGGGTAAGTTAGATATTGACCCTAAAAAAGAAATCATCTTTCCGATGATAATGCCTGGACACACTTTTTTGTTAAGACCGGACATGAAGATGTTGGCTGAAGTTATGAAAAATCCTGGGGTTGGAGCGATTAAAAACTGGATCTCAAAAACCATTATTCAGGAAAATAAGCCATTTATTATTGGTGATTTGAATTGGGGTTCTAATGGGCATATATTGCTGGTAGCAATTAAAGATTCAAAGACTAATAAGTTGAGTTTTCAATGTCTTAAAGAGACAGGTAAGGTTGATTCTCAATTCTCCGCTACAAGCATTAAAGTGTTTTTCTTTGAAAAATCGATAGAGTCTGCCGAAACACAGAGTCAAGTGGCTACAAGTACCAGAGCCGCACCCAAGAAACGTACAAGTGATGTCTTAGAAGTAAGTTCAACAGCAAAAAGACGTCGAGTTGAAAAACCTATAAGCAATAAGGATACAGGAGAAAAGGATACTGGAGGTACTAGAAGTGCTACTACTGTGCCTGAGAAGCGCTCAAGTGATTCAGAAAGCTCACCAGCAAAAAGACGTCGAGTGGGACACGAAGAGCAAAAGTCGTGATAAAAATAAGGGCCCCTCTTATAAAAATGGTACACCCGGAGGGAGTCGAACCCCCAACCTCCTGATCCGTAGTCAGGCGCTCTGTCCAATTGAGCTACGGGTGCATCCTAGAAATGAGAATCCTGCAGGTTACTGGTCTAATTTCAAGTCTTTTTTTGAAAAACTTCAGTTTGCTCATTTCAAGCAGGTTAGACGATCACTCGCGGTGATCTTCTACGGCGGTTATTGAGGAACCATCGAAAGCAAATAATGACATAGACCAATGAAAGGAGGGACATGATTGACTTTGCAATGGCTTCTTGAGGAAGAGCGATAGGAGTCCCCATGAGCATTTTGATTATATTGATAATGCCAACGGCAGTTCCACAAAAGCCTATAAAAGCCAGGATTACCGCAATATGCATGAAAATCTTTGTGAATTGACTGGAGAGAGCAAAGATTCCACAAATGAGAATCAATACTCCCAAGAGCGTCGGAATGAGTGCAAAGATGCTGATCATTCCGGTAGCGAAGTAGCCTACAAGCCCAAGAATTATCAAAAGTGAACTGTATGTAAAGGTTTGGATGGTCACGGTATTTGTGTTTAAAGAGTGTCGTTTTGTTTTAACATGCAATTAGACAATCGGTGTGGTTGGTATGCAACACTAAAAGTGTGAGGAAGATGGGAATTTTTGATCGGGCTTAAAAATAAGGCAAAAGCTCATCGACAAAGTGCTATAACATCGGTTATTATTTTTTAATGAAAGCTAAGGATGCAATAAAGTTAGCAAAAATTGACCATTCTCTGGGGGCGGTTTTTTCCAAAAATCTCATTGATAAGTATCGTTTGAATGAGGGTAGGGAAACGTTTGAAGGAATTCTAGTTGCGGCCTATGACGCTGAGTTTGAAAAAGATATGGCCATCTCTAAAGAAATAATGAATAAAAGGAGAGATGCGCTTAAGATATTGGCCAAATAAACTGTATTCTATAGATCCTTCTACCTCCGCTAATTAAATCATTTTTAAGCTTTATTCTATTCTTCTAATCCCTTAGATTGAGCACCTAATTTTTAAACGTTTAAAGGTAAACATACAGAATGATTGATTTAAAGCTTTTAAGGGAAAATCCTGAATTGGTTAGGGAGGGTATTCGGAAGAAGAAGTTTAGTTGTGACTTGGATGCCATACTCGAGCTTGATGATAAGCGTAGGGCTTGCGTGGCCGAAGCAGAAAAGGCTAGGGCATTGCAGAAGTCTGCAAACAACGACATGGCCCACATGGAGAAGGGTGCGCCAGCATTTTTGGAAAAAGTAAAAGAGCTGAAAGTAATCTCGGATAATGTCAAAGAGCTTGAAGAGAAAGCCAAGGAGATGGATTCTTTATGGAAAGCCATGTTTTTGACTATCCCTAATATGCCCGACCCAAGCGTCCCAGTGGGTAAGGATGAGGCAGATAATAAAGTCACCTCAACTTGGGGCGATATCGACTCAGTTTCAAAATTTACCAAACCCCATTACGATATCCCTTGGTTTAACAAGTATCTAGATTTTCCCCGTGGTGTGAAAGTAACAGGAGCCGGATTCCCCTTTTACAGAGGTGATATGGCTCGTCTTGTTCGCGCACTCATTAGTTTCTATTTGGAGGAAGCAAGGAAAAATGGCTATGAGGAGCTGATGGCGCCCATTCTAGTCAATGCCGAAAGTGCTATGGCCACCGGTGCCCTCCCCGATAAGGAAGGTCAAATGTACGAAGCTACTAAAGACGCTTTTTATTTGATTCCTACTGCAGAAATCCCTGTAACTAATTTTTATCGCGATGAGACCTTTGAAGAGAAAGACCTTCCTGTTTATCACTGCGGCTACACCCCGTGTTTTAGAAGAGAGGCTGGAAGCTGGGGAAAAGATGTCCGAGGACTCAATCGTCTGCATCAATTCGATAAAGTCGAGCTCGTAAAATGGACCCATCCTGATACCAGTTTTGAAGAATTAGAAAAATTAAAATCAGACGCAGAAGGTCTACTTCAAAAACTTGAATTGCCTTACCGTGTTCTGTTAATTTGTACAGGAGACATCGGTTTTTCCCACGCAAAGCAATACGACCTAGAAGTATGGGCCGGTGGACAGAAGCGATGGCTTGAGGTTTCAAGCTGTAGTAATTTTACGGATTTTCAGGCACGACGAGCTGGAATTCGCTACAGACCTCGTGCCGGCGGCAAAGCAGAGGTTGTTCATACCCTGAACGGATCAGCATTGGCGATTCCACGAGTTTTGGCTGCAATTTTAGAAAATAATCTTCAAGAGGACGGACGCGTACGTGTGCCCAAGGCCTTGAGGCCCTGGTATGATGATGAGTTTATCGGAGACAGTTGATTGGCCAAAAGCCGCTAGCGAGTTATCTAAACTAATTCCTCTGGAAGATCTATATCCTGAGGTTGTGCGTTTTTTATCTCAAAATACCACTCAACCTTGGGCCGTATCTTGTTCCGGAGGCTCCGATTCCCTTGCACTACTACTCCTTATTTATGGTCATTTTCCTCAAAAGAAAGAAGAACTGCATGTCGTTCATTATAATCATAAGCTTCGTGGTGCTGAATCCGATCAAGAAGCTTTATTTGTTGAATCTTGTGCTCAATCACTAGGCTTGCCCTTTATCTTGGGAGAGGGTTGTGAAGTTATAAAAAATAAGAGTGAGGCTACGTTACGGAAAAATCGCCATCAATTTTTTAGCCTATCTTTGAAGAATATTAATGGACAGATTTTGCTTGTAGGGCACCAACGTGATGATGTCGCAGAGACTATGCTAATGCGCCTCGCACGAGGAAGCGGAACCGCTGGACTCTGTGCACCACGTCCAATACATCGTTTTAATGACGGCAGGACCCATCTAAGGCCCCTTATAAATATTGGTAAAGAGCACATTATTTCAGCATTAAAGAAAGTTGGAGTGCCCTGGTGTACCGATTCTTCGAACGAAGGTGAGTCCTATTTCAGGAACCGAATTCGTCGAAATGTTATTCCTCGCTGGGTAGCTGCTTCTACCAGCGACCCGTGGAAGGGTATAGAGAGGTCCAGAGCATTATTGGAAGAAGATGATGACGCTCTAGAACAATGGCTATCAACCGTATTCGAAGAGGCACCCATTAAAAAAGATTTTCCTCTAAGCATCCAGCTTCTTTCAGGTTATCCAAAAGCTTTATATCGACGAGCCCTTCATAAGTGGTTACATCTCAATGGAGTTTCTAGCCATTTTACAGCAGAGAGTTTTTCTGTTCTCTTGAATAATTTGATTGAGTCAAAGGCATTTAAAATGAGCGCCGGAGAAAAATATTGTTTAATGTTTTTTGATGGATACCTCTTTTTAAAACCAATCGTATCGGAGTCGTCCCCCTCTTTTTCCCCTATTGCTCTTGCTCCTGGTCGTCCCGTCTCTTTACCAGAAGATAGGTTTCTTATGGCCGACAAGGTGCTTTTGACTCCAGAGTTGAAACTACTAATTTTCAATGGGAAAATCAATCCAGCCCAAGAAGTTTACTTAAATTACGACAAAAAGAATAATTTTTTCGTTCGCTTATGGAATCCAGGCGATCGCTATAAGCCTCTGGGCTCTCCCGGTACCCGCAAGTTACAGGACATGTTTACCGACAAAAAAATTTCTTCATGTGAAAGACCGTTATTGCCTGTAGTATATGAGCAGGATAAAGGGATCGCCTGGTGCCCTGGACTTCCAATTGCAGAGCCGTTTAAAATAGAAGATAACACACAGTATGCTTTACAATTGACATTTGGGTAAAATTGGTTAAAAACACAATAATAGCACAGTGTATGAATTCGAAACAAAAAAATAAGTTTAACAAGAAACCCCAAAATAGTAAACAACCAGAGCGTTTTCAGCCAAAAGTATTATTCATATGGTTAATGATTTTTGCTGCAATTATCGGATTATGGTCGTTATACCCCGTACAGGACACCGCTCAAAAAGCGTGGACCTTACAACAAGTAAATGAGGAGGCGCAGGCCGGAAATATCGAGCGCGCAGTAATCAAGTCCGATCCCTCTCGCGGTCCAGAATGGTATACCGTAAAAGGCCAATTGAAATCCAAGACTAAACAGGTCGTTGATGGTAAAGAAGTCGAAGTGCCCACTTACTTCACTGCTGAAGGTCGTCTCACCGAATCCAAATTCAATCAGCTTATGGATTCCAAGAGCGGTAGCGTCATTATACAAAAACCAGCCAGCACGTTCTTAACAGACTTATTATTAGGACTCCTTCCATTTTTATTAATTATCGGTTTACTTTATTTCCTTTTTGCAAGGCAGATCCGTATGGCTGGCAAGGGTGCCATGAGCTTCGGAAAAAGCCGTGCAAAAATGCTCACCCGCGATGATAAAGTCGCCACATTTAAGGACGTCGCCGGCTGTGACGAAGCAAAAGAAGAAGTCTCCGAGATCGTTGACTTTTTAAGAGATCCAAAGAAGTTTCAACGAATTGGTGGAAAAGTGCCAAAAGGCGTTCTGATGATGGGCCCTCCAGGAACAGGTAAAACACTCCTCGCTCGCGCAGTCGCAGGAGAAGCCAATGTCCCCTTCTTTACTATTAGTGGATCTGACTTCGTTGAAATGTTCGTCGGAGTCGGTGCTTCAAGAGTTCGTGATATGTTCGAGCAAGGTAGGCAAAATGCTCCTTGTATTATCTTTATTGACGAAATTGACGCCGTTGGCCGTCAACGTGGCGCTGGCCTAGGCGGAGGCAACGACGAACGTGAACAAACGCTTAACTCCCTCCTCGTCGAAATGGACGGCTTTGATTCACATGAAGGCGTAATTGTTATCGCTGCAACAAACCGACCCGATGTTCTTGATAGCGCGCTGTTGCGTCCAGGACGTTTTGACCGTCAAGTCGTTATCGATTTGCCCGACATCCATGGGCGCGAGGAAATCCTCAATGTTCACGCAACAGATATCAAAATGAGGGATAACATCGACCTGTCTGTAGTTGCAAGAAGCACTCCAGGTTTTTCTGGTGCAGACTTAGAAAATCTATTGAACGAAGCTGCCCTTATTGCTGCGCGCTTTGATAAAGACATGGTCGATATGCAAGATATCGACGACGCGCGTGATAAAATTGCCTACGGCCGCGAACGCCGCCGCCTCATGGACGACGAAGATAAGAAAATTACCGCATATCATGAAGCCGGTCACGCTCTTATTCAAGTAGCTATCGACGACAACTATCTCCCTGTCCATAAGGTGACCATTATCCCTCGAGGCCAAAGCCTAGGAAGTACCATGTTTATTCCTAAGAAAGATATCCTTAATCAACAAAAACAACGAGTTCTCAACCAAATCTGCTGCGCAATGGGTGGCCGAATCGCCGAAGAGCTTGCAATTGGCGATATCACAAGCGGAGCTTCCGGCGATATCAAAATGGCAACCAAGCTTGCTCGCCATATGGTTTGTGATTGGGGTATGAGTGTCTTGGGCCTTGTCGCTTTAGGTGAAAATCAAGATCATATCTTCCTCGGCAAAGAAATTACACGAACTCAAAACTACAGTGAACAAACCGCTGAGTTGATCGATAAAGAAATCCATAGTATAGTCCAGTCTCAATACGAACGTGGTCGAAAAATTATCGAAGACCATCGTAATGAACTTGAAACCATCGCTCAAGCATTGTTAGAATATGAAACCATCGAAGGCAAGCACGTTAAAGAAATTTTCGAGCATGGTCATATAATCTCTCCAGTAATCGCATTTAGATACATGGGCCATAATAAAGATGCAGATAAAGATAAAGCTGAAAAAAAAGCAGGAAAAGCATCGAAAAAAATAGTGGGTAATGCTGGAAGTGTTTCCGTAGAATCAGCAATGCCTTAATAACAACACCTGGCTCCAAAATGGAGCCGGCTGTCGGACTCGAACCGACGACCGTTCGCTTACAAGGCGAATGCTCTACCAACTGAGCTAAGCCGGCTTAAATAAACTACAGCAGACAATCGCAGATTTTTTTTTGAAAAGCCAGCTTTTATTTAAAGAAATTCATTTTATTAACCTCAATCTTGATGGTTAATCAACCATCAAGATTTACATAATTTTTGCTTGTGTTAGTTTACTGTAAAAGAGATAATGTAATTGTATTAACCAAAAAAGAATTTAAAATGATTACTAAAATTTCAAAAAAGTTTATTTTTTCATCAGCATTGGCTTTTCTCACGGTAGCGAGCCCGTTTGCCTTACTGGGTACTGAAATAAAAATAGTGAATAATACTGACTTCGGTGTCTATATACAGGCCGAAAGCATAAATGTTGCAAATCCTTCCTCCCATAATTCGCAAAATCAGTATCTCGGTCCATACGCTGATGGCACAATAAGAGTGGATATATCGAACGATTATGTTATCGGCTACGGCACTCAGACTCAGGCTCTTGTTTTTTTAGTAAATAAAGAAAAAGCTGTTTGTGATCCTAATTCTGACTCGGAGTGTGAACCCGTATTTGACCTTGAGTCCAAGTCCAACCCAGCTCCAATTTTCTTGAATGGGAAAAATTCGACTGTAAATGCAACAATGAACCTTAAAGGAATAGAAGGAAAAACGGTTGATATTGAAATACAAGTAACAGTCGACCCTAAAGGAAACGAAGTCACTGTAGATGGTAAATCTAAGTTTTTCCCTTTTTATACGATAACTGTATCTCCTGTTTCTTGATTGTAGATAGAATGAATTTTTTCCACGTATACTAAATGATTAATTATTTAGCATACGTTTTTGTTTTTATTTATAAAATATCAGATTTTTTGATAAATGGATGAAATTGAGTTAAATTTAAAATTGTTTGTAGATGATTTTTGTAAATTAACTTAATTTAAATAAAAATAATATTATGAAAAAATTACCATCATTTTTTATTATTTGTATCCTGTCATTAGTTTCTTATGTTGCTTTTGCCAAAAAATGTAATTATGCTCAAGGACAAGTAGATAGTAAAATCATTCTTGTTAACAACACGGATTATGCAGTTTATATTGATAATCTCGAAACTTGCGATACTGGGGATATGGGAATCTGTTCGAATAGGAAGGTTTTTGATTTTGGACCTGTACCAGATGGAACTCATACTTTTAATATTAAAGATTACTACCCTGGTGTTCCAGGCCAAGATGAAGCTCATATATTACTGCATTATCCTGGAAAAGATACTTATTTTGGTAGAGAAAAAGATGGCGAAGATGCTTTATCACAAATAAGGATTCAAGAAGGTTATACAAAAACATTAGATATGCCAAAAGACAAAAAAGAAGTCTTTGAAAATCATACATTTAAAGTGACAGTAAGTACTACAGATGAATGTACTTCACATTGGTCTCCTATATATCAAATAACTGTTGATCAAGTCAATTAAGTCATCATAAAATTGATATTTTATATTATATTATTTTATTTAATACTTTTTTGACAAATTTAATTAATTAAAATAGGTTTCGATTGTATTTAATATGTTAACCTTTAAAAAAGGATAAAAAATGATTGCTCAAATTTCAAAAAAAATAGTTTTTTTATCAGTACTGGCTCTTTTCGCCATATCGGGTCAGTCTGCGTTGTTTGGTGGTGAAGTAATAGTCGTGAATGATAGTGATTTTGATGTCAAAATAAACGCTAGTAGCTATGATGTAGCAACTTCGCAAGGAGGGCAAAGAGTTTGGGATCTTGGTCCATATAAAGCATATTCAGGTACAAATGAAGATGAAGGATTGTATGGAGTAGCCGCAAATTATGTCATTGGATATGGTCCTGGAGATAAGATAGCTAAGATTACTTTAGTGAATCCGAAAAATGGGCTTGAATCTGAGCCGACAGATATCAACTTAGATGACTCGACTAAAGACATAATAATAGACTTTGCTAGAGCCAAGAAGAAGGTTAAGGTGAATGTATCTGTTTCGGATCAAGGTCAACGAGTTCAAGGTAAGTCCTATCCTCTTTATACGATAACCATCAAAAATCAATAAAACCTCCCTTCAAACATTGACGTAATCGATTTCTTCAAATAGTTTTCGATTACGTTAATTTATTATGACCAAAGCCCAGCATTTATTAGAGGTTAAGGATCTCGTGGTTGATTTCCATTCCAGGGGACGGACTGTTCACGCCGTTAAAAAAATCTCCTTCAACCTCAAAGAAAACCATACTCTAGCCATAGTAGGGGAGAGCGGTAGCGGAAAATCTGTCACCGCACTTTCGTTGACGCGTCTCTTACCTCCTCCTCCCATGTGTGAGGTTAATGGAGAAATTATTTACCAAGGTAATGATTTAATGACCGCTTCAGATAAAGCCCTAAGAGGAATCCGAGGCAAGGAAATCGCTTATATTTTCCAAGACGCTTCCACATCCCTTAATCCCGTGTTTACCATAGGAAGCCAGATCGCAGAAGCAATTAAGCTCCATTTACCCGAAGTCGAAGACGTCCACGCTCGCGTACTCCAAGCACTCGATCAAGTAGGCGTCCGTAACGTAAAAGAACGCTACAATGCATATCCCCACGAACTCAGTGGAGGCATGCAACAACGCGTCATGATCGCCATGGCCCTAGCTTGTGAACCAAAAATACTCGTCGCTGACGAGCCAACCACAGCCCTCGACGTGACTATTCAAAAGCAGATTATCGATTTATTGAAGAAACTTAGACAAGAGTACGCAATGTCTATCATTCTTATTACTCATAATTTTGGCATCGTAAAAGATTTTACCGACGACGTCGCTGTCATGTTTCGAGGAGATATTGTCGAAAAAGGATTAACAAGTGAGATACTCGAAAATCCACAACATCCTTACACAAAGGCCTTAATCGATTGTATCCCTCGAATCGGTCAAAAAAAACATCGCCTACCAACTATTAACTATAGCGCCTTTGTAAAGGCATAACCCTTTTACTATTCATGGAAAAACCCAAGAACAATCCTGTTTTACTGGAAGTTAGAAACTTGCAAGTCGTTTTTACTTCAGCAAGTGGTATTTTTTCTCAAAAAAAAACTGTAGTTAAAGCCGTCGACTCCGTCTCATTTAAAGTAGAGCGTGGTACCACCGTCGGTCTCGTCGGCGAAAGCGGTAGCGGAAAAACTACAATTGGAAGATCCCTCGTCAAGCTTGCCCCTGTTAACGCCGGCGAAATTTATTATGATGGTGTTGAAATTGGAAAATTAGATGCAAAAGCCTTTTTCCCTTATAGAAAAAAAATGCAAATGATATTTCAAGATCCATTCAACTCTTTGAACCCAAGAATGACCCTGTACGATATTATAGCAGAACCTCTAGATATCCATTTCCCAAAATTAACCAAAAAAGCAAAGCATGAGCGCGTCGCAAATCTGCTCTCTAAAGTCGGGCTCGACGCCGATTTTATGAGCCGCTATCCCCACGAATTCAGCGGAGGACAACGTCAACGAATAGGTATCGCCCGCTCCTTGGCAGTCGAACCCGAATTTCTAATCTGTGATGAACCCGTCAGCGCCCTCGACGTATCTGTACAAGCGCAAATTGTAAATCTTCTTCAAGATCTTCAGGAGGAATTAGGTCTGACTTACTTGTTTATTGCACACGACCTCGCAGTCATCGAGCATATTAGCGATCAGGTCCTAGTGATGACAGCCGGAAAAATTGTTGAACAATCAAGCGCAGAAATGATCTATCAGCATCCAAAGCACGTTTATACAAAAAAATTATTAGACGCTGTTCCTCAAATCTAATAGCGTACTCAATCAATTATCCAGCTCCTCCTGAGGTGCCAAAAATAAGATATTCATAATACTTCCCCTATAGGTCACAATCATTTTTAAATTGATCGTGCTCATAATCTTAACCGGGTGTTGAACAACCGCCCTATACTCGAAAGTATGCGAAAGCTTAGCGTCTTCTCCAGTAAATTTACCTGTCCAATTCTCTGTATGCACTCCCATTCGCTGGTTTACGATTTCAACTGAAAACTCGCTTCCCTTATACCCTATAACGTTTCCTACTTTGTTAAATTTAACCGCACCATCGTCTCCCTTTGCTTCCGCAGGAATAGCAAAACTTAATTCCTCTAAGTTAGAGGCCTTGTTTTTTGACTGCAGCATTACTTTTAGTTTATGTCCCGTATCGTTGGTTATTACTACCGAAGAGACCCCCTCCGGATGACTTTCTTTTTGTCTATTACCATATAGAATGCTGGTGATTGAGAGAGCGCCCGTTATTAAAATTAATTTCGTTTTCATGATCATCGGCTGATTATCATTTTTGATTAAACATTAATATTAGTGAATACCCCAATAGACCTTTAGTCAAATTTTTATTCTTTTTTTCTCGAACCGAGGTTTAAAATATACAGTCTACCATAAAAGGCACCCGTCGTGTCAGCTGATGTCCCTCGCTTGTCATCATCGAAATCTCTGCACAAATCGGCAATTCCATAGATCGCGCTTCAGACGTCCATTGCCTGTTACCGGTCTTATCTCTATACAGAAACTTAATCGAAAAATTCTCCACATTTTTTGCCAACAAGTTTGACGATGTCATAATCTGCTTCAACGAAAGTTGCTCCGGATTTAACAATTCCTTAAACCCTGCTTTATCTCTGATTCCATTCCGCACAGCCATCACACAACGATACAGCCCATATCTGCTCTTTGCCCCATCATATCCCACTTGATAGGCCAGCGCACTCCATTCACCTTCTAGCCCCTCTTTCAAAAAGCATAGGCGAATATTTTTGCTTACCCTCTTGTCATCCTTTTCATCATAAATCCAAAAATAAGGAAATGCAGTTTCAAGATCGTCTTCCATTGCATCCAGCGCCAGATTTATCTCTGTTTCACTTGATATCCCCTTCGATGCCCTCTCCCAAGTCCCGAGAACCTGCATGCTAATTTTCAGCACACTCATACACACCACAACCAAAATCGCAGTCGCCGTAAGCGCTTCCAATAAAGTGAAACCTCTATCTTTGGAAAATCTCATCTATTCTTAATTGCCTTAAACGACGAAGCAATAGCTTTCGTATCCTTACGATCGTCTTTCCCTTGAAAGCTATATACTCCTACGCGAATCGGAAGATAGCTTTTAGGATAGTCTTTCGCTTGATAAAGCGCAATATCTGGCTCTCCATCAGCAAGCAAAATAATCTTATTAATTAAACTTCCATCCACCTCATTCAGCACTTTAGTCACTTTTTGTTCGCCATGTGCGTCTTTATAAAAATAGAAGCACTGACCCTCTTTTACATAAGTAAAAATTTCATCAAAGGAACGCGATTGGACAAATCCATTAATCTTCCCCTCAATATCATTCATATTCTGAACTCTTGTATTCTCTCTCATCTTCGACATCACCGGCGTTAGTACCCCCAACAAACACAAAATGGCCCCACCAAGTATCCCAATCGCTAAAAGTATCTCAACTAAAGAAAACGCATCCCATCCAGTTAGTTTTCTATTAGATGTTTCCTTAATCAATTTCAATCGCTCCTCCTTTTGTTATCGTGAACGTCATCTTCATTGAATTACCCTCTTTCGACTTCAAGTAAAGTCGACTACTACACGTTCCTACTCGGTCAAATTCTACAAAGTTCCATAGGCACTTCTTTACACCAATCTCTTCATCCAATGATACCTTCCCACTTTGGTCAAAAGTAACTTCTATACCCTCAGGTAACATTACAAACGTTGATGTCCCCCTCCATTGTCCTAAATGCTCCCTAACCGCAAGGGTCATTAACCTCCCATCTTCCCTCCCATCAGGGTCATGCAACACCATCAACCGGCACTCCTGATTTTTAAGAATCGCCGTAGTCCGCGCCGTCTGTAGCAACTTTTCAACTAATTTTTGAGATTCCCTGAACGACTGCTTTGGCTCACCTTGTAAACTATAAACAACCGAAAAACTCAGTATTGCAACTAATGCCACCACCGTCAATAACTCCAATAATGTGAAACCCCCGTTTTTTAGTAGATCTATTCTTTTAAAATCAAAAATCATCAAAAAATACTCATTTTTAGTACAAATTTTGTCAATATTATACCCAAAAACTACAAAATGGAGGTGATACCTCCAAAATGAGTCTCAAAATGGAGATGTCACCTCCATTTTGCAGTTTTTGTTTGCAATTTGGAGCTATCACCTCCAAATTGAGACTTATGGAGTTAGTAGAACGATTTTTAAAACTGCCTGAACAAAGTTTTTTTCTTTTCGGACCAAGAGGGACGGGAAAAACAAAATGGACCAAACATGCTTATCCCAATGGTTTGAATATAGATTTATTGAATCCAGATTTATATTATCTACTTCAAGCACATCCAAAGCGATTGATAGAATTTGTAGAAGGCTCTGTCGATCATCCTGTAAGTAGCCAGGTTGTAATTATCGATGAAGTTCAAAAAATCCCGGAATTATTGGACGTAGTGCACTTGTTAATTGAAAAGTATCCAGGGAAGATATTCGCTTTAACAGGATCAAGCGCTAGGAAGCTTCGAAGTAAAGGAGTTAATTTACTTGGAGGAAGAGCATTAAATTTGAGCATGCACCCCTATATGGCTTCAGAATTAGGTAAGCAATTTAATCTAGAAAGGGCGCTGAACTACGGAATGTTGCCATTAGTATTGGCATCAAAGGTTCCAGAGAAAGTTTTGCAATCGTATATTTCCGTATACTTACAAGAAGAGGTTCAGCAAGAAGGTCTCGTTCGCAATGTAGGAGGTTTTGCAAGGTTTTTAGAAATCATGAGTTTTAGCCAGGGTTCACCATTAAATGCAAATAATATTGCTAGAGAAAGTCACGTAGGGCGAAAAACAATCGAAAATTATATATCAATACTGGAAGATTTACTATTAGGATTCCGTTTGAATATTTTCTCACATCGAGCAAAAAGAGCGCTCGCTGTGCATCCTAAGTTTTATTACTTCGATTGCGGAGTTTTTAGATCGCTGAGGCCTACAGGCCCAATGGACAAAGTGAGTGAGATTGATGGATTGTCTTTAGAAAGTCTTATTGCCCAGCATCTCAGAAGTTGGTGTGATTACTCAGAAGGTAATCATAAGCTTTATTATTGGCAGACGCGCTCGCAAGTGGAAGTAGACTTTGTTATTTACGGTTCATCAGGAATGTATGCCTTTGAAGTAAAAAATAGTGCTCGCTGTAATAGCAGTGATTTGAAGGCCTTGAAAACATTTGCTGAAGATTACCCCGAAGCAAAAAGATGCCTCATTTATCGCGGTAACGATCATTTAAAAATAGATGATATTTTGTGTATCCCTTGCGAAGAATTTTTATTGAATCTGTTCCCCGGAAAAACGCCGATTGGTTGAATTTGACAATTACCCAATTTCATGCTACCATGCATCTATGGGACGTAAAAAATACTTAATTTCCTTTATGGCCGCCTTTTTAACCTCAGGTTTCTTCGGGATAATGCATGCAGCTGACATCGTTAATTTTTTGAAGCCAGCATCCATGCCAAGGAACTGTCAGGCAATGAGTGATAGCGTATTATTTGATCTAAAAAAAACATTGCATACCATTTTGGACAGTTCTGATAAAAGTCAACAGAAGGTTGAAAAACTAAAAGAATTGCGAAAAAAGACCGCAGATCTTAAAAACAGCGTCTATGTTTCATGTAATGATGAATTTGCGGAAAAAATAGATGGAATAGTAAATGATATTGATTACAATATCGAAAAAATACAAAGCTACACTCAGGGAGTAAATTCGGAAAAATAAGGATGAATTCCTAGCTTTTTAAGCAGAGCAACTACCACCAACTCCGAACATCCTGATAACCCTCCCCATCCGATTTCTGACTATAAATTGCTATTTTCGCCGCAACTGGCTTATCCTTAATTTTTAGCAGCCCCTTCTCCTCCGTATCAATCCTAATATAAATATTAGGATTCTCAAATGCATCCCTCAATAGCCCTTTCTCATCAAACTCCCATTCATTAAAATGATAAAATGCAATTCGCTTAGGATTTAATCTCTGAACTTCAGCACTCGTTAATTCCCCATACCCCGGATATGGACCATGCCCCGAAAGCGCCTTTACAAATTCTGTCCCACGTTCCTTCAAATTTACACAATCTTCCTCGTAAAAGAAATACGGATACCGACCATACTCATGGCAATACGCTTCTAGCGCAAAAATATATTGATGAAACTGCGCCTTCGATTTCGCACTCAACGACGACCTCCTCGCCATACTAACCGACGGTATTAAAATACTCGTAAGAATCCCAATAACCCCAATCACACACAGTATCTCCAATAACGTAAAACCCCGCTCCCTCGAAAAATTAAAAATCATCACAAAATATTTATCAATCGAATTAATCTTGTCAATATAAGTAACCTAAGTAGCTCAGAATGAGGTGCAATTAAAAGTGCGGGGTAAAATCCACTGATAGTAAATAAAATTAATCCATTAATCCATTAAATCTTATAAATCCTAAGGCTTATTAAATACACTTTGGGGTAAAAAAAACTAGCCCAATTTTACCCCAAAGTGTATTTTGAAATTCAACTATTGCAATTCAAATAATGCTGTTTTTTGGTTTTTTACCCCGCACTTTTAATTGAACCCATGGAAAGTTCTTAATCCATCAAAATAACTAACGAAAATTCAAGTTTTCGTTAGTTATCGTCTTGCAAGTTTCATAGACGTTAGTTAAATAAAGTTAAGTAACGTTAATAGATAATTTTGTTAGTTAATAATCGAATATGGACAAAAAACAACGAATCGGACAATATATCAAATGCGCTCCCGTCGCCGGAGAGCATTATAATTCCTACCTACCTCAGCCTCTTCCTCCCCAGCCACCATTAAACATGGATGAACTTTATCCACTCTTAGATCAAGCCACTATCGCTTTAGGTTCACTGGACGGAATGAGTATGATCTTACCTGATCCAGCTTTATTCCTTTACATGTACGTCCGTAAAGAAGCGATTCTATCTTCACAGATAGAAGGAACCCAGTCTTCATTGTCAGACCTGCTTCTATTCGAAAACGAAGAAGCCCCCGGAGTCCCTATTGATGACGTTGCCGAAGTCTCTTGTTACGTCTCCGCTATGAACTATGGTATTGAGCGATTGAAAGAGCTTCCCTTATCACTACGTCTGCTTCGCGAAATTCACAGTAAACTGATGGCTAGCGGCCGAGGCAGCCATAAACTTCCCGGAGAATTTCGAACTTCTCAAAACTGGATCGGCGGGTCGCGCCCAGGCAATGCACGTTTTGTTCCGCCATCTCCAGAACATCTTATGGAAACTTTAGGCGCACTCGAACGATTCTTTCATGATGATACGACCAAGTTACCAGCCCTGATCAAGGCTGCTCTCGCTCATGTCCAATTTGAAACGATCCATCCCTTTTTAGATCGCAATGGCCGTCTTGGCCGCTTATTAATCATTTTTATTCTTTGTCACGAAGGACTCCTTAAGAAACCCCTTCTTTATTTAAGCCTTTATTTTAAAGTGAATCGCCAAGCCTACTATGACCATCTCCAACTCGTGCGAGAGACCGGAGATTGGGAATCTTGGATTCAATTTTTTCTAATCGGCGTTATAGAAACTGCCAACCAAGCAACAAAAGCCGCCCAAACTATTGTTCAATTATTCAACAAAGACCGCTCAACAATTGAACATTCAGGTAAATCCATAGCTAATACTCTGGCAATCTACACCTATTTACAACATCATCCCATCGCTACAACGGCGAAGATTAAAGAGGCCTGCAGCATATCTTTGCCCACTATCCTTCGATCCTTAAACACTTTGGAAACACTTGGAATCGTTAAAGAAATCACCGGCAAAGAACGCCACAAAGTCTTCGCTTACCAACAGTATCTTGACATCCTCAACAAAGGAACAGAGCTTTTTTAAAATATAAAAAAATCCGAAAAAATTTCATTTACCCCCTAGACAAATTTGAAAACTGTGTTATAATGGCCTTTTCGTAAAAGTACTAACCTCTAGCCCCAAATTCAACCCCCGTGACTACGCTCTTTACACTGAAATCGCATACCATCCACCTTAATTGCTTCGGTACAATTTACTTACCAATCAATTTGCCGGGTTTTAAAAAACTTCCCTTTCCTTCCCCCCCCTTTTTTTTCAATCTTTTTTATCCCGAACTCAGGTTTTAACGTTGATTAATAGCACATCAGAACTTATCGTAACTCCAATTATATATATGAAAATATTTTTTAGAATTTTTTTGTTAACAGGTTGCTTAACGGCCATCGCTCCATCTAGTGCCATTGCTTTGGATACCCTTCAAGTCAAAGTAGCCAACATGTCTCAAGACCTCTCTTTTCTTACCAAAGAGCTCGCTAAACTACGTCTCGAAATTGAAACCCTCAATCGTGAAAACCAAGCTCTTAAAAAACTGCTTGACCAAATTCAACTTTCTGAAACCCAATTTAAAGATATCCAAATTAAACAGGATGCCCAAATTGCCGGATTGAACGTCGCTCTAGAATCCTACAAGCAAACTTTGCTCATTCAAATCTCCGATGAAATGGAGCACCTCTCAAAACAAACCCAAAAAGCTATAGACCAACTCGCAAAATCCGCTACACCCGTCTCCACCATCGATGCTTTGAAGTTTTCCGACGACTATTCAAAAGAAGGAATTGCCTATACCGTTAAACGCGGCGACTCCCTCTCTATGATCGCCATGCAACAAGGCGCCACCGTTCGCGATATTCAAAATGCCAACCGCATCTCTGACCCCGGAGAAATTAAGATTGGACAAGTCCTCTTCATCCCTTCAAAAAAATAACACACTTATATTTATGGCTAAAAAAAATTCAAGTCTAGGAAGAGGTTTAAGTGCCCTCATTGCAAAAGGCTCCACTAAAACCACCAACTTTATAAAAAATACAAAAACCGCTACTAAAAAACCCAAGGCAGCCTCCAAACCCCCAGTTAAAAAGCTTCCTCCTACCAAAAAAGATCACGAATCACCTTATCAAGAGATTCCCATAAATTTGATCGATGCCAATCCATATCAACCCCGAATGGAATTTCACGAAGACGATCTAAAAGAACTCTCAGCAAGCATCGCCTCAGAAGGCCTTCTTCAACCCATTGTTGTCCGCCAAAAAGGCGCTCGATATGAACTCATAGCCGGCGAACGCCGCCTCCGTGCCTCTCAATTGTTAAAACTCAACACAATCGCAGTCCGTGTTGTCAAAGCCAGTGACGCCTCCTCAGCCGTTATCTCATTAATAGAAAATTTACAGCGCGAAAATTTAAATCCCATCGATGAATCCATGGGCTACGCCAGCTTGATGCGCGACTTCGACCTCACCCAAGACGAAGTCGCCAAACGCGTCGGTAAAGCTAGAGCAACCATTGCTAACTCCCTACGTCTCATCCAGCTCGAACAAGAAATCCAAGGCTACATAAGCAAATCTATGCTCTCAATAGGTCACGCAAAAGTCCTCCTTGGCTTAGAAAATTCAAGCCAAAGAATGCTCCTAGCTCGCAGAATTCTCGAAGAAGGCCTAAGCGTCCGCCAAACAGAAACTATCGTCCAACAATCCAAACGTCCCAATGGAACCCGTTTCACCCCCCCCCCCTTCCTCCTCAACCCAAACTGCCGTTATCCGCGACTTACAAAAACAGCTGAGTTCGCATTTCAATTCAAAAGTTTTCCTCCAACACGGCCCCAATAAAGGCAAACTAGTCATTACCTATCAAGGCAACGAAGACCTTCATCGCCTTCTCGAAAAAATCGGATTCTCCAAATCAATCACCCATTCAACAGCTGCTTAAAACTCAATGTATTTAAATCTTGAAAATATTATTATTTTTGGTAGATTTCAGACTGGACTTTAAATTAGTACTCATATGGTAAATTTCTTAATTGGCTTTTTTTCAATCGCTTTAATTCTTGTCTCTATTTTCATTACACTAATCGTTCTCATGCAACGTCCTAGTGCAAATGCTGGTATGGGTTCTTCCTTAGGTGGTGGCATCGCAGAGAGTGCCTTCGGCGGCGAGTCCGGCAATATCCTAACCCGCTA
>Ga0207144_1003_pt3 | contig 61341 bp, 62 predicted proteins | sample Alteio_BWMinHeat_FD_153583 | JGI IMG/M metagenome (GOLD analysis project Ga0207144, IMG submission 153583) | Enriched cells from forest soil in Barre Woods Harvard Forest LTER site, Petersham, Massachusetts, United States -... | ecosystem: Environmental > Terrestrial > Soil > Temperate forest >...
GCCCCCTGAAGATTCTGCGTTTCATGATAACCCTTAAGCAACTCCTTAAGTTCTTCTACATTAGGATGTTGCTTATAATCCCAAAGCAAGAAGATAACCTCGTAATCTTCATTTTTTAAATCCTCTAAATATCGATCAATACTATCTTTAATTTGAGGATAAAGCTCCGAGTTTACAATCACCGCTACAGGCTTAGATTTTTTTTCATACCAACCAAAAAATGCTATTGATTGATTGATAAAAAAAAGTTGTATTAAAAAAATGGTTATTATTGTTATTTTTTTATTCATCAACACATTTTTTATAAATAGGTAATAAAGTCAATAAAATTTGTTAACTACACTTTATTTAACCAATAAATTATTGCTATAAATAATCTAATCGACATCTCCAAAGTCATCCAAACCGAACAAAACTAAGGATGATTTAAACAAAAAGAGAAGAGATAGGGCCCCCCTCCCCCCTCTTTACGTTCTTTGACAGTTTATTTAGTTTCCCGATACTCCGGACACCAGTCCATATCAACATATGGCTTAAGTGTCGGATCACCTAATAACGTATATCCAACTTGATTGTTATCAAATAATCCAAAGTAGTTACTTGCAAGATTAACTAGAATACCTATACATTGTGACGTCATAACCGTCCCAATGTCTTCGGAGATGAAAGGTAATAACATTACAGACATAGGCCCCACGAAAGATCTCGCAAACCAACTTCCTACATCATGCTGCTGAATATGATTTAAGAAATTGACTCCAAAGGCCTCTCCAGTACTATGTACAGCAGAATTTCCTACTATCATATTCCCAGGAACTGTAAGCCCTGCGATAACGAGTACATCAGAGTTTTCCCCAAAAAGGTAGGCTTTTCCGAGGGAGTTACGATGGCTAAAATCGCTGGCTGAACAAGCTTCAAGAAAAACGAAAGGTTGTTTAACACGTAGTACACTCCCACTCGAAAGCTCTTTCAACCCATACGAAACGCGTCCATCTTCTGCGAAATGGTGCTTTGTTTTTTCTGAGTGTGCCTTTAATACCAAATATTGAGCTACATTGGCGCTAATAAACTCTAAATATTCATAAGCAGATCCCGATGTGGATATATAATCATACCCGTGCTCATTTGAATTCACATACTCTATTATCATGTACACAGGATCATACAACCAATCGGCTATCTCAGTGTTGGCTGAAAACTTTAATTTCAAGTCGGGTACGGGCGATTGACAAGTTCTATAAAGATGGTTTTTTTCAAAATATCGATTTATTAAATCAGCCTCTGACTCATTTGGAAAAAGCTGTCTATTATCTTGAGCACATATGCGAGACACCCAAATATCCATATAGATATGGCCTTGAAAGTTCGTAATTATTCCTTCGTCATTCTTAATGAAATTTGCGCTATACAAATCCATAAGATAAGTCTCAACTGGACCACTGCCTCCATTCATTTTCCCCTCAGCATAAGGTATTTTTCCAATTAAAACAGCCCCCTGAAGATTCTGCGTTTCATGATAACCCTTAAGCAACTCCTTAAGTTCTTCTACATTAGGATGTTGCTTATAATCCCAAAGCAAGAAGATAACCTCGTAATCTTCATTTTTTAAATCCTCTAAATATCGATCAATACTATCTTTAATTTGAGGATAAAGTTTAGAGTTTACAATCACCGCCACAGGCTTAGATTCTTTTTCATACCAACCGAAAAAAGCTATTGATTGATTAATAAAATAAGCATTTATTACTAAAACAGAAAGTATTGTTATAAATTTACTCATTGCGGTATCATAAACAATACAATACAGAAGTCAATCAATTTACAAATTAATATATTTTAAATATTAATAATTAATGATAAATCAACCAATAAAGTTATCTGCATCTCATCAAACTCCCAAACAACTTTTAGTAGCATTCCAAATAATGCCCAGTACCTTCTGAAATCCTATGGAGCCTTCATTATGAATTTTATAAGCTTTCAGTATCATATAAGCCGGATTTTCTGAATCAAACACTTCTTCTTCATCCCATAAAACCCCTGTGTCCAAACCAAATTGACTCAAAAACTCACCCTGTGATTCATCCAATCCTATCCCTTCATAAATCTCTTTCACATAATCAACGCAATTATGATTCAACTTATCATAAACAACTTTCCCTTCCAAAGATTCCCTAGAAAATCTATTAAAAAGAACTATAGCCTTTCTCACTTGTTCAGGAGTTAAATAAAACCGCTTTCTCAACTTAACATCCTGGGTATCAGGAGGATCTGTGACAATTTTTCCCTCAACAGCAGTTTTAACATAATCCGAAATCATATAACAAAATCCAAATCTACACGCATCCACAAGATCCCTAAAAGTTACACTCCCAGCAACTAAATCCCCAACCTCAAACAATAACTGAAGAATCTTAGGAAAATCCTCAACCCCTTCATGCGTCTCTTCATCCTTCGGCATCAATGAAGAATAAATTGAATAAGAATACCCATTTTTACTATTTTTAGAACTCAAATACGTATAAGCATGCGTATCATCTATGATTATATCTAGAAAATCATTATTTGCGGCACTGGAAAAATTCGTTAAATTAATCAATAAAAACAATATTATTATTCTTAAAATCATACATTTATCTAAAATTAATTAAAACAATCCAATAGACACATTCTATTGCTGTTCATAAATTTGTCAAAACAATTTAACATATTCGAATAAACTAAAAAATGGTAAATTTTTTAATTTAATGTTCGCACATTGAAATCTAAATCATTATTTAAAAACTATATGAAGAAAATACCAAAAACACCCGAATTCCTGATCGACCTATTAAACGCCCGCTCGCCTTCCGGCTTCGAATACGAAGCTCAAACGGTGCTCGATAAATATTTAAAACCTGCAGCAGACCTCTACGAAAAAGATACCCTAGGAAACCGCATTGCTACGCTCAATCCTAAAGGAGATCCAACCCTGATGCTCGCCGGGCACATGGATGAACTTGGACTAATGGTCCGTTATATTAATGACAAGGGGTTCATCTATTTTGATACTATCGGTGGGCATGACTTAAGCATTATCGCCGGAAGACGAGTAAAAATCCTTACAACACAAGGACCTATAACAGGCGTTACCGGAAAACGCGCAATTCACCTAATGACCGACGAAGAGCGCAAGAAAGTCCCAGTCCTTCATGAACTCTGGATCGATATTGGAGCAACTGATAAAAAAGAAGCCCAAGAAATCGTATCTATCGGAGACCCTGTTGTTTACGACCACGGCTTCGAAATCCTACGCCACTGCCGAGCAACATCACGCGCCTTTGATGACAAAGCTGGCTGCTTCGTAGTTGCAGAAACATTGAGACGAGTTGCAAAAAAGAAAGCACAGTTAAAGGCCAAGCTAGTCGCTGTGGCCACGACACAGGAAGAAATCGGCGTTCGAGGCGCAGTACCATCTACATTCAGCGTTAATCCTCATATTGCAATTGCGGTAGACGTAGGACATGCAACAGACCACCCAGAATGCGACGTCAAAAAATACGGCGAATTCTATCTAGGTAAAGGCCCCATTATCTCCAGAGGCCCTAACATCAATCCATTTGTATTCGAAAGACTTATAGCAAGCGCCAAAAAACTTAAACTTCCCTACCAAATCGAAGCAGAAGCCCGACCAACAGGAACCGATGCCCGGGCACTTCAAATGAGCCGCAGTGGTGTTGCCACAGGATTAGTATCTATACCCCTTCGATATATGCACACACCAAGCGAAGTCATTGATTTGGAAGATCTTGAGAATACCGTAAAACTTCTGGAAGAATTCACCTTATCGCTCAAACCAAAAGAATACGGTATTTGGTAAGTTAGCCCTTAAAAAAATTAACACCTTGAAAAATAGAAGTGTTGCTTCTATTTTTCAAGGTGTTAACAAAAAACTATCAATGGCTTCCCTAAAATTAATTGGTCTTATGCCAATTTCAAAAAATTCTAAAAATGAAAATTAAAGTAATCGTATTTACAGCATGGTTACAAATATTAGGCTTAGAAGGATGTTCTGAAAATCGGGAACCACCTACGGCGACTCAATCGGGTTATATGCAAGTTGATGATGGACTGTTGTTTTTTCAAAAATTTGGTTTTGGCGAACCCATTATAGTATTGCATGGCGGGCCAGGTTTAAATCAAAGCTATCTATTGCCTCAAATGTTAGAACTTGCTAAAGATCACGAGATGATTTTCTACGATCAGCGCGGTTCAGGAAAGTCTCTTAATACTGAGATCAATCCTGACTATATTAATATAGAACGATTTACTGAAGATTTGGAGCAACTAAGACTCAGCCTTGGGCTCAAAAAATTCATATTAATTGGGCATTCATGGGGTTGTAAACTGGCTATAAACTATGCTGCAAAACATCCAGATGCAGTATCTAAGTTAATTCTTTTAAATCCAGCTTCTGCTGATGATAAGGGTAAATCAGTCTTTTATGAAAAATTATCAGAAAAGATTGCTGCTATCAAAAATTCATTGCAACCGTTGTCCAAATATGACGATTTTGAGAAATTAAACGATGAAGAAATACATAAATTGTACAAAACTCTCTTTTCTTTATATTTTTATGACGCAAAGAATATAAAGTTTTTAACTTTAAAAACGGATAAAATCTCTGAGCAAAGCGGTTTCAAATGCAGAGAAATTCTTGATTCAGAAAGTATTAATTTGTTTCCTGCGTTAAAATCTTTAAAAATACCCACATTGGTTATCCACGGAAATCAGGATATTACACCAAAGCAAACTGTACAAGAAATAAAAGAAGCGATTCCAAACGCACAAATTGCCTACTTAGAGCAATGCGGACATTTTTCGTATATAGAACACCCTCAAGAAGTATTTTCAGCGATTAGACAATTCTTAAAAGATGCCGATTAAATTAGCAACTTCAACCATTAACTGACCTATATCAATTTTAAAAAATGCTAAAAATGAAAATTAAAATAATTGTACTTATTACATGGTTACTAACGTATTGTTTAGAAGGATATTATTGCAAAAATCAGGAACATCTTAAGACAACTCAATCTGGCTATATACAAGTCGATAATGGACAACTGTTTTTTCAAAGATTCGGTTCTGGCGAACCCGTTGTAGTACTACATGGAGGACCAGGCATGACTCAAGATTATCTATTACCACAAATGCTTGAACTTGCTAAGGATCACGAAGTTATTTTCTATGACCAACGCGGCTCAGGAAAATCGCTTGATACAGAAATCAATCCTCAGTACATTAATATCGACCGCTTCACTGAAGATTTAGAGCAATTGAGGCTTGGCCTAGGACTTAAAAAACTCGTATTAATCGGGCATTCTTGGGGTTGTAAATTTGCTATAAATTATTCAGCCAAATATCCAGATACGGTATCTAGCTTAATTCTTTTAAATCCAGGTTGGGCATGCAACGAAGGAAAAGAAATCTATTTCAACGAATTTGCGAAAAAAAGTGAGCCTATAAAAAATTCATTAGAACCATTCTTCAAATACGAGGATTTTGAGAAACTAAACGACCAAGAAATTTACGACGCATACCAAATGCTGCATTCTGTGTATTTTTATGACACGAAAAATCTGGAACATTTAACATTAAAGATAAACAAAACATCTGAACTACATGGCTTCAAGTGCCGAGAAATGCTTAATTCACAAAGCATCAATTTGTTTCCTGAATTGAAATCCTTAAAAATGCCCACATTAATTGTCCGCGGAGATCAAGATATTACACCAGAACAAACCGTACAAGAAATAAAAGAAGCAATTCCAAACGCACAACTTATCCACCTAAAAAACTGCGGGCATTTTTCGCATGTAGAACAACCAAAAGAGCTATTCTCGACGATTAGACAGTTCCTAAAAGCTACCGACTAATCGTAAGCTTGGCATTGCCCGCAATCGTTTTTGCAAGTGACGGTGACTTCTCCAATATCGTTGATTTTTTGATTAAACTAAACTTACACAATCACAATTTATCATCCAAAAAAAAGGCACTAGACATACGATCACACTCACCTCTCGACAACCCAAATTCAGTAGCTACCGCTCGCCACCGCTTTACGGCCGAACGCACTTCTTCGACAATCGAAAAAGCCTCCTCTCGTTTTAACCTGAAGTCTTTTATGACGGAAAGCGCCGTTTCCAAAGAAGCAGAATTATCGTAAAGATCAATAGACGTCGTGAGAATACGCGGAGATAGTTCCAAAGGAGTTGGGTTAACATCATAAACAGGTGACAACCGCCATCCCTTATATCGCTCATAAATAAAGCCGTGATTGCGCAAATGGTCGTCTGTATTAGAAACCATAATTGTAAAAACAATACGTCTCCAAAGCTCTCGCATATCTTCCCTAGGAGAGGCTCCGTACTGAATCAAAGCATCAACCATCTCAAGATAGCTATGCTGCTGATTATCCCGAGCGCCCAGCATGCTCATCGCAGAAAGAAACGGTACACGTTCCCCATCCCTACGATCAAACCGATCGAGAATCAACACCGGTTTCTCAAGAATCTGCTCCAATCGATACATAGGCACTCTAATACCCGCTTTTTGAGCCAAATTCAACGTAACAGCCTCCCAAACAACAACACTCCACTCATCATCCTTTCTAGGAAATTTAGCAATTGCCAAATGACCATTCTTATCACAAACAGATACCTTAGGTCGAGCTCCACCCAAAGATGATCCCGGGGCCAGGAGAAGCCTCAAATCCGCAGCACTTTCGTTATTTTCAATAAACCGCTCCGTAGCTGATAGTAACTTAGGCAAAGCTACCAAAGGCGGAATGCTATTTTTCTGCTTTGATGCTAAAAATAAATCTTCATTGGGTACCATCGAAAAACGCAACGCACCCTGGCGAACCTCATCATTGACACCCAACAGGTAGTCACTTTCAAAAAGTGTCCTGGGCGCCCGATGCTGACTTTTAGCATTCAACGCCTCGCCACGACGCATAAGCACACGTCCCCAACGATCTGGCGCTGAATCATCGATCGCACCAAACAAGCTCTTTTCTTTCCCTACGTAGAAAGCACCCTCCGAAAGCTTCAAGGCCGGCTCGAGCGCAAATCTCTCAGATTGCCCCAACCACTGTTTATCATACTCAAAAGAAGCGCTCTCTCTACTTCCACGAACATACAACCACAACTTTCCAATACGTATAGTTTCGTCATCAAGCGAAATTGATACTATAATCTCCCTATCATTCATCGTCAATCAACCATTCTTCGGGATACGAACTCTTTTCGGCAATTTTTCATCCTCAAGCCTAAGACCAACAAGATCGTGAACACTATCCACTAAATCACCTAAACGCTCCTCCATACCCAATACAAACAATACCGCAGCGTATCCCCCAATTGACGTCGACGCATCTCCTTTCTCAATCTTACCCACAGTCGTTCGTGACAAACCCGAACGCTCAGCCATAAGCTTTAGCGTAATCCGACGTCGACGCCTCGCATGATTAAGATCTTCTCCCAACTTACGTAACGCCCTCATCACAGGAATAGGTAAACTCATTTTGTTATATATTAAAATCTTTCATATAAAGCACTACGACCTTTAATGACCATTAAAGTATACCTTAACATGAAAGTCAATAAAAACTATTTTAGTCTCATGCAATAAAATAACTCTCATCAAGCAACTTCAGGCTTTAAGCCATGCTTATACTTAATCATAGGTTTAGCGCTGCCTTCAACAGTCTTGCGCGTAATGACAACTTCTTCAATATCGTTGTCTTTAGGAATACTATACATCAAATCTAACATCAAGCCTTCCATAATAGAACGCAAAGCCCGAGCACCCGTCTTTAGAATTATAGCCTTATCAGCAATTGCAGCTATAGCATCTTTATTAAATTTCAAAGAAACACCTTCTTGAGCGAACAGTTTTTCATACTGCTTTGCCAGGGCATTTTTGGTTTCCAATAAAATACGTTCCAAGTCTTCTTTTGAAAGTTGATCTAAAACTGAAACAACTGGCAAACGGCCTACGAACTCGGGAATCATTCCAAAATGAACGAGATCTTCGGGCTGAATATGCTTCATGATTTCTTCGGCCGACTTCGGTTTATTATCATCGCTAGGATTGAATCCAAGAATTTTTACTCCCACGCGGTCTTCGATAATTTTATTAAGTCCAACAAAGGCTCCACCACAAATAAACAAAATATTCCTTGTATTTACACGAATATATTCTTGATTAGGATGCTTACGGCCACCTTGAGGAGGAACATTACATTCGGTACCCTCAAGAATTTTCAACAATGCCTGTTGAACGCCTTCGCCTGAGACGTCACGGGAAATCGAGACATTTTCGGTCTTTCGGCCAATTTTATCAATTTCATCAACAAATATAATACCACACTCGGCCTTTTTAACGTCATAGTTAGCTGCTTGAACAAGACGTAAGACAATATTTTCGACATCTTCACCCACATAACCAGCTTCGGTAAGCGTCGTAGCATCAGCAATTGCGAATGGTACGTGCAAAATATCTGCTAGCGTTCTTGCCAATAAGGTCTTTCCGCTACCTGTTGGACCAACTAATAAAATATTGCTCTTTTCAATATCAACATCTTCGTATTGCTTGAGAAGAGCCAAAACTTCCTCGGATCGCTCCTCAGAATTATTCATCTTATTGATACTCTCCAATCGTTTATAGTGATTATAAACAGCTACGGCGAGGACCTTCTTAGCGTGGTCTTGCCCAACAACAAATTCATCCAAGATAGTTTTAATTTCTGTAGGTTTAGGAAGGACAAAAAGTGCTTCTGATTCTGACGACTCTTCCGGTTGCACTGCGCCCATAGACGGCGGAGAAGCAATCGGCTGAGTTTTTAATTCTCGATCAATAATCGTCTTACAAATATTTACACAAGCATCACAAATGAACACAGAAGCAGGTCCTGCAATCATTTTTTGAACCTCATTTTGGGCCTTACCACAAAAGGAGCAAAAGGATATTTTTGATGATTTGGCCATAAAAAAAGGGGTTATTAAAAGCACTAAGCAGCACCTGCTGCAATCAAAGATTTATTTGGATTTCTAATTATCACTTCGTCTATGAGACCATACGCTTTAGCCTCTTCAGCCGTCATATAATAATCTCTGTCTGAATCTTTCTCAACCTGAGCAATAGGCTTCCCACTATTCTCACTCAAAACCTCATTAATAATTTTGCGCCAACGAAGAATTTCCTTTGCTGCAATAGAAATATCAGAGGTCTGCCCCGTAGCACCACCTGTAGGCTGATGTATCATAATACGGCTATTAGGTAAAGCGTAACGCTTACCCTTAGTTCCAGCAGATAAAAGCACCGTTCCAATACTCGCGGCTAAACCAACACAGTAAGTAACAACATCACAGTGCATAAAATTGATCGTATCGTAAATCGCCATACCCGAAGTAACATTTCCCCCTGGCGAATTAATATAAAGCTGTATGTCTTTTTTAGGATCTTCCATCTGAAGAAAAAGAAGCTGCGCTACAACTGCGTTGGCAACAAAGTCATCGATGGGAGTACCAATAAAGATAATCCTGTCTTTCAAAAGACGACTGTAAATATCCCAGGCCCGCTCAGTGCGCCCTTCACGTTCATAAACATACGGTAAAGTGTAATAACTGCTCACGTTTTTAAATGTTTTAAAATTAAAGAAAATGTCAAAAAAAACAAAAAACTAGGACGATTTAGCCTCGCCACTCACAAACTCCACGATAGACCCCTTACGAAGAAAGTCAAGAACCTTACGAAAAAGAGCTGTCTGCCTAACGTCATTAACAAGCTGACGATCCTTTTCCAATTGCTTTACAAATTGTTGAGGTTTAACTCCTGCCACATAAGCCTCTTGCATAACTTGTACCTGAAGATCTTGGTTGGTAAGTTCAATTTTTTCTGCCTTGACGATTGCATCTAAAATAATGTTCGTCTTCGCACGGTCGACAGCGAGCTTTTGAGCTTCTTCAAGAAGCTTATCCTTCTGTTGTTCAAACTGCTCTGGCGTAGCGCCAAAACGCATCATGCGGATCATATGAGAACGTAGAATAGCATCTGATTCATCCGTAATAGCACTCTCAGGAATAGGAAACGAAGTCGCATCACGCAACATCTCAACTATTTTCTCTCTTATCATTGCTTCTGACTCGTATTGCTTAGCTGTTTTCAACTCATTTTTGATTTTTTCACGTAAAAGATCCAAGCTTTCAACATCCATAGATTTCAGAAAGGCATCATCTACCTCTGGAAAAACAACATTACGAACTTCATGAGCAGTAAGGTGATAAGACGCCGTCTTACCAGCAAGCTCCGCTTCTTTAAAATCCTCAGGAAAATGCATGGTCACTGTCTTTTCGTCTCCAGCCTTCATTCCAAGCACACCTTCAATCACAGCACTCACACCAGGAACATTCTCAGCACCTGCTTCCTCCCATGTAGAATGTTGAATACCATACATTTTTTTATGGGGAAGAATTTCGCTAATAGGCTGCCCATCAATTTTGCCTTCATAAGAAACTTTAACATAATCGCCTTTCTCCGCAGCCCCCTCCGTTACCTTATACTCCTTACGATCTTGACGTATCTCATCTAACTCTTCATCAATCTCTTCTTCACTCACCTCAATCGCTGGAATACTAACCTCAAGGTCTTTGTACTTTGGCAGCTCAAAAACAGGCTTAATATCAAGAGAAATTATAATCAACGCATCTTTTTCCGGTGAAATCTCGCCTCCATCAACATCTATCTTAATAACTGAATAAACATTCAAACCCGAATCATTAATAATATGCTTATATACCTTTTTGATAATCACATCGTGAAGCTCTCCAGACAATTCTTTCGCATATTTAGTTTTCAAAACTTGCACCGGAACCTTACCCGGACGAAACCCCGGCACTTTTATCTTTTTCACAAAAGTGTTTGCTAAAATCTGCTCTTCTTCTCGTATATCAGCTGCTGGAACAGTCACAGTCACAGTCTTACGCGTCTCATTTACATCATCAACAGCAATTTTCACAATAAATCCTCCCTAAATAAATTTACACAAATTCCTCGAATAATAAAAATTAAAGTACCCATTGCAACATAATCAACCCATGCCGTCAATGGTATTTTACTTTAAAAATACCTTCATATCTCAAAAACACAAAAAGCCCCCCATTTCTAGGAGGCCTTTCTGTCCTTTGAAAATATTAGCTTCTTTATTTAGATTTATTTAAAAACCCCAAACCAAGAGCCATATACCCAAGCATTAAACATATTACTGCAAACAATCCTGCTATTACTCTGTCTTTCGTCGCTAATTCTGCGTTCTTAGCCCCTAATGCTTTATCTTTGCCTTGTAAAGATAATTTTTGGTCTGCTGTAATTTGCTTTTCCTTAGTCAGCCACCCATTTTTTCTGCCCAAAGTTTCCTTTGTATCATCTAGCTCCTTTTGTACACCATCTAATTGACCCAATAGACGCTGCATGGTCCCAGAATCTTCGCTCACTTGTTGTTTAAGACGTTCCGAATGTTTAGACTTCTCTTCAAACTGCCTAACCTTTTCTTCAAGCTCCCTAGTCAAAGTCTCTACTTGATTCTTTAGCTTACCCGCTTGATCATTGATCACTCTTATGTCCTCATTCAGGCTTTCCATATCCGCAGTCATGTCGGTTATCTTGCCCTTGTCCGACTCTATTTCCATATCTCTCTCTTCTAAAGTCTTTTTTGATAAACGCAGTTCTTCTTCTAATTGTCTTATTCGCATATCCTTCACTTCAGCTTTGGCCCAGCCTTGAGCAAGAGCAACTTCCTTAGCATTGAACAATATCTCTATCTCGTTGCGACAAACTTCGTGTTCTTTACTCTGAATCGTATCCATCGTTAGATTGAAGCGCTCTTTAGTATAATCTTGTGCTATATTTTGCATTTTTCTCCTTTTCTTTTTTTATATTCAATTAATAAATTATAATAATAAATCATTATAATTTGATAATGTATATTGCTACACACAATGTCAACACTTTTATAATTTCCATAGACCAATTACTATAATATCCAGATCCTTTAATTATCACAAAATATCACCTTCATGACCGGCATTCCCTCATGCATGGTAACAGAACAAGCTCGCACTATTGGAATACAAGGCGCGGAGGCCCTTACGGGAGTAATTAACCCCTCCAAAAGAGACTGATCAAAATTACCGACATTCGAAAAATTTAAATCCCCAATTTGAAGAATTTCCAAAAGCGACTCACCAGCTTGAACCACTTTTCCCAAAGAAGCAAATTGACTGATGTATCCTCCTCGCGGAGCATAAATATTATGTAAATTGGCCAAAGCACATACACGCTGTGAATTAATGCGCTCGTACCCCACATCATCGCAGACCTGTTTTGTAGCTAAATAATGAATAATTCCCAAAGCTTGTTTTTTAGCAACTTCAAGATCTAAGACTTCTTGACTGCCAAATTCCAAAGTAAAAACCTCTACATGAGGTTTTGCATACCGCGCATCATTCCAAACATCGACCAAATTAAACCACGGACAAAAACTCGCCTCATCAAGAGCTCCAGCAAATTTCTCGGGAATTGAAATTATATACGGAATATTAAATTCGCGGGCAGAATCCACCGCATAATTTGGAGCATAAAGATGCGGCAACGAAACAGTATCGCAATGTAAATCTAGAACAATATCAGCCTCACTTGCCATCCGTTGAATTTGAAGTGCCAGTTTTTTACCATACCCGTATCCATACCCGTACTGACCTTGCAAACGTTTATCCAAGCGCTTCACTATTTCTACCCGCAACTTCTTAATAACATCAGCAACCGACGTTTCTAAACTAATCCCTGACAAAAATTCCTCTATGACAATTTGCTCATCAAATGTTTTTTCTGAAAAAGTACGGCAAGTAATATTATCATACAAACGATTCCAATTATCTCCGGTATTCGGGTCAAATCGCGAGTACCCATAATCCCCCAATCGCTGATTAATAGAAAAAGGATTAACATTAGGAACCAATACAACTGTTCCATAAGGAGGATTTTTTACGAAATGATCCATCAAATGAAGAATAACACCATTTCCCTGAACCTCTGCACCGTGTATACTCGATTGAATATATACACGAGGAGCATCACAATTTTTGCCTTCAAAAGTAAATACAGGAACAGTAAGTGTTGAACCATCAGCCAAACTTCGCGTAATAATATCGTTGCGTTTAAACATATTAAAAAATTTATTTTAACCAATTAAAAGCTACTTGTGAAGACCGAATGACGGATAATTGACCTTTTGATAACACCATTTCTCCCGGAAGATCATGGCAAAGAAAATAAGGCATACTTTCTGTAAAACCATAAGCCCCAACCTGCGAAAAAACCAAAACATCTCCAACTACAATATCTTTTGGTAACAAACAAGCACCTAAAAAATCCAACGCCGTGCAAAGAGGTCCATGCACATTGAATAATACCCATTCGGCTTGAGAATCGCGAGCCAAAATACATGGAAATGCCTGACCGGTCAATGCTGGCCGCGCAATATGATTAATTCCACCCGCGCATACCAGTATCTCTTGACCACGAACTGTCTTCCTATCGACCACTCTCGTTGCATAGTAACCGCAAGATCCCGTCACATATCGGCCTAATTCAAGCCAAACTTCTTGAACAGAAAATTGATGTTTAATGCGTTCAAGCGTTACATTGACATCCTTCCACAATAAAGGCTTTTCATCCACCTTATAAGGAATTCCCAATCCCCCACCAAAATCAATAACCTGAAAAGGACGTTCTATTCCCTTACACACAGACGCAATTTGAATCCATATATTTTCAAGTTTCTTTAAATCAAGTACATTCCCCCACTGAAAGACATGAAAACCCAATAAAGGCAATCGAATACTAGGCAAAAGCGCCATCGCTCCAGAAAAATCCATACCAAAAGGCGTAACTTTATTGCCCCCAATAAAACTCGATTCAGCATCCTCCCAATCCAATTGCAAACGCAAAAGTATTTGTGGAGTACAACCATACTTATCCGCTAAATATTCAAGAGTTTTATATTGTATTTGACTTTCAATAACAAAAATACGAACACCAGCCATTAATGCGCCCTCCAAAAAAGCTTCACTCTTTGCTGGACCCGTCACAAGAATATTTTCAGGAGAAACCCCTATACTCAAAACCTGATTAAGCTCACCCATGCTCGCTACATCAAATGAAAACGAAGCTTCAGCAATTTCTTTTAAAAGAACACTCAACGGATTCGCTTTACAAGCATACCAAAGCCTTAGACCCTCATGACGTTCTTGCATACTATTCAAATGCATACGAAAGGCATCCAAATCATATACAAAAAATGATCCAGTTTCTGTAATAGAGTGCCAATCAATTTCAGGAATCATAATTTTCTAAGCGCTGACTCAAGTTGTAACGATGCTGCAGTTTTATCATTTTTATACTTAATAATAACGCCACATTGAATGCTGAGTCGATTATTTAATCCCCAGTCTGTATTAATCGGACGACCACCAGGAACGACAACCGCATTCTCTGGAACATATCCTTTAATAATCGTCTCATGAACCGCATCATAAATAGGAACTGCGGCTGAAAGTACAACCCCAGGCGACACAACCGCACCCCGTTTAACATGAATACCCTCAACCAAAATAACACCACCCCCAATAAACGCATCATCTTCAATAATGACAGGCATATTACCTATAGGCTCTAAAACACCACCAATTTGAACACCCGCAGACAAATGAACACGCTTTCCAATTTGTGCACAAGAACCCACCAAAACATTACTGTCAACCATGCTAGACTCATCCACATAGGCTCCAATATTAATATAAGAAGGCGGCATAATCACGACATTCTTACCCACATGTGCACCTCTACGAACAGAAGACCCTCCTGGAACCATCCTCACCTGATCTCCCAATTCAAACGCCCTCGGCTCAAGAATAAGCTTGTCCACGAAACCTCGGAACTGACCCTCAGCATGATTTGAAAATTCTACCAACGGACTTTCCTTAAAAATCTTCAAGATCCTTTGCTTGACCTCCGACTGAACTTCCCAAGTGCCATCATCTCTAGAAATCGCTGCTCTTAATACTCCACTTTCCAGTTGATCTAAAAATTCTTCATTATTCATACTAACGACCTTTCCCATTTACTAATAATATCATGCGCATGCATAAGCCCTACATCACTCTTTATATCCTCAATACTCAACGGCAAACGCACAGTACTGTGTGAAATCTGTCCCTGTACCTGCATCAAATGCTTTGTAGGAATAGGATTCGTCGCACAATAAAGCGACTTACACACATCCCACCAAATTTCAAAATCCAAAGTCGGCTTTTTATTCAAAACATCAGATACAAACCGTGCACAGGCTCTCGGCCAAACATTTGCCGCCACGGAAACCAATGCACAGGATCCATGCGTCACAAAATCAGGAAAGAGATTATCATCACCGCAAAAAAGCGATATTTCCGCAAAATCTCTTCTAAGCATATGAACCGTTTCCATCGAACCACTCGATTCTTTTATAGCCCACAAATTCTTATGCCCTCTCAACCCATCAAGCGAATCCCGATGCAATTCAACCCCCGTACGTGATGGAATATTATACAAAACACAAGGACGCTCTGCTAAGTCCAAAAGATTTTTATAAAAATGATACTGACCGCAAACTCCCGGCTTTGAATAAAGAGGCGTTACTATAAGAAATGCATGAATATTCTTTGTTCGACACGATTTAATCCAATTACTTGCAGCTTCGTAGTTATAAGTAGGAGTCCCAACCATTAAAGGAACTCGAAGCTTCAGAGAACATGCAAAATCAACCAATTCTTCTCGCTCTTTATCATTAAGTGCAAGCCCCTCTCCCGTACTGCCCAATAAAACAATACCATTGCCAGCCTCTTCCTGAAGCCGTAGCAATTTTTCAAAACTCGCATAATCAACACCGCTCGTATCAGCCGTAAAAGGCGTGACAATCGCGGTCCATAATCTAATATTTTGTATATTCATATATTTAGTTGTTTGTTAATTGGTTAGCTGGTTTGTAAGTGATTCTTGAAATTGTTGTTGTACCAATTCTTCGAAGAAAGTGATACCTGGGCCCACATTTGGCAGTAGCTCTTGCGCTGCCCAGATGGCCCCCTCAGCAAAAATTGCCCGATCCTGCGCCTCATGCGAAATCGTAAACATCTCATGCGGCAACTGTAATTTCAAATGATGAATTCCTATCACTTCCCCCTCACGATCCGCTACAATGGGAATCGACCCCATTTTACAAGCTCTCGCCAATGATAAAGCAGTCCCGCTCGGGCTATCCTTCTTATGCACATGATGAACTTCGTGAATACTCAAATTCGCGCCAGAAAACGCCCTAGGCAGCGATCTCATCAATTTTCCTAATTCGCAAGCAAAGAAAAATGCCAAATTCATCCCCAACGAAAAATTACTGCCCACTATCCATCTGAGCTTTTTAGAACGCACTAGAGACTGTAGTTGATCATTCCATACATACCCCGTTGTAGCAATAACAGCAGGCACTTGAGACTCCATTAATACAGGCAAAATAGCTTCAAACCCATCGGCAGGCACACAAACAATAACAGCCCCAGCCTTTTTTAGTAAATCCACCGTCGGCGGATTCGCCCGATCACAAACGGCCAATACATCCCCCTCCGGTAAGCAACCAACTACCTGCCCTCCCAACTTTCCCTTTCCTATAATAATATATTTCATAATATCTAATTGATTTGATTCGTTAGCTGATAAAATGCCTGTTTCAAGCGATTAATAATCGCCTCCTCCTTAAATACAAACCTCCCCTGATTACATTGAATTTCTCCAATCGATAAAATTTCAATAGCCGTACCCGTCAAAAAAGCCTCCGTCGCCCCTTCCAAATCTTTTAACTCGAAATCGCGCTCTTCAACCGGGATCCCTAAAGTCTTTGCTAAAGCTATAATTGTTAGACGCGTAATACCATTTAAACAACTATGCGGAATTGGCGTTATCAACCTAGAATCTTTAACAACAAAGAAATTCGACGAAGATGCCTCAGCAATATACCCACGATAATCAAGTAAAAGAGCATCGTCGTACCCTTGAATTTCTGCTTCATTTTTACTCATTGTTGAAATCATATACAGCCCAGATGCCTTACTATGCACAGGCGCCGTACAAGGATCCGGGCGCCTCCAACGACTTTGAATTAAGCGTACAGCAGAATGATTCCGGATTAATGGGCGTTCCCAGGCCATAATCGCAACATGCACATCAATTCCTCGACTCGCCACTGTCATCTTATTACTCCCACACCAGGCCAATGACCGAATATAAAGATCATTGCAATTTTCCCTTTGAACAACCTCTTCCGTCGCCTCTTCCAATTCCTTAATACTATAAGGCAAATCAAATCCAATTCCCCTTGACGACTCATGAAAACGCTGATAGTGTTCGTGCATCTTGAATACATATCCATCATAACTTCTGATTCCTTCAAAAACAGAACTTGCGTAATGTAACGCATGCGTCGCAATAGGCACCGTTGCAGACGCCCACGGAATCAATTCGCCATCTACCCACATTAATTTATTTTTTTCTTCTTTCATTTTTTAATTCTTTTCTATTAACTCAGCATGCAATTTATGGACAACTTCTAAAGTATGTTCATCATCAATTAAAAAACACACATTCGAAGGACTCGCTCCATGACAAATTAACCGCAGCCTATAGCCTTTTATAATCCCCAAAATATGCTGAATCATTCCCGATTCCCTACCAATATTTGACCCGATAAGTGTTACCAGAGTATAACCTTCTTCAATAGTAATATCAGCAACTTCTTTTAATTCCGCTAATAATTGAGGATTAGTAAACGGATTAACTCCCAAAGAACCAAGATTAGTCCCATCAACCGTCAACGCAACACTCACCTCACTCGTCGAAATCACATCAATACTCACCTTATATCGCGCCAAAATTTGAAAAACATGTGCTAAAAATCCATATACATTAAGCATATTGGGGCTACGAATAGTAATTAATATTTGCTTTTTACGTAAGGCTATAGCCCTTACAATAGACTCTGAGGTTTGTATTGGTGGAACAATCGTCGTTCCTCCAGCTTTCGTATTAAAAGTTGATGCAATATAAATCGGTATTTTCTTTTGAAAACAAGGTCCCATAGTAGCAGGATGCAAAACCTTTGAACCAAAATTAGCAAACTCCGCCATTTCTGCAAAGCTCATTTCAGGAATCCGCCTAGCACTTTTAATCGTATTGGGATCCATTGTATAAACACCTGGTACGTCTGTGTAAATATGACAAAACTGCGCATCAATCGCATCTGCCAAAATGGCTGCAGTGTAGTCACTCCCACCTCTACCCAAGGTAGTTGTTTGGCCATCAAAAGTTGACCCGATGAATCCTTGTGTCACGACAATATGATTTTTAAGCAAAGGTCTTAGCTGCTGTTGAGACCGTTTTCTCGTTTCTTCAAAATCTGGCACTGCTTTACCAAAATGATCATTCGTTATTAAAACCCTACGAACATCAAACCAAACTGCATTGATACCAACGTTCTTTAACGCTAAAACAACGAGCATTGATGAAAATCGCTCGCCCAAACTTAACCACTGTTCCTGTAATTCTGGAGAATAAAGCTTTATTTTCGATAGCTCATTGAACTCCTCTATTATAGGCCGAAGATAGGCTTCAGCTTCTTCTCGTGTTTGCTTGAGATCCATTGCAATTTCGACATGTTTTTCGATAATCTCCAAGCGAGCTTCATTATCTATTGCATTCTCTCCATCACAGTGACTGACCAAAAGATTTGTCATACCCGACACGGCACTGACGACTACGAGACGTTTGTTGTCGACGTCGCTTACAATAATTTCTGCTAACGCATGCATTGCCTTGGCGTCACGAACGCTGGTTCCTCCGAATTTTGCCACAATGCTCATCGGTCCCCTCCCCTATCATCTAAGAATGCTTGCATATTTGCAATTGCTGCTCCAGCTGCTCCTAGAACTAAATTATTTCCCATGGCAATCAACCCTAGAATATTAGGTCGATCTCCCATCTTCAAACGGCCGATATGCACTCGATGATCATCGTGGGTTATATCTCGTAAAGGCTGAGGTCGATTATTTTCTGCGTGAACCACATAAAAACCAGGATACTTTTTATTCGATTGATTAAACTGATTGTATGCAGCTTCCAATGATATGGGATCACGATAATATAAGTGCATCGCAACAGTATGCCCATATAGCACTGGAACCCGATGAACATGCACCGTTACCGAAATCTCCCTTGGCTTATCCATATCCCCCAAAATCTTCTTCGTTTCTTCAACAATCTTCTCCTCTTCATCCGCAATATAAGGAATCACATTACCCAAAATATCCATAGAAGAAACCCCCGGATAACCCGCCCCACTCGTAGACTGAAGCGTAACGACACTCAAATGCTCCAATGTTCCAATTTCTAAAAGAGGCGCTAACCCGCAGGCCAAGAATACTGTCGCACAATTAGGGTTTGTAACTATCTTGCCTGAAGTCTTTTGACGGCGAATAAGATCCAGATGTGACCGGTTAACCTGCGGAATTAAAAGAGGAGTATGAGCATCCATCCTGAATGCGGAAGCATTACTAAAGACATGTAATCCCCGTCTTGCTAGTTTAGGCTCCTGCTCCTTGGCGATAGACGATGGCAATGCTGAAATAACCAACGGTGCCGTTACCTGATCAAAGCCAATAAGTTTTAAATCTGCAACTTGAGGATCAAGCGAACACAAAGGCTCACGCCAATTAACTACATCCCCATATCGTAGGCCAAAACGTTCCTCCGATGCTACAAGCTGCACTATTTTAAAACGATTGTCCCGAGATAACAACGCAATCACTTTTTGTCCAACAGCCCCAGTAGCACCTAAAATAGCAACCTCGTGTATTGTATTAATCTTCATAGTGTTGATGTTTGTAATTTTTTATTTTTTTTATCCGTATTGAGTAAAATAAAAAAGCCACGCTATTTTGTAACGTGGCTTTGATTTTTAAATTTTTTTGAAGTTTATGTTTCCTTCTTAAAAAAAGCACACATTACCTGAAACATTGGTTTTTGTTTCAAGACCTGTTTTTTCGCTTTTTTTGAAAAGAAATTCATAGTTAAATCGAATTCTCGCTGAAATTTTGAATTTTGTCAAGACTTTTTACATTCTTAAAAACTTATAATTATAACCTCAGTTCGGGTTAAAAAAAGATGAAGAACAAATCTATTTTGATGGGCAAATTTTTAAGTGTTTTCGAAGTAGCACCTGGGGTGCGTCGAGAAATCACTTTAAAATTTGAACTCAAAAGAGGTTTGTAATTCACTTTTTCCTTAACCCGAACTGAGGTTTATACTAAGAAATTGATTCAACCAAAACTTTAAGAAATCTATTGAGAATCAGCAAGATGAAGATTGATTAATAAAATTATTCACTAATATAAATACCTTCCTGCAAAAAGAGCTATTAATAACAATACTACAGCTATTAAATACTTGTTGTCTTCAACAGCAATTTTTTTAGTATTAGCTAAAACATCTTCTTGTTCATCAACCTCTTCAACCAAAGACTGAATGCCTGCACCATCCTCTTTTTGACTAGAAGTAGTCGATGAAGCATCCAATTTTTCTGGAATATCCAGTCCTCTTAACATATTTCCATACTTTAGTAACTGCAACATCTGATGACCCAACTGCCTAATGTCTTCCTCTAAGTCCTGTTTCTCCATTATCATACCCGAACGAGAAATATACTGAAAATTAGGATCTTGCGACCTCATATATTCACAGTAGGCCTTAACATACTCTAGATTTCCAGTATCTACCGCATTGAGTCTATATGACGGATGTAGTTGACTCAACTCATAAGGAGGATATTTTATCGCTCTTTCAGTAAGCTTTTTCTGTAAAGCATCCTTCTCATCAGTATATTGAGCAACCCTCTTTTTTAAATTACCTATCTCTCCAACAAGAATTTCGCGATCATCGTTCCATGATCCCAAATGCGACGTATAGATTACAACATGTGGATGAGACGCTAACAAAGCAGTTTCACCTTCATCTGTAATATACGTACCTTTAATTACATCAATTTTCCCAACTTGTATAGTATTCATAATAATATTCTTTCGTTAACATTTATAAGACCTATATAATTTTTAAAACTTTAAAAAAAAATCAAAATTAATTTATAAAAATCCCGGGAAAAAACCCAAAGACAACATAATTACTCGTTTTTTAAATAAGACTTCTTCCATAATAAATAGCTAACAATAGCAACACCATAGCTATTAAATACTTATTATATACAACACTAGGTTTTTCGGTAATAGACTGAGAAAAAATCTCCCCCTCCAAAGCAACTAATCCTTCTCGTTCTAATAAAGTCTCTTCCTTACAAACCCCAACACCACTACCATTATCCAAGATAGCATTCTCACCTGATACACTAGGTATGCTAGACTTTGCGACAAACAATTCTTCATCTGAATTAGCATCAATCTCTGCTCCATCATCTTTATAAACTGGAATATCCAAATCAGTAGTACCATCCTCATAAACTAAACGAGGCTTCTCAAAAGTGGCAGACAAGGAACCAAGCTTACTCAGTATGCCAAGATAACCAAATAACTGATCACTTTCATGCTTTAATTTTTCATACGTCTCTTGTAATTGTATAATGTCCTGTACCATATCTTTACGCGATACCCACCGATACCCGGGCGTTTTTTGTTGTAAATGCTGGCGGTATGCATCAAGATAAATATCCTCCAAAGGCTCTATCACTTTTACAACCCCTTTAGGCTTCTTAAAAAGAAGCTTATATTTCGGACACTCTATCTCTCTGTTCGAAAGCTCTTTCTGTCCGTTAGACATCATCCCCTTATAAAGAGCTATTTCCGATTGCAGATTTCTTATATGCGTAGCAAAACTATCATGCTTAACCTCCCACTGCTTCTTATAACCATTATAAGACCGAACATTTGGATGATTTCTCAAAAAAACCGGCTTATGACCGATGCTAGTACAATATGTACCCTGAACTATATTAAAATGAACCCCTGAATCAGATGCTGGTAGCATAATATTTTTTTATTTATTTGTTAATATTTTTAAAATTTGGCTTAAGACTAACTTAAGTTATTAAAAAGTCAATAAAAAACCTAAAATAAGTTCCCGAATCAAAAACACCACATGAACACCAATACACATAGTCAACGCTGCAGCTACATCATCCACCACAACTCTCACCCCCTCCTTCGAACTTCTGCAACCCTACAATACTCAAAAACCCTTACTTACTAGAACCCCAATCTCTATTCACATCAATCTGAAGCAATAAACATATAAATGCTAAACCCGCCATTCCAAGAAACGCCATATTCTCAAAAACATAAGCAAGCATACCAAACACCAGCATTCCTGAAATCAACTTATTTATTAATTCATCGCGTTCTGCATCAACTTTTTTAGTACGCTCACTTTGAAGAGCCACTGCTCGACGCGGCCAATTATCCCCTTCCTTAAGCATTAACGCAAATAAACTATCCTCTGATACAGAATCATCAGCACAACCGTTATAAAGCTCGGCCAGAGTTTTAAGAGTAACTTCATCTTTAAAGAATATTGCTACTTCTTCATAAAATTTACGATAGTCACAATCATTCACAAATGCTTTAACACCATGCGATATACCCACAAATTCAGATGTCTCATTACTCCTCAGTTGGCGATAAATATTCCCTTTAACCCTCCCACACCCACTTGATAAATCTTCGGTCACTGATATCTGACATGCACGGTCAAATAACGATTTTGTCTCCGATGCAACATCAAAAAACTCTGATGCAGGTATTAAATGACATTTTAATTTATTCGCAAATTTCGCATACCGAATCGGTGGTGTCATCATATTCATAATGTAATTTTATTAAATAGAAAACACACTCAAAATACTTTTTCAAATCAAAGCAATCTAAAACAATCGCTCCCAAATCAAAAACACCACATGAATACTCACACACGTAGCCAATGCCGCAGCCACATCATCCGCCACAACTCCCACCCCTCCTTCAAACTTCTGCAATCTCTTTATACCCAACGGCTTCACTACATCAAAAAAACGAAACAGCACAAATCCCAACAAAATAACAATCCACACCGGGTAATTATCCATTATAGGTCGCACCCCAATAAAACACAAAGGAATCGCCACAAACTCATCGAGAATAATCTCTCCAGGATCATGCTTCTGCATCAACACCTCCGCCTCACCACAAAACACTACTCCCAAATAAATAAACAATGCTGCCCAAATAAAATAAGACACATAACCTAACGAATAAAAAAATAATGTGTAAAATATAATCCCCGCAATAGAACCACTAGTCCCAGGCGCCCTACCCCACAACCCTACAGGCCCCAACGTCGCCACACCAACAACCCACGAAGGAGGCAAAAACTTAATCCATAAAGGGCGAATTTTCATTTTCAATTCTCCTCACTCGTAAATACATCCCAGTACTTCACAACATAACTCACCCCAGAACGAACCGTTAAATACGTCGCTATAAGAAAAAAACCACACCCTATAGACCATCCAACGGGCCTCATCCAATAATGCACCGACGCCGGAAAATCCACCAGCATCACATTACCAAACAAATACGCTCCTATCGTAACCATTTGACTAAACGTCTTGACCTTCCCCGTCCTCTCCGCCGCTAAAACCATTCCCTTACTCGCCGCCACCAATCTCAAACCAGTAACAACAAACTCCCTACCTATAATAAGAAGTATCAAAAACAACGACCACTTTGGCAAAAGACCCAACGCCAACAACCCAACAAAAAGCCCTATCACATAAATCTTATCCGTCAACGCATCAATCATCTTCCCAAAATTCGATACACTATTATACCTCCGCGCTATATACCCATCCAACCAATCCGTCGCCGCCCCTATTACAAAAAGTATCAACGCCCCAGTTGCCGAACCCCTAATAGGTATATAAAGCAAACCAACAATCACGAACAACACCGGTATTCGCGAAAGACTTATAATATTCGGAGCATTGAGCGCTAACTTCGACATTTTTTTTTAACTATTGAATACTTCCAAAAATTCTGCTTAACTCCCAGAATCATCTATTTTTAAAATGAAATCCAGCGATTTTTTTCCTTTTCTTCAAATAACAGACTTCAAACTTCCCTCAAAATCAAGTATTTTATCCCTTAACAAAGAAAAAAACTGTAAAAAACCAAACCCAATATGAAAACCGCCATCTATCCAGGAACCTTCGACCCCCTCACCTACGGCCACCTAGACGTCCTCGGCCGCGCCTGCAACATCTTCGACAAGGTCATAATCGCCATCGCTCTTAATACCGAAAAAAAACCCATCTTCCCCACCGAACAACGTCTAAAACTCATCCAAGACAACCTCACCTCCTTCCCCAACGCCGAAGTGCAATCCTTTCAAGGCCTCACCGTCGACTTTGCCAAAAATAACAACGCCCACGCCATCATCCGCGGCCTACGCGCCGTATCCGACTTCGAATACGAATTCCAACTCGCCCAAATGAACCGCCACCTCGATAACCATATCGAAACCATCTTCCTCATGCCCAGCCAAGAATACTTTTATACAAGTTCTCAAATCATCAAGGCCGTATCCAAACACAACCCCGATCGTATCGCCAAATTTGTCCCCGCCAACGTCCTCCAAACTCTTAAACAACACTTCGCATGAATCATAAAAAACATCTCTCCATTATCTTCCTAGCCATCTTCATCAACATCACCGGCTTCGCCATCATCCTCCCCCTATCCCCCGCACTATTAGAATTCTACCTCCCCAACCAAGCAGCCTCTAACAATATCCTAGGACAATTAATCGCCTCCGTAAAAATCACCATCGCATCCCTAGGAAAAGAAAACGCTGCCTTTACCACCGCCGTCTTCTTCGGCTGCTTCCTCGCCTCCCTATACGCCTTCCTTCAATTCATTTTTACCCCCATCTGCGGCCGCATCTCAGACCGTTACGGCAGACGCCCCGTCCTCCTCATCACCATCACCGGAACCACCCTCAGCTACGCCCTATGGGCCATCGCAGGCTCCTTCAATTTCTTCATCCTTTCCAGAATCCTCGCAGGCATCATGGCTGCAAACCTCTCCGTCATCACCGCCGCAATAGCCGACGTCACCTCAAAAGAAAATAGAACCAAAGGCATGGCCCTCGCAGGCATCGCCTTCGGCCTCGGCTTCATGTTCGGACCCGCCATGGGCGGCCTCCTCACCCAAATCAACCTCCTTACCCTCCTCCCCCAACTACAACCCCTCGGCATCAACCCGTTCTCCTCCTGCGCCTTAGTCGCCATGACCCTCTCAGCCATTAATTTACTCTGGATATTTATAAAATTTGAAGAAACCCTCCCCCCCGAAAAACGCCTACAACCCCAAAAATCTTTTAGATTCCTAGCATCATTTCGCTCCCAAACCGCTTCCATATTTCGAACCAACTTCAGCTACTTCATCTTCCTCCTCTCATTCAGCGGACTCGAGTTTACCCTAGCCTTCATCGCCGCAGAACGCTTCTCCTACTCCCCAACTCAAATCGGCTACCTCTTCCTCTACATCGGCTTCATTCTGATCTTCACACGCGGCTACATCATGCGAAAACTCTTCAATAAAATCGAAGAACGCCTCATCGCCCTCATCGGCACCCTCTCCGGCATCATCGCCTTCTCAACCATTGCATTCGCCTTTATCCAACCCCTCTTTATCCTCGGAGCCTCCTTCCTCGCCTTTGCAATAGCCCTGACCGTCACCAGCCTCTCCAGCCTGGTCTCCCTCTACTCGACCGAAAGCACCCAAGGCCGCGACCTCGGCCTCTTCAACTCCGCAGGCGCCCTCGCCCGCGCCTTCGGCCCCCTCCTCGCAGCCCTCCCCTACATCTACCTCGGTGCCCAAAACGCCTACATCAGCGTCTCTAGCCTCCTCTTAATCCCACTCCTAATCATCTTCTTCCTCCCAAAACCCGATAAAACTCCCACCACACCACCCAAACCCACAATCGAATCCATCGAAGAATCCGAAACTCCTACTATTTAACTCCAAATGTAGTTAAATTTGTCAATTACTTGTGAACGCATAACTAATACCAATTCGCATTCAAAAATGAAGAAAGGTCGTTTGAATTTATGTCAGATAATGACATTCTGAGGGAGCAAGCGCACAGGCGTAGCGAACTACATCGAGCACTTGTGAGTGAAGAAGGATCATTAGATGGCATGAAGGCAAATCGAGATTTCTTCATTTTTGAATGCGAATTGGTATAAGGGTTTTCTAATGCTTCACTTGTGCACCATGCCTACTTAAGTCCCCTTTTCTTTCTTAAAATTCAACTTCTTTTTTGTCATCACAATAATATTTCCAATCAAAACCAATAAAACTCCAATAACAGTACTTAATGTCCATGTTAATTTTTCAAAGAAACTTGAAATTATCATAGCAATAACAGGAGCTAGCACAAAAACATATGCGCTTTTATCTAAGCCAATACGTTCTGCTAATATAAAATAAATTATGAATCCAAAGGCTGTTCCAATTAACGACAAATATCCCAATGACAAAATATAACTTAAAGAAGTGTCAAAACTAGGCATTTCACCAAAAATTAGTGCTGTAATAATAAACAAAATTGTTGTGTAAACAAATCCATATGCATTTGTTTGGATGACAGGAAGTCCACGTTTCAAATTTGCAACAAAAACAATTTGACCCCATGAAACACTTAATGTTGCCCCAAAAGTCAGTAAAAGCCCATTAATAATAATCCAATATGATTTATCTTCAAGTCGAACAAATTCTGTAAAAATTACACTACATAAACCAGCTATTCCAGCTATACTTCCTACAATAGACTTTATTTCAATAGGAGTTTTTAAAAAAATACGACCATTTATAATGTTCATTATAGTAACGCTTGCATAAAGAGTCGCAACAATGCCACTGGCAAAATAAGCTGATGCAAAATAGAATAAAATAAAACTAATAAAAAAAAGCAATAATGATTGGATTAAAATCCAAAAATGCTGTTTCTTGTCGTAAGAAAGCGGATACTGTTTAATCACGCAATACCCCAATAGAATAATCGCGGCAATTCCAAATCGATATACCAAAGACCAAAGAAGCGAAACTGTTCCAAATTGAAACTTAATAGGAAACCAAATTGATCCACAAATAAATGCTGAAATAATAAATAAAATTATATTCATTAAATTAAAGACTTAAGAATAAATTTAAATTTTTAAATTAAATCTTCCGCCATATGAATCAATTTTAAGGCCTCCCCCCATTAGTGCAATAACTTTACCATGACGATTGAAAATAGGTTTTCTAATACCATATTGATGTATAGGTGGTGCATCATTTCCTTGAGGCATTATACTCTCAATATTAAATTCGGGAATTCCCGTTGCCATAACTCGTTCATCAATATCATATATTTCTTGCGCTTTAAATAATGGCCAATCGTTAATTTTAGCTAAATCAAATATATCTCTCCCTATAAATTCTTGAATAGATTTTGCTCCGACAACATAACACGCTTCAAGATTGCATCCCTTATAAATGTGATCCCTATTCATCCACCAAAGACTTGCAGGTAATATTTGAAATGCTTCAGCGTTTGATAAATTTAAAAGAGAATAATTTTCAGTAACCGAATTATCATCCAATAAAGCAGTATTTGCTTTATCAGGAGCAACTACTTGTTCGTTTAACTCAATATGAACGGCCGAAACAAATATGACAGTAATCATATCATAAATACCATTCGGGGCTGAAGCACTTGATATTGGGCAACATACAATTTTATACTCTAATTCAGGTTCTTTATTTTTTATAAATAATTTTTCTTTTAATTCATAAATATTCCCAGAAATTATAAATTCAATATTTTTTTGAATAGCTAAAATAATGCCTCTATCATTACAGATTTCTAAAAAATTTGTATCCAATACTTCTTTTTTTCTCACCCCAAACAATATTTCCGCCGATTGATTTATTTCCTTAATCACCAAAATATTAGAAAGAATAATCTTTGGCTGAGGATCAAGATAAAATTGCATTCCAGACAATGGACTAAGAAAAGGGTTTATTGTATTCATGAGGATAACAAGGTATCTAAAGTTAGATCATATAAAAGTCAATTAAATGAGTAATTTTTATTGCATTGAACTCTTTGTTTTTAAAATTATGGTGCAACAAGTTTAGGTTGATCACCCAATTCTGCATTCGAAATTCCTATTCCTATTAAACCAATCACTTGACCATCTTTATTAAAAATGGGTTGCCTTAAACTTACTTGATGTAAAGCTCCTTCATTAGTCTGTAACACTGCATTATGAATATTTTTCTGTGGAACCCCAGTTTGCATAATATATTCATCTAAATCATATACTGCCTGCGATCTAGATTGTGGTAAGTTTAAGTTTTTTTCTATATCAAATACATTTTTTCCAATAAATTCATCGGGCGAATTTACCCCAGCAATACGACAATTCTCAAGATTGCATCCACGATAAATATGATTTCTATCCATCCACCAAATGCTAACAGGAAAATGTTTGAATATAAATTCAAATGATAAATCAGGATCCTGATTCTGATCACTCATAGAATCAACTTAATCCCATACTATATCAATGTCAAATTATATAATAATCCATTTTTAAAATTGGGACATACCTTAACCTCAAAATTGAAGTGCAACAATAAAACCAAATATGGTAAAAACCCCGCAGCAGAGAGGCTGTTGAAAAAAGCAGAATGTGAATAACAAAAGCTGTTAAATCTAAACAATATTTAGTATTATTTATCATGCGTGGTAAAATTGATACTCAAGAAAATCTATTTGTTTTTGTTCAATTGGAAGAGATGATTCCTAAAGATCATTTGTTGATGAATATAAAAGATCAAATAGATTTTAGCTTCATTGATAAACATACAGAAAACCTTTATAGCAATAAAGGTCGTCCATCAATTGATCCTCAAGTATTAGTTCGTATGATGTTAATTGGATATTTATACGGAATCACTTCAGAAAGACGCTTATGCCAAGAAGTTCATTTGAATATTGCTTATCGTTGGTTTTGTGGATTAAGGTTAGAAGATAAAGTCCCCAATCACTCTTCATTCAGCAAAAATCGAAATGGTCGATTTTCCGAAACAGATCTTTTTAGAAAATTATTTCAAGCGATCGTAAAACAGGCGCAAGAGAAAGGTCTCATCAAAGGCAAATACTGGAGCACTGATGCCACTCTAGTTGCTGCCGATGCCGCTATGAGAAGCTTGGAACCTATAGAAGTACCATTTACTGTAGAGGAATATTTACAAACACTCGACCAAACTGATAAAGAAGGATTACAAGAAAAGGAAGAAAAGAATACATCGACCTCAAGGCTTCCAATAAACGATACACATCGATCAAGCACAGACTCAGAAGCACGGGTGGCAACACGATGGGGATCGAAGAAATGCTTGGCTTATTCAAATAATATTTTAGTAGACAGCACCCATAATATTATAATTGATGTAGAAGTATCAACTCCTAGTTTAACTGAAGAAGGATTGGCCAGCGTCGAGATGGTCAGACGCAGCGAATTTAAATTAGGAATAGTACCCCAATCGCTTGGGGCTGATAGTGCATATGGACGAGGCGAAGTTGTTGCTGAGTTAAGAGCCACAGGTGTTAATGTTTACATTCCGAGACCAGTACTACCACCAAGTTCTGGTGCATCAATATTTTCAAAGGAAGATTTTGTTTACGATGCAGAAAATGATCATTTAATTTGTCCCAATGGAAAAACACTCAAACCTTCCAAGGATAGTAGTAAACCAAGTCTTGAAAGGTATAGATCAACAAAAGCACAGTGTAAAGATTGTCCATTTAAAAAACAATGTACAACGAGTGAATCTCGCGTGGTAAGTTTTAACAAAAATCAAGACGCGCTTGATTGGGCAGAAGGCTTGAGAAATAGTTATGCTTACAAAAAGTCTCAATATATGAGGAAGCAAATAGAGCGGCTCTTTGGGGAAGCTAAAGAACAGATGGGGTTAAGGCGAGCAAGGATGCGCGGTAAAGAAAAACTTACAGAGCAATGTTTGCTTACGGCAATGGCACAAAACATAAAAAGAATGGTAAAGGCTTCAAGTAATCCATGGAATCCTACAAAAGAGGGGCTTGGATTGCTTGTAAAGGGCCTTGATTTATTTAAAATACGATTTTTATCTCAATTAAATGTTATATTATTTCAGTTGAATAAATTTTATTCAAAAACATATTTTTACCTAATAGGACATGACTGCTTTGAAAACGCCTGAAAATTGTAATTATAGAGTAAAATTTGGCTATATTTCAACAGCCTCCAGAGCTACGGGGCATTGCGGTGAAACCTCTAGCCCTAATGGATATTTTCTGATGACCTTTTCTATATCTCTATGCCATAAGAAAATAGTGTAGCGAAGCAAAGCTTCGGGGAATTAAACCCTAAGAGATTAAGTACGCTCAAAAAGCTAAAGATCAGCCTATTGTCAATCACTGCTGTTTTATTTGACTTCTCAGGAAATTCAATAATCTAATTGATTTAATGGATGATTATTTTTTTTCACAAGATTCGACATCAAACAAATATAATGATCGATTAATTTATCTAAATCTTCTCTTGAAAATAAATTATTATCAAAATTCACCTTAAGTTCAATGGGTGTTCCTGGAGTAACATACAATGAAAACGCATAAGGAGTTGTCGCATTAAACCTTATATTATGAAAAGCAGAAAGCCTATTTTCCAATTCTTTATATTTTTGACTTTCAAAACAAAAATAAGAATTAAAAAAACCATTATCTGGAATCATTTTAAAATCTTCCTGAATATCAAGATAAGAATAATGGCTATGATCAATAACAGAGGCCAAATTAGATTGAATAAATTTAAAATATTCAATCACTAACATTTCTTTATTTATTATTACCCTAAATGGTAAAATATTAATCAATGGACCAGCTATACTATCCACATTCTTAATTTTAGCTGGTCTCGTTGATATTGTAAAACCAAAAATAATATCCTCAGTATTACAATAAATACTCAAAAGATAAGCCCATATACCTTGAACAATTATATTAAGCGTCAACTTGTTATCCATAGCATATTGATAAAGTGATCGTGATAATTTCATAGACAAAGCACGATCAAATCTTGAATCAAAATTGTCTTTTTTTAAAATATCGATACGAGAACATTTTTGAAAAGAAAATTGATTGGGAGACGTAAATCCATTCAAGTATTTTTTCCAAAATAGTTTGTTAAGATCTTGATTGTATCGATATTGCCAATCAATGAAATCTCTATATGGAGTCACTTGTTTTAATTTAACATCTTTCTTCAAGCATAGTGTATAATAATAATAATCTAGTTCTTCGATAACACCGCATAAACTTAATCCATCCATGATAATATGATGAAAACTCCAAATTATCAATTGCTTATTATCTGACAATTGAATAACCAGAACACGCATCAACTGATCTTTTTTAAGATCAATACCAAAAGCTACATCTTTTTTCCAATACTCTTTTAGCTTTATTTCTTGTTCTTCAGGCAAAAGAAAACTCCAATCTTCTTCAGTAAGTATTATCTTTGCTTTTTTATAAATAATTTGGATAGGATCATCTAATTCTTCCCATAAATAACTCGCTCTAAATAAATCTCGATTAGAAAGAAGTGTTTCCCATGCCTCACGCATTGCTCCAGCATTATATTTTCCTTTAGAATGCCAATAGGTTTGAATAAAACATGCATGAGATTTTTTATTATATATCGAGCAATATAAGAAACTTTTTTGAATAGATGTAAGAGGATAAATCGCCTGGATATTCTTCATATTAGATAGTTGTTTACTAATCTGCTTTAAACTATACTTAGTCAAAGAAACATCTATTGAATTATTTTGCTCATTACCCACAACCGATTTATTAATTTTATTTAAAAAAATCATCGAATCTTCGACTAAATTCTTTTTATCTCTAATTAAATGAGCAAGAGATTGAATGGTTGGATGTTGTAATATAATCGAATAATTCAAAGCTATTCCATTATCTGCTGCCTGTACAATCATTTGCATAATCATTATTGAATCTCCTCCCAAATCAAAAAAACTATCACTAAGTCTTATATTAACAAATCCTAAAATATTTTTCCAAATTTCAAGCAATATTTTTTCGATTTCAGTTAAATTAAAAGGTTTATCGACAACTTTAATTTCTTCATTCAAAGACATTTGAGATAATTTTTGCCGATCAATTTTTCCATGCGAAGTTAATGGAAGAAAATCTAATTGAACAATAATCCCAGGAATCATGTAATCAGGAAGAATTTTTTTAAGATGAAACTTAATACTTTCTACCATTACTTTCTTATCTTTGCCTTTTGATACAAAATAAGCTATAAGCTGCCGATGTCCTTGTTGGGTATAAGGCGCTACTACAACGGCTTTCCAAATTTCAAAATGAACTTCTAAAGCGTGTTCAATTTCTTCTAGTTCAATACGATGCCCCCTTATTTTTACCTGATTATCTTTACGTCCTACAAAATCAAGTATCCTATCTGGTAACATTTTTACTAAATCACCTGTTGCATACATTCTAGAATTTACATCAAATGGACATCGTATAAATTTTTCCGCTGTAAAATGCGGTAAATTTAAATACCCTCTAGCCAGCCCTTCTCCAACTATATAAAGTTCACCAATTTCTCCTTGTGTGACTTGTTTCAAATCATCATCAAATATGTAAATTTGCGTGTCATTAATAGGAGAACCAATAGGAACAGAAACGGCATTATCATCTAATGTTTTTATTTCGTAATAAGTTGTGCCAATCCCGCACTCTGTTGGGCCATACCCATTAAAAAGTTTTTCGGGCTTAAATTCTTTATTATTGATAACAGTACGAACAATTTCAGGATTTGCGGCTTCTCCCACAAATATAACACTTTTAAGTGATTTAAAAATAGAAATCTTAGTTTTTACTAATTGATTAAATAACCCAACAGATAAGATAACTACTGTAACCTTATACTTTCTAAAACATCTTTCTAAATCTGTTGGGGATAGTGTTATATCCTTATCTATAATTACAAGAGATCCACCTTTTCCAAGTGCCGCCCAAATTTCATGAATAGCGCCGTCAAACGAAGCACTAGAAATTTGTGCCACGCAATCTGAACTCGTTGTTTGGACCATGTTCGGCCCATTAAACAATCTAAAAAAAGCCTTATGCTCAAGCAGCACGCCTTTCGGTTTCCCGGTGGAACCCGAAGTATAGATCACGCAGGCTAAAGTATCTCCATTGGATCGTAAGTCAAGATTTTCAATAAAACTTGAATGTACTAATAATTCAGCTATGCATATATATTGAAAGCTATGAAAAGTTTGTAAATTTTGATACTTTTCTTCATTTTTGTAAAACTCATCCGTTAAAAGTAACCCAGTATTAATGTCCTTTAAAATATATTCTATACGACCTATTGGGTAATCGGGATCTATTATCGCGTAGGCTGCACCTGCCTTCAAAACACCGAGCATTGCAACTATTAAATTAATGTTTCGTTCCATTAAAACACCAACAATATAATTCTCTCCAATACCTAACTTAATCAAATATCCAGCCACCGCGTTTGCCTGATTATTTAAATCACGATAGGTAATTGATTCATCATTATGGAAAATCGCTATTTTGTCCGGATAAGACTCAACACGTGCTTCAAAAAGGCCAATTAGACTTTTTGAACTAACCATCGTATCTTGAATAAGCGTGTCTAGTTGCATTGAACCATGCTATCAATTTGTGGCATAAAATCAAGAATTTAAATAAATGATGGCAAATAAAAATCAATTAAGATATAACTCTTTAAAGAAGAAATAGTTAATAAAAAACTTGGGGTCAGGCAATTGCCATTCACTTAAATTTTTCTGACGCAATCTCTGGTTTAAATCATAATCATAAAAAACACATAAAATTTGATTTTAATAAACAATCAAAATATATTTAATTAAAACAACATTAATAATCGTTAATAACCATTAAAAAATAAATAAAATGAACAGAATACCAAGTAAAATCCCCGCAGGAAAAACACACACAACTACAATAAAAGAACAACCTAAACCAGGACCAGGAAAATTTAAAGGAAAGGATACAAAAAAGTTAACCCGACAAGAATTCAATCAACTAAAAGAAAACGCAAAATATGGCGATCTCGATCAACACCAACGAGAAGCCTTTCTACAAGGAGATGATTCATTAAAAGATCCAACAGTACGAAATAAGCTTATTACTGAACGTGAAGCAATAATGAAGAAAACCAAACGAAATGTAATGACTAGCACCACATCTGCAGCCTACACCAGTGACACTGGATCAGAACAAGCACTAGAAAGATATAGAAAAGACGCACAAGAAGCTCCATACGCAAAAGCAAGGGATGAAATAGCAATTCTAAAGCAAGCCATGAAAGTAAGCGACGACAGTATGAAAGCGATAGAAAAAGCAGGCTTAAAAATAAAAGTTAGCGATGCTATCCACCAAGCCAAAGAAGCTGCCAAAAGAACATTCAAATAAACTAGCAATAATGAACCCTAAAATACTCATATCTCATATCAATAACCCAAAAAACAATCAACCAATTAACCATCAATGAATTAAATCATAAATCAATCTAAAATCCACTACAACAACTTCATCATACTCACGGCATCTTGAAAAAGCTCCAATGCAACAACCGTATCTCGAGCATCATCAACTTTCACAAAAGGAACCGTTTGAAGACAATGATAATCTAACCCCAAAACCTGGCTGAGGTAACAATAAGTGTCATCCTCACGAGCTTGAAATATTTCTAACACTTTCGTTCCAGGCTTACAAAAAATAAGATTTGTAAGCCCAGCCCCATGCGTTCCAATAACGACCCTTGCCTCCGCAAACAACAATCTTTGATCCTCCACACTCAAATCCTCCAAATCATACCGCCTAAAGCCCAACAATTCCAAATATCTAAAAATCTCCTCTTCATTTATCAACCTCCTACAAGAAGCCCTTCGACGAGAAATAAATACCCTGTCACTAAATTTATTCTGAACATCCTCACTTTGACCTCCTGGCATAAGATGCTCACGCAAATAATCAATAACCCAATGAGGACTATAACAAGAAAGTGACACAAAAGATGGAACTATAAGCTCATCAGCTTCAAAATACACTCCCACATCTCCCTCAATCACCTTCCCCAAATCCACCCCCATCAAAGCCAAAGTCGCTTTTTGAAAAGGAAGATCCAACCTCGGCAAATAAATCCAATCATAAGAATCCACATCTCTCAAAAGCGCCAACTTGGGCAAAATTTCAAGCATCCAATGACAATAATTCCGATACCCCTCCTGCGCCAATACAACAACTCTCCCAACAATACACCGCACCTGTCCAACATCTCCCAAATCCAATACCTTTTTCCCCCTTTTTTAAGAAGACCACGGCCACAATAATTCAGAAACCAAATATTTTTCTCCCACCAACACATATCCAACATCCGAAAAAATTCTACCCTTCGGAATTCGTAACACAAATGTTTCCGGCAAAACAGGCGCCTCCCAAGTAGATCCTTCCGAAGAAGCTAAAGGAAACCGTTTAAATTTCAATTTAATCGACTCATGAATGACCTCATGTCGAATCCCTAAACCTATACCTTTTAACTCCTCCAACGAAACAACTTTCAATCGACTCTCTTCACCATAAACGAAAAAAATCGGATTTAAAAAACAAACTACCACAAAACAAAATAAACGTATCATGAAAACCGTTATAATCTAATGATATCGCTAGTCAAATCTTTACCCTTAACCTAACTTTAAAATAGGCCTCCGCCACCCCAAAAAAAAAATTTGACAATACCCCCTATCCGTGAATGATATACTTTCAGGCAAATTGTCTGCCTTGGCATCTATACCAATCAATTTTCATCAAGTTTTTAAATAATTTCACAGCTATCCAAAAAATCATTCAATAATCCTCACCATGAATAAAGAAGCAATCGATCTAATCGTCACCAAAAAACCCGCCCTCAAGGCCTCCCGTCACATCCTAGAAAAAATGCATTCAGGCACCTACTGCATCCACAAAAGCTGGGGCTTCGGTCAGATCAAAAGCTTCGATACAACAAGCAACAAACTCATCATCGACTTCCAAGACGGCAAAACCAACCACGCTATGGACCCCGCCTTCTGCATCGATAAACTCGAAATTCTAGACAAAGACGACCTCCTCGTCCGCCAACAAACAGAACCCGATACCATCTCCGATCTCATTAAAAAACAACCCCTCGAAGTCGTCATCGAGGCACTCTCTAAAAACCCCGAAGGCACCATGGCCGCATCCGAACTAGAAACCTATCTCAGCCGTCTCATAGGCCCCACCAAATTCAAAAAATGGTGGGCTAATACCAAAAAACTTCTCATCAAAGACCCCCGCGTCGCCGTCCCTATCAAAAAAAATGACCCCTATACACTCCGCGACGAACCCCTCTCCCCCGAACAAGAAATCCTAGAAGAATTCTACTCCAATAAAACTGCCAAAAAGAAAATCCTCCTCGCAGAAAAACTCTACCAACTCTCCACCAACGCCGAAGAAATCGCCGCTGACCTCCCCCAAATCATGGAAGACCTCACCGAAGCCATCCGCAACGCCCGCCAACTCAACCAAGCCGACCGCCTACAAGGCGTATGGGTTCGCAACGACCTCGCACGCCATCTCTGCGAAGACGTCGACTCCCTCGAACCTACTTCCACCTCCATCATCAAAAACACCGAAAACCTTTCCGAACTCGCCGAAGAACTCCCCGCAACCTACTACAAACGCTTCCTCGACCTCATCAGCCGCGTCTATCCAGAAAACTGGCAATCCATCACCCTCAACCTACTCAGACACAGCGTCGGCAAATTCTCCGGCGAATGCATCACCTTCCTCATCGAACGCGAATGCACAGACCTCCTCATCGACACCTTACAAAAATGGCTCGATGAACAAACCCTCAAAGGCCCCGTCCTCTACTGGATCGGCCGCAACAGAAACACCCGCCGCTTCCACCGCATTTCCAAAGACCTTATCAACCCCCGACTCTTTAAGGCCATTCTCAATGCCATCGATGCAGAAGCCCTCCAACTCACAAGCAACCGCCGCATCCTACTCGCCGAACTCCTCAGCGAAGACTCCGACATGATCGCTGATCTATTAACCGAAGCTTCTCAAGAAACAGCAGAAGACCTCGCTCGCACCCTCATGCACAGCCAAGGCTTCGAAGAACTCAATAGACGCTCCCTCCTAGCTCGCTTCATCAAACTCTACCCATCCATCCAATCTCTACTCTCCGGAGAAGGCGCCCACCAAAAAGAAGAACAACTCTTTGTCTCAGAAGAAAGCCTCTCTGCTCGCAAAAAAGAATACGATACCCTCGTCCATGAAAAAATTCCCGAAAATAAACGTGCCATCGCAATCGCCAGAGAACACGGCGACCTCAAAGAAAATTCAGAATACAAAATGGCCCGCCAAGACCAAGACGTCCTCCTCGCTAGAAAAGCCCTTCTAGAATCCGATATCTCCAAAGCCCGCCTCGCCGACTTTAAACAAGCTACCAACGATTCCGTAGGCATCGGCTCCGTCGTCGACGTCATCCAACAATCCTCCGGTAAAAAACACACCTTCGCCATCCTCGGCGCCTGGGACTCCATCCCAGAAAACAACATCATCTCATACAAAACCCCCCTAGGCCAAAAACTCCTTTCAAAAAAAATAAACGACACCATCTCCCTCAATATCGACGGCCACGAAGACGTCTGGACCATCAAAAACATCTCCAGATGGGTCGACCTTAAATCCTCCTCCCTAGTCAGCTAATACCAATTCGCATTTAAAAATAAAGAAAGGTCGTTTGCATTTATGTCAGATAATGACATTGCTGAGGAAGCAAGCGCACAGGCGTAGCACGCTACGTCGAGCACTTGGGAGTGAAGAAGGATCACCAGATGGCATGAAGACAAATCGAGATTTCTTCATTTTTGAATACGAATTGGTATAATATCCCCCGTATCGATAATCAACCCTTATCAATACTATACTTTCCAGGTCCAATAAAAAGAAGCCCAAAGAAAACCGCAAACATTTCAAGAGGCCAAGCAAACTGCATAAAAGAAGGCGTCGCCAAAAAAGTCGAATAAACCGCAACAATAAGTACTAATAAAATCGCTGCGACCCCAAATCGAAATTTATAGCCTAAAAAAACAAGAATACCACCCAAAATCTCAACTAACCCGGCCATTCCTCCAAAAAAAACAGGAAATTCATGTATGCCGAAAACACCCACCGCTTTACCAACCTGCTCCAAAACAGGCGTGCCCCCCATAAATTTCAAAACTCCATGGGTAATAAAAGAAGCCCCAAGAATCAAACGCATCGCAAGAAGACCAAAATCCGGCTTTTTAAAAATTGCACCAATATTCATATCCACCAAGATATTAAAAAATGAAAGAAAATGTCAATGATAGACTTTTTGCCTATCGACTGTTCACCTTCTATTGAATTTCAATACAACCTAACTCAATATCTCAAAATAAATAATAATTTATTCATTGCCGAATGTTTATTAAAAAAATCTTGAATACTCATTAAAAATAAACATGATCATAAATTGCTATGAATAAAATAAAAATAATCGCAAAAACAATACTATTCGCAATCACTATTTCACATTACAACCTTATTGCGCAAGCCGAAATCGACGAAAATTTTAATCAAACAGTACTTGAAGAATTTGAACTAGTAATAAAAAAACACCGAAACCAATTCGAAGCAGACGTTCGCAAGCATCGTGAACAATTTGAAAAAGATATAATTAAGTATACTGAAGTTTATATGCACAAATGCGTTGGAAGTGAAACACTTCAAAAAATTAAAAAAACAGTAGAAGAAAAAATAAATTCTAAAGAAAAGGAAGAAGAAACTACTTCTACAACAACTCTTTATGCAAATATTGCTCAAAATACACACAACCATGTTAAAATACTCGATTACAACTGGGACTACAATACCGAATTAATTAAATTCAGAACACCAGAAATCTACTATGGATACGCGGCAGCAGAAACTAATGACATCGCTGCCATGCAATATGCAATCAAATTAGGCCTCGATATCAACGAAAACAGACCTTTAATTGACGGCACCGTACTAGAAATCGCTGTAAATAAAGGTCATACCGAAATTGTAAAATGGCTTTTAGATAATGATTTTAATATACAAGCTTGGTTTAATCAAAAATCACTAATCACTGCTATCCAAAAAGGACATCTAGATATAGTAAAATTACTAGTACACGCCGGTATATCCACAATCTTCGACCATCCTGACAAACATCATACAAAAATTACATTAGTAGAATTTGCAAAAGAACAAAAACAATTCAAAATCGCTGAGTGGTATGACAATCTCACTAATACTCAAGAAAAAAACCTTTAAAAACAAATAGCAACCTATAGTGGCCTAAATTTCAAAAGAATTTAAGCCACATATATTTCACAAAAAGATTATTACACAAACCGCAAAGTTTTATGAGATTTTTTAAGACGAACAATTTAGGCAGTAATTCTCACCCAATGTATCAAGCTTAGCATATTTTAGCTTAACCGGCTTATTTAAGTCCTCTAGATATTTTTTGTATTCGGATAATTTTTCAGTACGTTTTTCAACAGTCATTCGCGCAGGCGAAAACACAATAAAGGGTTTTAATACTTCAAATCCTAAAAAATACAAAATTCCATGGCTTAAATAACCAATAATCTTTTCAATGTCATCCTCACCTACAGTAGGGTTTGGGGTGCCTCCAGTTGTAAGAGTAAAGAATGCCCGTTTTCCCTGAAAATGTCCTTTGTCATAGATTTTACCGTCATCATAGAGCTTCCCCTTTGTAATTACTCGATCAATCCAGCCCTTTAAAATTGCAGGAAATCCGTACCACCACAAAGGAAACTGTATAATTAATAAATCGCAAGAAAGCAATTTTTCTTGTTCCTCTAATATATCAAAAGCCAATGAATTATTGATGGCTGCCTCTTTTTGCTCTTGAGAATATTTGAAGTAATTCGAATTTGTAAGTCTTTGAAAATCATTGACTGAAGCTACAGGATTGAAATTCATCGCATATAAATCAGAAACCATAACTCCACTATTCAGTTCCTGAAAATGATTTACGGCAATTTCTTTTAGTGATCCATTGAAGGATTGCGGTTCTTGATGTGCATAAATAATAAAAACTTTCATATTAAGCCAATATAATTTTCAAAAATTATTAATGTAGAAAGGAAAGGCCTTTTCAATATAAGGGATCTCTACGCCTAAAAGAGCAATAAAATTAGGTACCGAATCTACATCATGACTTGGAAGCTGAATATGATAAAGCCTGGGAGCACGGTGCGAACCAATAAGCTGAATATTGAAGGCCTCAAGGTCCTTAGAAAGTTGAACAAGGTCATCACCACCCTCTTTTAAACGAACAACCAATTTATCCGCATGCATAAGAACCCTTCGAACAAGTTTTTCCCGTGCAGAATTAGGGTCCTTCCATAATGTCTCCTCAATACGCCAAAGAGAAACATCCGGCCCTGGACCCTTCGCAATAAGAATACGTATAAATGTTTGATCTTGACCAAGAGGAAAATCTTTAATCGCTAATGCAGGTCCAGTTTCAAATGGTTTTTTTGCACTAAGATCTTGTCCAGGAAGAACGGATTGCGCAGGCTGGTAACCATTAATATAATCCGTTTGTTTTTGATTTTGTATCGAACGATACTTTGCAGAAGAACTAAACACTAAAATAAGACAACCCAAAAAAGCCCCAATTCCAAAAAAAATACACCTTTCCTTAGTATTCATTAGCTGCCTCTCTTTCGCGCTCCTTTTATAAAACAAAGAACAATAGCCGTTCCACCAGCCCAAACTCCCGCATAACGAAACCCAATCCAAGCCCCCTTTTTTATCAAAACTAAAAATGTAGAGTCCACAAAAAGAGGTCCCAAAAATGCAAACAAAACAGCCCCAGATACCGTTCCTAAAACCAATATAACCACTGTATAATATAACAGAAACATTAACCAATAGGCACTAACTTTAAAAATTTTATACCAATTCGCATTCAAAAATGAAGAAGGATCATTAGATGGCATGAAGGCAAATCGAGATTTTTTCATTTTTGAATGCGAATTGGTATTAGTCATTACTCAAAGCCAACTATATGCAACTTTCAAAATTTTGCAAGATAGCTTTGCATCATTCAATAGACTCCTTTAGAAACCTACAACATGATCAATAGCGAAAGCCAAATTAGAGTCCGATATGTAGAAACCGATGCCGGTGGAATGGTACACCACAGCAGCTTCATACCCTGGCTAGAACTCGCACGAGTCGAAATGATGGATAATCTAGGATTACCCTATAGTTCATTAGAAAAACAATACAAAGTACACATGGCTGTACTCGAACTCCATTTGAAAATTATAAAGCCAGCCTACTTCGACGACAGACTAACAGTAAAAATGTATATCAAAGAATGCCCAAAAGTACGACTAACTATCGAATACGAAATTTTAAGAAATGAAGCACTATTAGCAACCGCAGAAACAAAACATGCATTTATGGGCATCGGAAAAGGCGCAGCCAAACCACCCAAAGCATTTACCGACGTCTTAAAAACTTATTTTTGACTCGAATTATAAACACGAATAACATCAGCAACAACGTCCCCAATTCGACGATTTTCAGAAAAAATTAAGTAATGCGCTTTTTGATATACATTTTCACGAGCATCAAGTAAACCAACAATACATTCTTCCTTATTTTCAACCCTCAGCAAAGGCCGAGTCTCACGACGATCCGTTCTCTCAAGAATTGTCCGAGACCCAGCAAATAACGCAATAACCACCCCCTGACTCTTAAGAAGCTCCATCATTCCTTCCCCAATCGGAAGCCCTCCCCCACAAGCAACAACACAGTTCATCTTAGAATGACCAGATTCAACAAATTGACGCTCAAGATGACGAAACCGTCGTTCTCCGTCTTCTTCATTAAAAATTTCACCAACAGACTTACCAGCAAGTCTTTCTATTGCGCGATCAGAATCAACTAAGGTCATATTCAATTTATAAGCAACCCTACGAGCCACCGTAGTCTTACCCACACCCATAAACCCTACTATGTATATATTACGCCTTTGCTGAAGATATTCTTTACAATTAATCACAAGACTCATCGTAAAGATGCAAATAAAAAAATCAATAAACTTCTTTGATAAGCCCTCACATACCAAATAAGAAGCAATCGGTATAGCTTGCAATTAAAACAATTTTATGTTTCATTAATGCGTATGAGTGATGATCTTATTCCAATAACCATCAAAGGAGTTATGCCAACCGCTGGAGGATGCGCTGTTTTCCTAGGCACAGAAACCAAAACATTCGTAATCCACATGGACCCCGGAATGGGACATACAATCACAATGCATCTAGAAAATATACATCCCGAACGCCCGTTAACACACGATTTAATTGGAAAAATATTCATGGGCCTCGGAATCACATTAGAACACATCATTATCAATAATATCAAAGACTCCACTTTCTTTGCACGTATTATCCTAACAATGAAAAATGAACTTGGAACCAAAGTCGTTGAATTAGACGCCCGCCCAAGCGATGCAATTATATTATCGCTTCAAGCCCAAAAACCCATCTTTATATCACGACGCGTATTCGATCAAGTAGAAGACATCACAAAAATTCTCGCAAAATTGATAGAAGAAGACAAAGAAGAAAAAAACGACGAAGATCCAGGCTTCGGAAGTTATTAGTTGAAATATAATATTTTGAATAAAAATTTAAAGACACTTCCTCCAGGAATTATCCCCGGCCAAGCCTTATCAGCCTTAGCTCCAATGCAAGACATCACAGATCTAAGTTTCATGACCGTAGTCAATAACTGTGGAGCTCCAGACTATTTTTTCACAGAATTCATACGCGTCCACGAACACTCGATCATAGAAGAAAAAATCTTAAACTCCATCACTAAAAACCCCTCCAATCAACCCGTTTTCGCCCAACTCATCGGAGAAAACCTCCCAAATTTAGCTCGCATAACTAAAGAACTACTCAAATACCCAATCGCAGGCATCGACCTCAACCTAGGGTGCCCAGCACCCAAAATATATAAAAAAAATGTCGGTGGTGGCCTTCTAAGAGACGTAGAAAAAATAGACGAAATCCTCGGACTCTTACGTCAAACCATCCCAGGCCTGTTTACAGTGAAAATGCGAATTGGATTCGATGATACCGAAAATTTCAATCCAATCCTACAATTAATCAACAAACATCAAATAGACCTACTAAGCGTTCACGGCCGAACAGTAAAAGAATTATACCGAGGCGACGTCCACTACGACCTCATTAAACAAGCAGTCGAAACAGTAAATTGCCCAGTTTTCGCAAATGGAAATATCACATCTGTTGAAAAAGCTCTATGGACTCTTAATTATACCGCCTCATACGGCGTAATGATCGGAAGATCAGCCATTCGTAACCCCTGGATCTTTAGACAATTACGAGAACACTTGGGCGGACTTAATTACTTTAAACCAACTTTAAAAAATGTTTACGAATATATCCAAACACTCACAGAAGCAACAAGCTGGGAAAATATCCAAGAATTAACACACATCAACAGAATGAAAAAATTCTTAAATTTTATAGGACAAGGTGTAGACGCAGAAGGAAACTTTCTACATGAAGTACGACGAACAACCAGCTACAAAACACTCTTTTCCGTTTGCAAAAAATACCTATTAGACAATGAAAACTCAACTCAACCCTTCGCCACAGAACCACATGAAGGTCTAATCGCAAGACCAAATTGCGAAAATTAAGTTATTATTTCGAAACCAAGTATTTTGCTTTCTAGCAAGGAAAAAATTTTTGAGGAGCCGAAGTGTACACGAACCTACATGAGGACTCCGAACAAATTTTTAACGCCACTAGAAAGCAAAAGACGCCGGTTGCGGAAGAAATCTACTAACTTAACCCTAAAGTCTTTTGACCAGCCTCAGAAATCATCATCGGATTCCAAACAGGATCCCAAACAATATCAACCTGGGCAGAATCAACTGCCCCCAATGCCTCAATTTTTTCCTTGGCGTCAGCCGCAATAACAGGCCCCATACCACACCCCTGCGCCGTAAGCGTCATCTTAACTCCTATATCAAACTTACCTGAAGGCAATTCTGCTACAGAAAGATCGTAAATAAGACCCAAATCAACAATATTAATAGGTATCTCAGGGTCATAACAATTTCTCAGCGCCTGCCAAACCTGAGCCTCACTAAAAGGTTCATTAACAACAATCCCCTCCTCTAAATTAGACTTTTCAATAACAAATCCATCACCCAAAGCATCAAGATCCCTCGCCCCAATCCGAAAAAGCCCAAGCGAACTACGAATAGTCACAGTCCCTCCAAGCGTTTGCGTAACAACAACTTCAGTCCCCTTCTCCAAAAAAACCTCTTCCCCAGCAGGAATAATAGTCGCAAGACAATCACGTGTCAAAATTCGTTCTTTAAGCATAATCTAAAAAACAATAATAAAATTAAATGCTCTGGGCAAGCCATTAAAGACTCTTTTTTTTCATTAAATTTTTTCATTTTTATATCAAGAAATTCAAAAAAACCATTGACTTTCATTCAAATGTTTGAATAAATTTGCATATAAATGAAAGCGGCAACCCTCACAGTCTCACGACGACCAAATAAACAATCAATCATCGGGTTACTTCGCTAATTTCATAATCAAAAATTTTAACAAAAAGCCCGATCCTAAAAAATCGGGCTTTTTGTTACCCACTTAGCCAAAAGGCTAAAACAAACAAAAAGAAAGTATAAAAATGTATAAAACACAAATACCACAGCATCACCCTTTGAGCTATATACCTGAAGAGGATATTGCTCAAAGATCGGAAGAAAACATAAAAGCAACAAGTCAAATATACACACGTTGCACATGGGTCAATACAGGCCCTAGCTATAAGAAAATAGAAACCGTTACAATGAAAGACGAAAGCATCTTCAGCGGAAGCGTCTTCAAGCGAGACTGTAATTGGCTTCTCTGTACCTATTCTAATGAAGAAGGCCAATCAGCAACCGCCTTCGCACCGTGGTTATGGGAGCCATGGGGAGGGCCTAAACAAAACACAACTTCCAGTCACCACACATTCAGACCAACTCGTTAAAAGTAAAAAAAGAGCCACCCCACCTACAATAAGGTAGTAGCTTTATCGAAGCTACTACCTCTCTTTTATTCATAAAAACCTTAAAGCAAGAAATCGAATACAAATCTCTATAACTTCAAAATTTGATTTTAAAAGCTACCGCAAAGGCGGCCAATAATAGGCATAAAAGAAGCGCAATTTTCATGAATTCGATGCATTGAGAGGACAGTAAACTCCTATCAAGTTCACATTTGGCCTGAAGTAATACTTCCACTTTGTCAATATTTGGATTATCACAATCCAAAGAACCAATCATTTGATTAATCATCATTTCAGCCTGAGCACTTGTTCGATAGAAGTCACGATCCACCTCATAGCGACTAACTGTTCTTAGCACATCACCAGCACTGAAGAGATTCTGATCTCTGATTCTAATACCATGCTTACTGAGAATTTCTTCATATCGTACCGCCCTACTACCAAAGCTACCGTCAACATTGTCTGAACGTTGAGCACCTTGTCTACGACTCCCTACTTTATTTTCTGTATTCATTGCTTATCTTTATATATTTAATTGTTAGATTATTGTTCACGTCTCGAACAAACGAACTGAACAATTTTTTTTATAAACATAAAAAACAAAGAATCAAAGCAAATTTTATTTGTTAACAAACAAAAAAACCAGTATAAGTATTTTTATCCACTATTTCCCTACACCCCTTAAAAAATTAAATATGATTGGCCAACTAGACCAACCCATCGACCTTGATAAATCAAAAGAAGACAAAGCTATTCTGCGAAGATTAACAGAAGCGAGCTGCGAGACGCTGTCATTGCTAATTGAGTCATTAGAAAGCTCACTAGAAGGCTTAACAAACGAACAAGTAAAAACAAAACGAAACCACTACGGACCCAATATTGTTGCAACAAACGGAGCCTCCCCATGGTACATTCAGCTCTTCCGCTGCTTTATTAGTCCATTTAATCTCGTACTACTAAGTCTTTCTATCATTTCTTACCTCACAGGACAAATCGCCAGTGTAATTATAATGTCGATGATGGTCTCAATCAGCGTTATAATACGATTCTTCCAAGAGTATCGTTCTGGAAAAGAAGCCGAGAAACTGAAATCCCTCGTACAAATCACCACCGCAGTAATAAGAAACAACGAAAACAATCGAAACATTCAAGAAATCCCCGTAACCGATCTCGTGCCCGGAGACATAATATCCCTATCCGCCGGTGACATGATTCCCGCAGATATCCGCCTCATCAGCTCTCGAGATCTCTTTATCTCTCAATCCATGCTAACAGGAGAGTCTCTACCCGTCGAAAAAAATGACCTACAAGGAGAAGAAGGAAAAAACGCATTCAATCAAAATAACCTTTGCTTCATGGGAACAAGCGTCATGACAGGAACCGCAAAAGCCCTAGTCATCGCCACCGGACCTAATACCTACCTAGGCTCACTAGCCAAATCAATCACAACCACCCCCCCCCCAACAACCTTCGACATAGGAATCAACCGCATCAGTTGGGTCCTCATCCGTTTCATATTCACAATGGCACCCATCGTTTTCCTCATCAACGGATTTACAAAAGGCGACTGGCTAGAAGCCTTACTTTTTGCCATCTCAATCGCAGTAGGGCTCACGCCAGAAATGCTACCCATGATCGTCACCGCCAACCTCGCCAAAGGCGCAAACAGAATGGCCAAAAGAAAAGTCGTCGTGAAACGCCTCAACTCCATCCACAACCTAGGAGCCATGACCACCCTCTGTACCGATAAAACAGGCACCCTAACCCAAAATAAAATCATCCTACACAACCACCTAGACATCGAAGGCGACGAAAGTACAGACGTCCTAAAATACGCCTACCTAAACAGCATCAACCAAACAGGCCTAAAAAACCTCCTAGACGTAGCAGTAGTAGAAGAAGCCGAAAACAATTACCGAAAAAAAGGATTTTTTGAAACAGTCGACCCCTATCATAAAATCGATGAACTGCCATTCGACTTTGCCCGACGACGTATGTCCGTAATCGTCCAAGACAAACAAGACCAACACATCCTAATCTGTAAAGGCGCCATAGAAGAAGTACTTTCAATCTGCACTCAAGCAGAAATGCCCAATGGGTCCATTGTTCCTCTATCAAACCCAATAATCGAAAAAATTAACCAATTAGCTCTCTCATACAATGAAGACGGATTCAGAGTACTAATCATCGCTTATAAAAAATTACCCATTACACAAAATGCCTACAAAAAAGAAGATGAAATAAACTTAATCGCAAAAGGACTTCTAACCTTCCTAGACCCACCCAAAGAATCCGCAAACCATGCAATTAAACTACTCCTACACCATGGCGTTAACATCAAAGTCCTCACAGGCGACAATCCAGTCGTCACACGAAAAATCTGCATGGAAGTCGGCGTCAACCCAGAACCCATACTTCTTGGCGATGATATCGAAAAAATGTCCGACCAAGAACTACAACTAGCAGCTAAAGAAACCACCGTATTCGCCAAAGTTTCCCCCCTACAAAAATCTCGCATCATCCAAGCCCTCAAATCCATCGGCGAAGTCGTCGGATTTCTAGGAGATGGCGTAAATGACACTTCCGCATTACACTACGCAGACGTCGGCATCTCCGTAGACACAGCAGTAGATATCGCCAAAGAAACTGCCGACATCATCCTACTCGAAAAAAGTCTCATGGTATTAGTCGATGGAGTCACCGAAGGAAGAAAAACCTTTGTCAATATCATCAAATACCTAAAAATGGCCCTAAGCTCCAATTTCGGCAATATGTTCAGCGTCCTCGGCGCCGCCATCATGCTACCCTTCCTACCAATGCTCCCCCTACAACTACTCATCCAAAACCTCCTCTACGACATCTCTCAATTGGCCATCCCCTTCGACAACGTCGATAGAGAACTCATAAAAAAACCCCGAAATTGGCTAACAGGAGATCTCGTAAGATTCATGCTATTCGTCGGCCCAATGAGCTCCATCTTCGACTACATAACCTTCGGCACCCTATGGTTCTATTTTGACGCAAACACCTTAAGCACCCAAAGCTTCTTCCAAACAGGCTGGTTCGTCGAAGGCCTAATCACTCAAACACTCATTATCCACATGATCAGAACCCAAAAAATCCCCTTCATCCAAGACACCGCATCCCTACCACTAATGCTCTCAACCCTATCCGTCGTAGCCATCGGACTCTGGCTCCCCTTCTCCCCCCTAGCTGCCCACATCGGAATGGTTCCTCTCCCAACAACCTACCTAATATTCCTTTGCGCAGTAATGGTCGGCTACTGGGCCCTAATGAGCATACTAAAACACTGGTACATCAAACGATTCGGAACTTGGCTGTAGAGTATTTATAAATCTTCATTTTCAAATACACTGGGATCCAATCCTAGTAATCGCATGAAAGAACGTCGGCTATCTAAATTACTAAAAGGTCCATCAAAGAGTAGCCTTGTTTCAGGAGATAGCCCTTTTGATTCTATATATTCATCTAAATCATTAAGAATGTCATTGCGATCTTTCCAGGACAAGTATTCATTTTTTATAGGCATATAAAGAAAATAATAAGCAAGTACCACTTGCACCATAATACCTAATGATATACCTAAATAAAACTCACGGGATTGCTGCTCAATTGGCAATCTTACCTCTGAAAACGTTACTGCTTCCAACAACGTTGATGCAGGTTTTTTAGGATTCCATCTAACTATCGCATCAACCAGTTCTTCAGCATTTCGACCTTTTTGTGCCTCAAGGAGATTTGCGGCTATCAAAGAACCTTGCTCTTTTCCATGATTATAAGCCACGGTTTGCTGAGCATAGCCATTCGTGTCTATCAGAAAACCTTTCACTTCGGATAAATGCCCACTTCCCATAAATAAAGGAACCTCTTTAAATTTTCCCTTTTCAACAAAACCCTTTAAAAAGCCTGCCATATACAAAGATCTTGTCGTTCTGTGAGTACTCACCTGTCCACTAACCTCATTAAGCTTACTTTCCTCAGTCGTTGAGAGCAAAAGCTCCATTTCCAAATGTGAAGGTAACCTCTTTTCCAGTCCCTGTTCAATTTCAATATTCATAGAATCTTTTGTCCTATTAAACCGAGATTCCCTAAAATTCTGCAATATACCCACAGCATCTATTGCATCCGATAAAGATAAACTGTAATACTCTAAAACCCCTGGAATAATGAAAATACCCCTAATAAAACCTAAAAACAACCCTCTGTCCTCTTTTGTCAACTCCTTATAACCATTTATTACGTAATGATCTTTCATATCTACAATATATTGATCACTATCACTGATACCAGAATTAAGGTTTTCTTCTGCAATGATAAACGATGAACAATACCGTGTTTCTTCAAGTTCACTTGAATCGACAACAAATGTTTTATCACTTTCAATACGATAAGCTTCCTGGACAAACTCTCTATATTCTTTGGGCATTCTCAAAAAAAGTAAAATTCCTATTCCATGAGCATAGCCATACAATCGATATTCCACTCCATCCACTACGACTACCTCCGCAGGCAGACTATCAAAAGACTGACCATTCTCAGTCTCTTGCAAAGCAATCTCATACCAATCCTGACGCGCTAGCTCTAGAAGTTCCTCGTCAGATAAAGAATTATCGCCAGATTTCTCTTTATAGATAACAAGAAGCTCCTCTATACTTTTAATGGATTCAAACAAATCTCTACTCGGATTAATGGAAAAAATAGTGGATTTGAGAGCAATCAAAAGTAACAGACTAAATGCGATTATATCTTTTATTGATTTATTCATTTTAATACTAAACTTAATAATTAATTTAAATTATCGCGATAATAACTAAATACTAGCATTTAGTCAATATTTTAATTTCTATTCCTCCAAATCGCCTCATTCCCTGGCTACCTAAATCCAAATCACCCACCCAAAAACAAATAAACCTTGGCATTCCCTCCATTACATGCGACACTTAAAAATACCAAACATGAAAAAAGACCAAAATATAACCACCACAAAACAAGAAAACCCATTAATCAACCTATTGGTTAACATCGTCATCCCCGCAATCCTCATGATGAAAGGAAACAAATGGTTTGGGCTTTCAGCAGAACTTTCACTCATTTGTGCACTATCATTGCCACTTTTTTATGGCCTATACGACCTCATCATAAAGCGAAAATACAACTTTCTATCCATCCTGGGCTTTGTAAGCATCCTTCTCACAGGAGGAATAGGCCTACTCAAATTCCCCAAAGAATGGATTGCCATTAAAGAAGCCGCCGTACCTTTTATAATCGGCATCGCAGTACTCGTCTCACTCAAAACACGCTATCCACTCATACGAACATTCATTTATAGCAACAACATTATCGACACTCAAAAAGTCGATAACCACCTCAAAGAACGTGGAAATACTAACGCATTCAATAAACTCCTCGTCCGCTGCACCTGGCTAGTTGCCTTCTCATTCCTCTTAAGCACTATTTTAAATTTTATACTAGCAAAAGTCTTCATTAAAAGTGAAACAGGAACTCAAGCATTCACAGAAGAACTAGGAAAAATGACCGCGTTCAGCCACCTCATGATCGCCCTCCCCTGCACCATTATCCTCATGATCGCCCTCTGGCAACTCCTCAAAGGCATCCAAAAACTCACAGGTCTCCAACTCGAAGACATCTTTCACCACAATCTATCAGATAAAAAAACCCAAACACAGAAATAAACAAAAGCTAACCCCTCATCTCCATCGGAACATACTCCCTCTTCGTATAACCCGTATAAATTTGCCGCGGCCTATAAATTCGACCATTAACAACATCCGCCACCTCTCTCCAATTCGCCAACCAACCCGCCATCCGCCCAATAGCAAACATTACCGTAAACATCTCCACAGGAATCCCTATAGCCTGCATAATAATCCCACTATAAAAATCAACATTAGGATAAAGCTTACGACTAATAAAATAATCATCACTCAACGCCCTTTCCTCCAAATGCCTCGCAATATCAAGAAGAGGACCATTATTACCAGTATTTTCTAAAAATATATTCTTATACGCTTCTCTCAAAATCGTCGCCCTAGGATCATAATTCTTATAAACACGATGCCCAAATCCCATCAATTTCTCTTTCCCATTCTTAGCACGCTCAATATACTTAGAACCATCATCCCCAGACTCATAAATCGCCTTAAGCATCGCAACAACTTCCATGTTCGCACCCCCATGAAGCGGCCCCCACAATGCACAAACCCCCGCCGACGCACAAGCAAACGCATTCGTCCCCCCAGACGCAACCATCCGAACCGTAGACGTACTACAATTTTGCTCATGATCCGCATGCAAAAGAAAAATCAAATCAAGCGCCTTCGAAACAGCATCACTCGCAATATACTCCTTCCCAGGCATCGAAAACATCATATGCAAAAAATTCTGACTATACCGAAGCTCATCATGAGGCTCAACAAACCCCAACCCCTCCTTCATTCGATACGTCATCGCCGCAAGCGTACGAACCTTCGAAAGAAGCACAAACACCGTCTCATCAAGATGCTCCAAATCTTGACTACGAATATTACTCGCCAACCGAGGATAATAACATGCCAACGCATTCAAAAGTGATGACAAAATCCCCATAGGATGCCCCTCCCTCGGATAACCCTTAAATAACTCCTTCATACCATCAGCAACCCCCGAATTCGCCCGCGCTCCCTCAGAAAACTTAGCAAACTCACCCGCATTCGGCAACTCCCCATATATAATCAAATACGCCGTCTCCAAAAACTTAGAATGCTCCGCCAATTGCTCAATAGAATACCCACGATACCTTAAAATACCCTTCTCTCCATCAATAAATGTAATATCACTTAAACAAGAACCCGTATCCGCATATGACTCATCATACGCAATATAATCCGTCTTCGACCTCAACGTACGAATATCTATAGCCTTTTCCCCCTCAGTACCCTCAAATGTAGGAAACTCATGGCTGTTCCCTTCAATCGTGATTATTGCCTTTTTTATGCTCTTTGGTTCCATAATCTATTTTTCTAATTTTTTATCAACTTTTGAGAGCTTCTCACTCGCAACACTCTTAATAGCATTGACCACCGCAAGCAACTCAGCACTAGGGTTACTTTTAGTCACAAGAATAAGCGGCTGCGTCAAAACAACATCCGTTTTAAGCACCTTCACCGAATCACCAACCTCATCTATGTTAATAGTACCAATAGCCTCCGGAAGATGCTGCACCATATAATTCATCGCCTGACTACTTCGAAGCACCGTCGTATAAACACCCCAAAAATCTCCCTTTAATAAAATATCCTGCACAATCGTACGAACACCAACACCAGGCTCCATAGTAAATAATATAATCCTAGAATCACTACCCCCCAACTCCTTCCAATTCAAAACATCGCCAATACATATCAACTTTAACTCCTTTGACTGCAAATAATCTATCGGATTTTTCTTATTAACAATAAACACCACCGACGTCTCTCCCAACTTAAACTCCGTATACTGATCTAACCGCACCAAATTAGGCCCATACTCATTAACCTTTTCCGCAATAGACGCCAATGGCCCCGATATCATCGCTATATCACAACGACCTAACGCAAGATCCATTAAACCATATTCACTCCCCTTAACAAGAATTTCTAAATTAATATTAGCTTTCTTCTCTATCTCTCCCTTATAAGGAGTCATAATCATATTAGCCACCGTTGAAGAACCACTAACATAAATAACCGGCTTTTCAGCAAACAACACACACAAATTAAACCAACCAATAATCGCGAAAAGAAAAAAATTACGTAACATCTTCATAAACGGCGTACCCTATGATTGCCTACAAAAAACAACACTGTCAACCTCTATCATTTACAAATAAATGATGTCAATTCCCCCAAAAATAAGGCAGGCAGCCTACCCCTAAGCTGCCTGCCATTTTTTTCTACTTGATCTCGTTACTTGTTACCCCAACTCCCATGGGAGAAATTTTTCTCTCAATCTTAAAAGCCATTATGAAGAATTATTGGTTTTATGCAAGCCTTTTTTTCTTAAATTTACAAACTACCCAACATTTTTTTAACCTTTAGTATTTAAACGAATTAAAAAAACCCTTGATAACAGAATAAAGATAATTTTTTATATTTCAAACCTCTGCTCTACCACATTTAGCTCACCTCTAAACAGACTATACCATCGATGGAATTTATGCCATAAATCACTGATAACCTATTCGTAGCCATATAGTAATTTTTGAATTTAAATCATAATAAAACATGCAATCTAATAAAAATATTTATGGTGGCAATACTACAATAAATACCAATAGCAATAATGTTATTTTACCCAATGCAACTGTTGGAAAATTACTTAAACAACAAAGACAGGGTAACCGAGTTATAGAAACTCACACAACTACACACCCCATTAAACGAACAGCTGACCTCTCTTCTTCTTCACCCACTAAGAGACCAAGGATAAATCAAGAACCAATAGTAGCTTCTGCTATTTTAAATAATGACCAAATTACATCTATTTGTGAAACAAAAATTAATGCAAAAAGTTGGACTGATGCACACAATATTATTTCAAATAATAAAACTCTTCTTTGCATTGGACTCCTTAAAATATTATTCGGATCGATCTTTTTTATTTAATAAACCAGGGTTCAACAAATTGACCCTCAAAAGCTTAAGACCAACTTACAAAAATAAGGCAGGCAGCCTACCCCTAAGCTGCCTGCCATTTTTTTCTACTTGATCTCGTTACTTGTTACCCCAACTCCCATGGGAGAAATTCTTTCTTGATCTTAAAAGCTATTATGAAGAATTATTCGCTTTATGCAAGTCTTTTTTTAATTTTTGTTAAAAAATATTAAAAATACTTTAACACCCTAACTATCAAACAGTTCAATTAAATTATTTATTATACAATTCACGAGCCCATTTAAGCACAGCAGCTACCGGCTCCAATAAATCCGAAGGAATATAATTATAAATCGGCGTAGCATAAAGCGCTCGCGCAAGAGAAATATCCCTCATAATAGGTATATTCTCCTCCTGAGCTATTTTAATCATCATCAAAGCAATATTATCCTCCCCTTTCGCAACAATAATCGGAAGCTTCGAAAGCTCCTCATCATACAATATCGCAACCGCATAATGCGTCGGATTCGTAACAAGCACCGAAGATTTTTTAGTAGACTGCACCGTATCATTCATAACAATCTCCTGGTGAAGCTGCTTCCGCTCCCCCTTAATCTGAGGATCCCCTTCCATTTCTTTAAATTCACGCTTAACCTCATCTTTCGTCATCATTAGATCTTTAGTATGCTGTGCCCGCTGAAAGAAAATATCCGCCACCGCAACCACAATATAAGCAAAACAAACGTTAATTGCAAACATTTGCATAATTGGACTCAATATCGCAACAACCGCACCAAGACCCCCAAATGGCACCAAAAGAAGCGGCTGAATCACCTCCTTAACCACCCGATACACCAAATAACCAAGAAAAAGCGTCTTCAAAATCGACTTCAAAAACTCCACCAAATTTTTCTTACTGAAAATTTTCTTTGCCCCCTCAATAGGATTAAGCTTCTTAAAATCTGGCTTAAGCGGTTCAAATGTAAGCAATGGCCCCACTTGTACAAAATTAATGAAAATCCCCATAATAGCCATAAGCCCCAATAAAGGTATACTCAACAAAAGAAAATTCACCACTATCCCATTCAAAACCTCCGGCAAAGCATCCTCAAATGACATATCATAATAATAACTCGGCAAAACCACCATTTCCACTATCTTCTCGTAATAAAACCCTTTGGTAAAAGCCAAAAAACTAAAAATAACAATAAGCAACCAAGCAATATTAACATCATTACTCTTAGAAACCTGCCCTTTCTTCCGAGCATCCCTTATCTTCTTATCCGTAGGTTGCTCCGTCTTCTCTCCCGTAGATCCACTCATGAAAAGATTTTTTCCAACAGCAACAACATCCTCCTGTCATCTACCATTTGAATATTAAAGAGTTCAATAATAACCTTAAGATAAATCACAAGAATAAACACAGCAACTCCAGACTTAATAGGCATCGCAAGCGAAAAAACATTAAGCTGCTGCGCAAAACGATTCATCATCCCAAGACCAAATTCAACCAAAAACATAATAATAGCAACCGGCGCCGCAACAAGCACCGTCTTTCGCATAATCTCATCCGCTATCTCCAAAACAAAACCCGGGAAAATAGGATTCCTAATATTCGGAAAAAAAGACAAAATTGGCCAAATCTTATAAGAATTATACAAAAGCCCCAAAAATGCCAAAAATCCACCCCCTGTAAAAAACAAAAAAAGAACCACCTTCGTAAACAATGAACCCAAATTCGTTCCCTGATCCCCCAATACAGGATCAAAAATTTGCCCCATACTAGAACCACGCTGCGTATCAATAAAAGACCCCGCCGCATCCGCTACAAAAAATACAACCCCCACAATAACCCCCATAACAACACCAATAAAAGCCTCCTTTGCCATAATCAAAACCACCTCCATAACCGTCATAGGATCCGTCGGCATTGCCACCACCACCATGGGCACAATAATAACAGTAAGGTTTATAATAATAAGATTCCGAACCAATCCAGTAATCAACTGTGCACTAAAAAACGGCGCTATCACCAAAAGCGCCGTTATACGCGTAAGACTCAAAAGAAGAACAACAAGATACGTACTTATACTCTGAATCGCAATCATCGACCTAAAACCGGAAAATCTTTAAATATATTCATTGAATAATTAAATAACTCACCCACCATAAAATGCGCCGTCAAAAGCAACGTCAAAATAACCACTATAAGCTTTATCGCAAACCCCAACGTCTGCTCCTGAATCTGCGTCAACGCCTGCAATAAACTAATGCCCACACCAGCTATAGTCGCCAAAATAATCGCCGGCATTGAAAGAATCAGCACAAGCATCATTCCCTGAACCGTAAGATCGATGATATAAGGATCTTCCATATTTTAACGACAATTTTAAGGTTGATTCACAATAATTAGACCAATCCAAAGTATTGAAGAAAAAGCCCCAACTTGGCGATGCTTTTTTAGAAAAAGCTCAAAAAAGGTGACTCATTATTGATAACTCCTTGACGAAAATAAGCCATTGTGAAACCATAACTTGAGCATTAAGGCAACTCGATAAACGACATTCAAAAAAACAGAGATGAAATTCCCTATTGGCATAAGTGATTTTAAAGAACTTATCAAAGGCAAATGTTTATTTGCCGATAAAACCTTAATGATCAAGGACGTCATGGATGATAGTTCTAAAGTTCTCGTTATTACCAGACCAAGACGTTTTGGTAAAACACTCAATTTATCAATGCTCTATTATTTTCTAGGGAAAAATCATTCCGAAACAGGCAATTTATTCGAAGGCTTAAACATTTCAAAGGATACGGAATTTTGCAAAGCACACCAAGGACAATACCCCGTTATTTTTATCACTTTCAAAAGTGTAAAAGAATCCAATTATAATGACGCTTGTGCAAGTATTGTAGAACTAATAAGGCGATTATACGAAGAACATAAATACCTTCTCGACGATAACACGTTATCGGAAAGTGAAAAAACTATATTTATGGCTTTGCGCAATAAAACAGCCAATCTATCAGATATCAAAAACTCAATAATGCAGTTATCAGAATATATGACGAGAAAGTTTAAACAACCTCCGATTATTTTAATTGATGAATATGACACCCCAATACAGGAAGCGTATTTAAACACATATTATAAAAAAATGATAGGTTTAATGCGCAGCATCTTCGGCCAAGCACTCAAAGATAACAATGAATATCAAAAATCCGTTATAACTGGAATTACCCGTATCGCTCAGGAAAGCCTATTTTCTGGGGTAAACAATATTACTGTTTATTCACTACTGCGTGAAAAATACGGTCAGTATTTTGGTTTTACAGAAAAAGAAGTATCAACCCTATTAGCTCAAAGTAGGCAAACCGCTTCTATCAATTTAATTAAAGAATGGTACAACGGCTATACAGTAGGTCAATATACCCTATACAACCCCTGGTCTATAATAAATTGCTTAGACAACAATGAGTCATTACAACCTTATTGGGTAAATACTTCAAGTAACGATTTAATAGATAAACTATTGCGTAAAGCTAACCCTACAATTAAGCAACAATTCGAGGCACTACTTCAAGGAAACATTATTGAACAACCCATATCTGAAAATCTTGTATTTCCAGATATAGAAAAAAGCGAAGAAGCACTATGGAGTTTATTACTCTATGCCGGTTATCTTAAAGTTTTATCAAGCGAGCTTCATGGGTTTCAATTAGTAGCCAAAATGGCCATACCCAATAAAGAAGTCGGTTTTGTTTATGACAAAATAATAGCTACTTGGTTCAGTAAAGCCATTAGCTTCGATTCTTATAATAGATTTATACAAAGTTTAGCTGACGAAGATATGGATAAATTTAAAATTTATCTATCAACATACATTATGAAAACAGGCAGTTATTTCGACTTTAATCGTAAAGCTCCAGAACAAATATTTCATGTATTTATCTTAGGACTAGTAGTAGGATTAAGAGATCATTATGATATTCACTCCAATCAAGAATCTGGCCTAGGACGTTTCGACGTTATATTTATCCCCAAAGACATACATAAAAATGGAATACTCCTAGAATTTAAAACAAGCCCCACTCCAGAACTCCTATCAAATAAAGCCCTAGAAGCCTTAGAACAAATTAAAGATAAACAATACATAGAAATATTCAAACAGCATAACGTCACTTCCATATTAATAATAGGACTCGCCTTCTGCGGCAAACAACTCGAATTAGCTCATGAGAACATTTCAACAGATCTACATTAATCAATGAAATAGAAAAGACCTTAAACAAAGGCCTTTCCTATTTCATTATTCCAATGCCCTAATTCGATTATACCAATTCGCATTCAAAAATGAAGAAAAATCGTTTGAATTTATGTCAGATAATGACATTCTGAGAGAACAAGCGCACAGGCGTAGCGAGCTACGTCGAGCACTTGTGAGTGAAGAAGGATCATTAGATGGCATGAAGGCAAATCGAGATTTCTTCATTTTTGAAGCGAATTGGTATTAGCTCCCCTGGCTTTCAATCGTAACCTGCTCTTTGCTATCAACTTGCGCTTTCCACTCATCATATTTTGCTGCTAACGCAAGATTACCAACTGGACTATACTTAAAGGAAATCAAACTGGCTGGAAATTCAGAAGACATAGCTACTTGAGCCCTCACTTCACGAATGTGCAAATCTAAACAAACTAGTTTACTTGAAAGTTTAGGAAGTGTAAGTTTACGGTAAACCGTACCACTAACAAAAAATTTAATCAAGTTCTCTGAAAATTCCTGAATCTCGAAATCAATACAGGTCAAATTGACGACAGTAAAACTCATTAAGCTCTTTGGAAGAGAACATACGAGTTTATTAACCTCTAACCCGCTAATATTTAAAGAAGTTAAGCACTCTAAGTTATCCGAAAAGTTAAGCTTCACAATCTTCGGCTCTATACGTCGACCCAACTTATTGAAAGAAAGAGAAGATAGCTTTGGCAATTTTTGACTTTGTTCATTAAGACGCTTCTCTATCGATAGATAAAAGCCGAAAGACGTTAATGTTGCAGAAATAGATTCAAAACGACTTAAAATAGGGTCATAAAAAGAACTTTCAATAAATTGTAAAAACCTTTTAGCAGATAATTCTGTATCTATAATCAGGTTAATAGGAAGAGGACCTGGATTTTCTAGTACACTCAGGTGTTGCCCAGTATTAACATCTTTAACATTTGGATCCGATGAAAAAAGAGTATGGGTTTGAAAATTAGGCGACCAATCCAAAAGATCTGACCCCTTGAAGAAAAAACGAAGAATGCATTCTGAAAGGTACATCGCATGTAAAAATGATCGCGATACAGATCGTAGTTCCACAAATTTTTCTGAACATCTCATAGCTTCAAAGATCTTAATAGCTTTAAAGATCTCAATAAGACAATTTTCAGGTAAGTCATTTATTGATATTTCACGCTTAGATACTTTTGGCCTTTTTGCTGCGTTTCCTTCATCTACGATTACTGCTGAAACAATTGGAAGATTTTCAGGTGAGTTATTTACCGATGCTTCAAACCTAGACACTTCGCGACTTTTTAGTTCGCTTTCTACATTTACGGTTACTACTGCAGAACTTGTACGCTTACGTGTTTGTGTTTCTATCTGTGTTTGATTATTATCATTGATGACATTTAAAGTCACCATGTTATATAAAAAGGAGAATGGCCTCCCTAGCCCAAAATAAGAAGCACTATTAACGTTATATGGATTATTCATTTTTTATTTCTTGATTTTTAATTTACAATTTATGAATCATTTAATTTAAAATTATTCATTTAGTCAATAATATAATTAAAGAATTTTTATATTTTTTAATTAACATAATTAAAAAATAATAATTTAAATCATTATTACGCCATAAGTTAGTTACTGCTCTATTTTTAGTGTCAACTTACGTTTTGTACGAATCAAATTTTACGTTTAACTCGCGATAAAGATTTTTATCAAAAGAAAAAAAGATCGGCTTGGCTGCTATTTTGTGACGCATCTTAGTATTATCTTCAGATTCTATCGCCTCCAAGGGTAAAGAAATTAATTTATCTGAAGATTCAGTAGACATAAATTTACTATAATCACCACCAAGCTCAAGGCGAGCCAAGCTCTTTGGAAATTTATCAATTATAAACGAATCATAACAACTATCTCTCATAACAAAAGAATCTAAGCTCTCTGGAATTCCAGAAAATACAAAGTGAATATAATCTTCTCTCTCAATATATGCATAATCTAAAGGCTCTAAACTGTTTTCAGATTTCAATTCCGTAATATCTATATTCAAATCAACAATACTAGTAAAATAAAGAGAAGATAGCCTTGGAAGTTTTTCAGCTGCTTCGTTAAGCCCATTTATAATTGCCACATTATGAGAAATAGACCATAAGGTTGAAAAAATAGATTCCAAGTAACTTAAAATAGATTCATTAGTAGAATTTTTAATAAAAGTAAAAAAATCTGCGACAAACGGTTCTCTATTTATAAACAATCTAACAGGAAGATGCTCTGGTGAACTCATCCCTTGCCCAGTATTGACATCCAAATACGATGAAAAAAAAGTATGAGTTTTCTGATCAGGTGGCAAAGATAAAAGATGCGAATCATTGAAAGATAAGCAAAGACGATTTGAAGCATATATTGCATGTAAGAATAATCGTGATACACATCTTAATTTAATAAACTCTTTCGCCTGAATAGTTTCAAAGATCTTAATTAGAAGCTCTTCGGGCAAGCTATTTATTGACGTTTCAAATGTAGATACCTTACGTCTTTTAAGTCCGTTTTCTATATTTACTGTTGCTTCTGTAGGGATTACGCGCTTACGTGTCTGACTGTTATCATTAAAGCAGTTTAAAGTAATTGTATTATAAATAAAATACATCGGACGCCCCAATCCAACCTTAGAAATATTATCGAAACCATATGAATTATTCATTTTTAGTTATTTATTATTAATATTTTTTTAAAAACAGAACAATATATCATTTTTCAATCATTTAATCAACAATATAAAATATATTTGTCATTATTAAAATATAAATTAATAAAATAAATTTATTTTATATAAATAATGTTTAAAA